>Ga0209055_1000827_pt1 | contig 21030 bp, 14 predicted proteins | sample GraSoiAngelo_110_FD_185875 | JGI IMG/M metagenome (GOLD analysis project Ga0209055, IMG submission 185875) | Grasslands soil microbial communities from the Angelo Coastal Reserve, California, USA - 14_0903_12_30cm (SPAdes) (version 2) | ecosystem: Environmental > Terrestrial > Soil > Grasslands ... | reverse complement strand
CGCCGAGCGTCGCGAGCAGCCGCAGGTCCAGGAAGGTGTCCACGCCGCCAACAAGAATCGGGCGCGATGAATCGGCGCTCATGGCTTGCAGCGCACTCTCGAGCGCGACCAGCACCGCCGCGCGCCCGAGCGGAAAGGTCCGGCTCGCGGCCGCGTCGAACTTCAGACCCGCGCGCGTACAAAGCTGCTCCGAGAACTTGTCGAGCCATGGAGAATCGTCCGGTGTCAGCTCGGGAAGTCCGAGGTACAGCGCGACCGGAGTGTCCCCGATAGCGGATGCCAGCTCCCGAAGTGTTGGAGTAGCCAGCCGCAGCATGCGGCGAGCTCGCGCGGGCCAAGTCAGGGCATCGAGATCCGCATCATCGGCGTCGAGCGCCTCTTCCGGTACGAGTCCCATCGGGATCGGTTCGTATTGCCGATCCATGACGCTCGAATTGCGGATGCGCGAAACGCGGCTACGGACGGATGACCACACCTGTGGTGCGCCAAAGCCCGCTGCGCACATGACGCTGGTGGCCGAAATCACGCCTTCGGTCATGAGGGCGCTCCCCGGGCCGGCAGTGAAATGGTCACCTTTTCCACGCGCAGTACCTTGCGATCCACACCGAGGTGTGCGCGCCAGGTCATCGAGGCGCGATTCTCATCGGGCTCGATCCACAGCGTCTCGAGCTCGGCGCGCGGACTCTGTGGGCTGCCGGCAACGACCACCTCGATCTGTGGTCGCACCGTCGGCACCGCGAACTCGATCGGGCCCTCGAGCGTCATGCCAGTGATCCGCACCGGTTCGGTCCCCTGAAGGAAGCGCTCGAAACACAACTCCCCAGTGGCGCACTGCAGGAAGCGGGGATCGAAGTCATCCGGCAGATAGGGCGCGCGGCTTTTCTGCCAGGCGGCATCATAGGTGCCCGCGAATTCGCGGCGCGGCAGCCACGCCCCGGCGGTCGGCGCAAAGCACGCGGGGGCTGCCTCATCACCGAGTCGCTCCTGCGGGGCCTTCGGATCCAGCAGGTTCGGAACAGGCTGTCCTTCGAGCTCCGCGGGGTCGCGCTCGCCCAGGAATCCGCACCCGACGGGATTGCGCTCCTCGGCCAGTTCGCGCTCGCCCACAGCGTAGCGCCCGCCGTAAGCGCGCTCCCAGACCAGAGGCATTTCGGTGAACGGCTCGGGCGCGGTAGCCGTGCCATCGCCGCCCCATACCCGATCACCCAGGACCCGGAGCGATGTCTGTCGCTCGGCGACCGAGACGAGGACGGCCATCTCCGTGGTCGGACGCGGGGCGCGCGCGTGCCCAGTGATCACTATATCGGTGCCGGGCTTGCCGATGTGCAGCTCCGAGACCACCTTGAGACTGGAAGCGGCCGGATCACCGTAATATTCGTCCGCCATCACCGGCGGCAGCTGCTCGGGTGCGAGCGCGATCCGCGGCTGCAGAGTAACCGTCGCCCTGACCACGACGTACAAGGTGTCGATGCCGGCCCGATCCGGGAGCACCGCCATGGTCGCTTTGAACGGAGTCTCGTTGACGAGTTGCAGCACGGTTTATTTTCCCGCGGCGCCGAGATGCGCGTGGGCCGCGGCGATCATGCGGCGCTGCGCAAAGCTCGCTGCGCGTGTCTCGACGTCACACGCCCCGCTCGTGCGCACGTAGAGCTCGAGGGCGTAGTCCGCACGGCGCAGCATCGGCCCTTTGTCGATCGCCGCCATGAGGACATTCACGTCAAACGGCTTACCTCGCAGGTAGCGCGTGTTGGGCGCGAACTGCGCACCCACGCGACCCCAGTGAGCCGCGCAGGCAGTTGGATCGGGCAGGGGCCACAGGTCCTCCCTGTGCGGCATCAGATCCGCATCGAGATCGTCCTCTTCGAATGGCGGTAACGAGGGCGTGTCGCCGGATTCCTTGGCCGTGAGGCGCTCGCGTGTCAGGTCGATGCCGGTGATGCAGGCGTAGGCCTCACCCGCGACTCGCGCGCGTGCCGGATCGTGCATGCCGGCCAGACACTGCTCAACGGCCTCGCGCGTGCCCACATGCCCGAGCGCCCAGAATGCCGCCCGGGCTGCCTTCTCATCCGCCAGCGCCTCGACGATGACCCGGTGGTCTGGCGCCTTGCCGAACATCCCCAGCAGTCGCAGCGAAGTCCCGAACCCTGGCTCCTGCGCGGCCGCGATCTCTCGCGCCGTGCCCCACACAGCCCGCATTCTCTGCCGAAGCCCGCTTTCGACGGCGGCGATTCGCACGGCCGGACTCGAGTGGGCGAGCCCGCGTTCGACCCAGTCCCTGACCGCGGGCTCGGGGAGAGTGCCGGCGGCGCGCATCACGATCACCTGTTCGGGCACGGTGTCCGCTTCATAGGCAGCGGCCAGCTCATCTCCGAGCTTGGCGCGCTGAAAACTCTTCACGCGCACGAGCGCCGCGCAGTGCTGGGGACTCTTCTTGAGTAGCGCACGGGTGACCGTGCTGAACGTTCCATCGAGGGGAGACACTTCAATGCCCCGCGCCATGGCCGCGAGGCTCGCGCCCTGCGCTTCGCAGACGAGCTGCGCGAGGCGCGCCCGCGCCTGCGGATCGGGTGCGACGGTCAGCAGATGCGCGGCGACGGTGTGAAAGTTGAGGTCTCTGAGCGACAGCGCCCGGTCGATCACCTGCGTCAACAATGGATCGCTCGCCACCAGCACTCCGTCGATGGCGCCGTTCAGGCGGTCCTCGGTCCAGGACCAGACCTCATCCAGGTTGCGGGTGAGGCTCGCGAGCTCGGTTTCCCAACGGCCCCAGAGGAAGGCCGCTTCATCGAGATTCTCCTCGACGATGTCCGGAAAGGGTCCGGCTGCAGCGATGTTGGCTGACACGACGTGCCGCAGCTAGTTGATGCGGACCGCGGCACCCTTGATGCGGTTGGTACCCGCGGAGTCTGTTTCCACGTAGGTCCCGCGGATGACGACCCGACCGTTGCGACGCAAGGTAATGGACGCGTTGCCGCATTCGAGCACGATCTCGTCACTGCCGACGATCCGCACCCGCTTGCCGTCGACGTCGGCCTCGACGACACGCGGCGCTTCGGGAGTCGCCTTCGCGGGCGGCGCCTCGGGCACTTCCTGCGGGACCGCCTCGATGAGCCCGATCACGATCGCGCGCTGGGATTTCTCACCTTCGAAGATCACTACCGCGCTCTGCCGTGACTCGATCGCCTCGAGCAGCCGTGTGCGGGTGAGCGGCACCGCGAGGCGCGCGGCGAGGGTCGCGGCCATGCCGGGCACGGTAACACCCACCCGGTCGTCTTCGAGGATCGAGACCAGATGACCGATGCAGGTCGTGTGGCTCGGGCTTGCAGGCTCGCTCGCGGTCTCGGCAACGCGGGATCTGAAGCGGGCAATCTGAACGTTCTTTGCGCTCATAACACACCCCCAGCTCGTGCGGCCCGAAGGAACGGCTGCGCGAGACCGCACCATTGAATAACGCCCCTGGCTGAGGCGTCAACTGGACGCCCGCACGCACCCGGCACCCAGGCAAACGGGTTCAAGGACAAACCGCCCATGACTGCAAACGCGACAATTCGCGTTTTTTGGGCTCGGGACGTGTCTGCCCCCTACGCATTCGCGCAGGGTTTCCCCGCTCAAAAGCGCGATCTGCTCGCGGCCCGATGTTTTTATATGAGCGCTCGTGCGGTCGGGGTAAGATAAGGACGGACCCTAGTACACACAAACAAAGGGGGGTTCCCTTGGCGGCCTCATTCCCAGGCCTCCGGCCCACGGCCGCGATCGCCGGTGCGCTATCCAGTGGCCACGCCGCCAGTCTGCCTTTTCCGGCAGGGTTTTCCCTCGGGTAGGTCACCCGAATGCTCCTGAAACTGGAAGTAGTCGGGGCTCAGGCGGGCAGGCTCGGTGAGCACCGCAGCGTGGTTTTCGCGACCGAAGGCGGCACGATCGGACGGGTTCCCGGCAATGACTGGGTGTTGCCCGACCAGTTTGTCTCGAGCCGGCACGCCGCTATTCAATACGCGGACGGTCAGTTCTATGTCGTCGACACGAGCAGCTCGAACGGGGTGTTCCTGAATGCTCCGAACTTCCGCCTCGAGCAGGGTCGCCCCTACCCGATCAAGACCGGTGACCGGCTGCTGATCGATCCGTTTGAGATCCACGTGTCGGTGATCGAGTCGACCTCACCTGAGTCGGAGGCGCCGCAAGGTGAGCCACCCGAGACCCGCGGTGTCGAGCGGCCGCCGCCTGCCCTACCCATCAGTCGGCCGTCGTTTGGATCCGATCCGTTCGCCGTCGAGGGTGAGCCCTTCATAGGCAGCCTGCCGGCGCCGTCGCCGCGGAGTTCGCCGCGTGGCGAGTCGCTGGTGCCCACGAGTGACGACCCGCGTGAGGAGGTGGTCGATCCGATGGCGGCACTCGGATTCCCGCACGCCTCCAAGCGGCCGGCGGCCCCCCGCGCGGAGGACTTGGCGCGTGGATCACCGCTGCGCTCCAATTTCGAGCTGCCGCGGATCACGCCCTCGCGCGCTCCTCCCCCTCAGGAGATTCTGCCGCCGGTGGCGGCCGTCGAGCCGAGGCCAGCCGCGGCGATTCCGGCCGACTACAATCCGCTCGCGCACACGGACTTGGAGCGCGCGCCCCTTAAGCCGGCGCCGCCTACCCCTCCGCCTCGGCCGCCTCCTGCTGCACCGCGATCGGACAGTCGCCGCTCCGCTCCACGGGCGCCGGGTCCGAGAGAGGCGCCACCGCTGAGGGGCGCGCCGCCGCCTCCGCTGCAGCGATCAGTGCCACCTCCGCCGGTGGCCTCGAGCCGGCCCCGATCCGCGCCGGCACCTCTGCCCGTGCGACCGCGACCGTCACCGCCTTCGCCGCCGCCTGTGCCGCGCGCCTCGATTCCTTCGGCGCCGATCCCGGCGGCGGCTCGTGGCCAGCTTGACTTCGCCGCGCTGCTGTCCGCCGCGGGACTGGAAGGCGTGCCGATCACGCGGGAGCTGGCGGCCAGTTTCGGCTCCATCCTGAAAGTGGTCGTCGACGGACTGCGCGACGTGCTGCGGGCGCGCGAGGAGCTGAAGGATCAGTTTCGTCTCAAGATCACCACTTACGGGCGGCGCGAGAACAACCCGATCAAATTCTCGGCCAACACCGAGGATGCGCTGCACAACCTCCTCGTGAGACACAACCCTGCGTACCTCGAGCCGGTCGAGGCCTTCGAGGGGGCGTTCGACGATCTGCGGATCCATCAGATGGCGATGCTCGCCGGGCTGCGCGCGGGGTATGAAGCCATGCTCGCCTCCTTCGACCCCGATGCGCTCGAGCAGAAGTTCGAGCGCTACGCGAAGCGCGGCGGCCTCCTGGGCGGAGCGACGAAGCAGCGCTACTGGGAGCTTTATCGCGACATCTTCCAGGAAATGGCGGGCGATGCCGACGACAGCTTCCGCACGCTCTTCGGCAAGGCCTTCGGCGAGGGATACGAGCAACAGGCGCGCCTCCTCAAGCGTCGTCCGCAGGGTCAGTGAGCCGGCGCTCCTTACGGCCAGACAATCCCATGCGCGCGTCACCCTTCACAACGGCCCTGCTGTGTGCGCTCGGCCTCTCCTGGTCGGCGGCGGGATGCAAGAGCAAGCCTGGGAAACCTGTCCCGCCGGTGGCCGTCGTGTCGATGCGCGCCCGGGCGGACGCCAATCCCGGCCCGGATGGTCGCCCTTCGCCGATCGTGCTCAGGCTCTATCAGCTGAAGGCGGACGCCGCGTTTGCCAACTCCGACTACTTCCCGCTGTTCGACGACGAGAAGAAGGTCCTGGGTCAGGACCTGGTCAGTCGCGAAGAGCAGGAGCTGTTCCCCGGGCAAAGCCTGGCACTCGAGATCCCGTTCGCGACGGAGACGCGCTTCATCGGGCTGGCTGGTGGCTTTCGCGACACCGGCAAAGCGTCCTGGCGTGCCATCGCGGCGGCGCCTGGCAGCAAGGGCAAGAGCGTCCACGTCATGGCGGTGGCTGAGAAGGCACGCGTGACGGTGTCAGTCACCCCATGATGTGAGCCATGTCTGTCTACAGCAAAATCGTCTGGTCGGAGGGGCTGTTTCTGCGGCCCCAGCATCTGCAACAGCAGGACCGGTATTTCGAGCGCTACGTCGAGACCCGCTGTCAGGCGCTGCGCAGCAGCAGCTGGGGACTCACCGAGCTCGAGTTCGAGCGCGACCTGCTCTCGATCGGACAGCTGGGCCTGGCCCGCGCGGCCGGCGTTTTCCCGGACGGTACGCCGTTTCGCATGCCCGATGACACGCCGCTCCCCACCCCGCTCGAAGTCGATCCGAAGCTGCGCGACCAGATCATGTATCTCGCGGTGCCACTGCGGCAGCCGGGGGCGACCGAGGCGCTGCGCGATGCAGAGCGTGACAGCACGGTGCGCAATGCCATCACGGAGCTCGAGGCGCGCGACAGCAGCGCGGGCTCGGGCGAGCCGGCGCTGCTCGAGGTCGCATCGCTGCGCACCCGCATCATGGCCGAGCGCGATGCGGCGGACGGCTTTGCGCGCATCCCGATCGCGCATCTCATCGAGTGCCGCGCTGACAAGCGCGTGATGCTGGAGGACCGCCACATCGCGACCGTGCTCGATGCGCGCGCCGCGCCGCGGCTCGCCACCTTCATCAACGAGCTCCTCGGACTGCTGCACCAGCGCGGCGAGGCCCTCGGCGCGCGCGTCACCTCCACCGGCCGCAGCAGCTCCGCCGAAATCGCCGACTACCTGCTGCTGCAGACCATCAACCGCGGCGAGGCACTGCTCGCGCACCTGGCGGAGTCGGGCACGCTCCATCCCGAGGACCTGTACCGCTTCTGCGTCGCGCTCGCTGGCGAACTGGCCACCTTCACCAGCACCACGCACCGGCGCACCCCCTTTCCGCGCTACCGCCACGAGCGCCTGCGCGAGTCGTTCGAGCCGGTGGTGGCGGCGCTGCGGGCGGCGTTCAGCGTGGTGATCGAGTCGAGCGCCATCCCGATCCCGATCGTCGCCAAGAAGTACGGCATCAGCGTCGCCACCGTCGCCGACCGCACGCTCTTTTCCAGCGCAGTCTTCGTGCTGGCGGCGCGCGCCGACATGCCCGCCGATGAATTGCGGCGGCGCTTCCCCGGGATGCTGAAGATCGCCCCGGTCGAGAAGATCAGCAACTACGTCAATCTGCAGCTGCCGGGCGTGTCCGTGACCTCGGTCCCGGTCGCGCCGCGCCAGATTCCGGTGCACGCGGGGTTTGTGTACTTCGAGCTCGACCAGTCGCACGAGCTGTGGAGCCAGCTGACCTCCTCGGGCGGTGTGGCGTTTCACGTGGCGGGAGACGTGCCGGGCCTGGCGCTCGAGTTCTGGGCAATCCGCACCTCCTGAGGAGCGAGCATGCCGACGGGCGGAGATGATCCCTTCAAGCCGGCCAACGCCACCGTGCTGCGGCCGAAGCCCGGCGCGGGCAAGCGCACCCCGCCAGCGTCTCGGCCGCCGGCCACCGCTCAGACCCCACGGCGGATGCCTACGCCGCAGCCGCTGCCGGTCGGCGGCGGACCGGTGGTGCGGCAACTGCCGGGACAGGGACTCAATCCGCTGCTGACCGCGGCGGTGCCGCTGCTGCTCATGGCGGGTGGCATGCGCGGCTCGACCGTCCAGGGAGACGTGCCGGCGCTGCGCCGCCAGGCGCTGGAAGAGATCCGTCGCTTCGAGGAGAGCGCGCGCGCAGCCGGTATCGCCAACGAAGTGATCATCGCCGGGCGCTATGCCCTGTGCGCCGCGCTCGATGAGGCGGTGCTCGCGACCCCCTGGGGCGCACACAGCGACTGGGCCCAGCAGACGCTTCTCAACACGCTGCACCGCGAGGCCTACGGCGGTGAGAAGTTCTTCGAGATGCTCGAACGCATCGCGCAGGAGCCGGCACTGCGCATCGATCTGATAGAGCTTCAGTACCTGTGCATCGCGCTCGGCTTCGCCGGCAAGTTCCAGCTCCTCGAGCAGGGCCAGACGCGCCTCGCACAAGTGCAGCACGACATCTTCCAGAGGATCCGCAGCGTCCGTTCGCCGGCGGAGCCCGAGCTGTCACTGCACTGGGAGGGCGTGACGGACCGGCGCAACCGCCTGGCGCGCTACCTGCCCTGGTGGGTTGCCGCGGCGGCGGCGCTCACCGTGGTCATGGGGACATTCCTCTTCCTCAAGTACCGTCTGGACACCCGCGCGGATCCGATCTACGCAGCGCTCGCGCAGATCGGCACGGAAAGCGCGGCGCCGGCAGCGGCGGCACCCCATGCCACGCCTCCTGCCGGGCCGACGCTGCGCCAGCTGCTCGCCGATGAGGAGAGCGCCGGCAAACTCTTGATCGACGAGAACGGTCCGCAGACCCGCGTGACCATCGTGGCTCCGGAGCTGTTCGCGCCGGGGAGCGCGACGCTCGATCCGCGCTTCAGCCAAATCCTGCACGCGATCGGCATGGCGCTGGAGAAGGTGCCAGGGCGCGTGCTGATCGAGGGCCACACCGACGATCAACCGCCGCGAACGCTGGCGTTCCGCGACAACTACGAGCTGTCGCGCGCGCGGGCAGCGACGGTGAAGAAGATCCTGAGCACCGAGCTGAGGAACGCCGCCCGGCTCGAGATTGTCGCCAGGGGCGCCTCGCAGCCGCGCTACCAGCCAGCAGCCACGTCCGAGAATCGGGCGCGCAACCGCCGCGTGGAGATCATCCATGTACGCGACCAATAGGCGCCGACGCGGCGCCGGCGCGGAGCCTTGGGGAGCGGGTCGGCCATGCTGAAGCTCGTGAAAGCCCGCATCGTGCTGGAGATCCTCGGCATCATCCTGCTGTCGGTCTTCATCTGGTTTGCCGGTCCCTACTTCGCGTTCGCCGACTTCAGGCCCTTCAACCCGGAGTGGACGCGATTGACTGCCGTCGCGCTGCTGGTGTTGATCTGGGCGGCGATCAAGATCGGCAAGGTCGTCAAAGCAGCGAGTGCCAGCTCCAAGCTTGCGAACGCAGTTGCCTCCCAGCCCGATCCCGCCCCGAGCTCGGATGAGGCGCAGCTGCGCGAGCGCTTCGAGGAGGCGATAGCAGCGCTCAAGGCGAGCCGCGGACGCGATCGCAGCCTCTACTCCGATCCCTGGTACGTGATCATCGGGGCACCGGGGTCGGGCAAGAGCACGCTGCTGCAGAACTCGGGCCTGCGGTTCCCCCTGGCGCAGCGCTTCGGGAAGGATGCCGTGCGCGGCGTCGGCGGCACGCGCAACTGCGACTGGTGGTTCACCGACGATGCGATCTTCCTGGACACCGCCGGGCGCTTTACCACGCAGGACTCCGATCCCGGCTCCGATGCCCGCAGCTGGCAGGAATTTCTCGCGTTGCTGAAGAAGTACCGCAGCCGCCGGCCGCTGAACGGCATCATCCTGACGGTGAGCGTCGGCGATCTCCTCACGCTCACCGCCCCGGGACGCGATGCGCAGGTTGCAGCTGCAAGGCGTCGTCTCGATGAGCTCGGCCACGAGCTGCGGATTCGACTGCCGGTCTATCTGCTCGTGACCAAGTGCGACCTCATGTCAGGCTTCACCGAGTACTTCGATGACCTGACGCCGGAGGAGCGCAAGCAGGTCTGGGGCGTCACCTTCCCGTACGAGCAGACTTTGAGCGGCCAGGCGCCGGAGCTCTTCGGGGATGAGTTCGATCTGCTCGTCGCGCGGCTCAACGAGCGCATGTGGCGGCGCCTGGAGGATGAGCGCGAGGCGCGGCGGCGCGCCAGGATCTTCAGCTTCCCGCAGCAGCTCGCGGCGTTGAAGGACGTGCTCAACCAGTTCGTCACGGAGGTGTTCGGCGGTACCCGCATGGACAGACGCGCACTGCTGCGCGGCGTGCACTTGACGAGCGGCACCCAGGAGGGCACGCCGATCGATCGCCTCCTGGGGTCGGTCGGGCGTGCCTTCGCATTCGAGTCGCAGGAGGTCCCCCATGCGGCGCTCGGCCGCGGCAAGGCCTACTTCGTGGAGCGCTTGTTGAAGGAGGTCATCCTGCCCGAGAGCGGGCTCGCCGGCGTGAACCGCCGTCTCGAGCTGCAGATCGCCGGCGCCCAGCTGGTCACCTATGCGGGACTAGCGGTCATCACGGTCTTCCTCGCCGCCGCGCTCATGCTCAGCTACTCCGGCAACAGCGACTATCTCGAGTCGGTGCGCGACGCGCTCGCCAAGGTCGATGCCACGGAACTGCGGCCCGCTGCACCGATGGACCACTTGGCGCTCGGGCTGGATCAGGTGCGCAACCTGGCCGATGTCGCCAACCGCTACCCGCAAGGCGCGCCCTGGAGCATGCGCTGGGGACTGTACGCCGGGAACTCCCTGGGGCAGGCCGCCGAGGACAGTTACCACCGACTGCTCGACGGGCTGCTGCTGCCCAGGCTCGCCGCGCTCTTCCGCCAGCGCCTCCAAGCCTATGGTCGCGAGCCGGAGAAACTGTACGAGTACCTCAAGGCGTACCTGATGTTGGCTGGCAAGGGGCCGGTGGACGGCGCGGAGCTCAAGGCGGTCGCGGACCACGAGTGGGACGAGGTGTACGCCGCCAATCCGGCGCTGGCTGAGGACCTGAAGGGGCATTCGGCGCGGTTGTTCGCCGCCGAAGTGCGTCCCACGCCGGTCGACAACGATGCGGTCGAGCAGGCACGCAGCACCATCCGACACGCCACGCTCGCCGCGCTCATGTACGGCGAGATGAAGTTGGATCACGCGGGAGACACGCAAGGCGCCCTGCGGCTCGACAACGCCGCCGGCGTTGGCCTCAACCAGGCGCTGGCACGCCGGGGCGGCCGCTCCTGGAGCACGCCCATGCCGGCGCTCTACACCAAAGCGACTTTTGTCAGCGTGACCGGCCTCGGCATCAAGGAGCTTGCGCTGCAGTTTGCCCGCGAAGGCTGGGTGGTGGGCGAGAGCACGGCGTCGGCGATCGTCCGCACACCGCAGCTGGAGACGCAGGTGCTCGACCTCTACGAAAGGGACTACATCGCGGCCTGGGACCAGGTGATCAACGACCTGCAGCTGCCGCCGATGGACCAGATGGACCGGATGAAGAACGTGATCATGACCCTCGCCAGCAAGGACGGCTCACCGCTGCGCGGGCTGCTGAAGACCATCGACGAGAATACCTTCCTGGTCAAACCGGACGATGGCGCTGCCCCCAGCATGATGGAAAAGGCGCAGCAGGCCATCACGTCGCGAATCAACAAATTGATCGGCGGCACTGCCAAGGCGGGACCGAAACCCGGCAGCCAGGTGACCGAGCACTTCGCTCCTATCCACGACCTGGTGGCCGGAGCTCCGGGACAGGCGAAGATCGATGTGGTGCTGGACAAGATCGCGGAGGTCGCCAAGGGGGTCAGCGGTTGCGGTGGCGGCCTCGGGGAGAAGTCCGCCGAGGAGTGCATGAAGAAAGACCCGACGGCGGTGAAGGCCCTGAGCCAGGAGGCCAAGACCCTGCCGCCGGCCGTGGGAACCCTGGTCGACTCGCTGGCGACCGCGGTCGACCGCGCCGGTGTCCATGAGTACAAGAGGGACCTCATCGAGCGCTACCAACAGGACGTGCTGCGGGATTGCGAGACCGTGGTCGGGTCGCGCTATCCGTTCAACCCCGCGAGCAAGGAGGATGTGCCGATCGCGGACTTCGGTCACGTGTTTGGCTATGGCGGCTTGTTCGACAAGTTCTTCAAGGAGCACCTCGCGGACAGCACCGACACGCGAACCCGTCCGTGGCGCTGGAAACTGAGCGAGTCCGGGGCGGCGCCCGGGCCCGAAGGCATGTTGTACCGGTTCGAGGTGGTGGAAGCCATCCGCAAGGTTTATTTCCGCTCCGGCACCGACACGCCGGAGTTCCGCTTCAGCGTGGCTCCGGCGACACTGGACTCGGAGGCGACGCGGGTCGAGCTGCAAGTCGACGGACAATCCGTCGAATATCGCCACGGTCCCATTCGCGCAACACCTGTCAAATGGCCTGGTCCCAACAACGGTACCGCCGGGATCCTTTTCGAGGAGCGCGCTGGAGGTCATCCGACTTTGGCGTATGAGGGGCCGTGGGCCTGGTTCCGCCTCGTCGATCAGGGCCAGCCGCGGGCGGACCTGGCGGCGCACTATCGCTATCGTCTGAGCTACACGGTCGGCGGTCACACGGCCACCTTCACGCTCGACGCCGAGTCGCTCTTCAACCCGCTCGAGAAGAACGAGCTGCAGCGCTTCTCGTGCCGGTTCTAGCTTGGGATCATTGTCGTGTCGGACACGGTCGAGGTCGGGATCTACGGAAAGCTGCCGAGTCATGGCGACTTCCTGCAGCGCCGCGTCCCGCCGGAGTTCCTGACGCCGTGGGACGACTGGCTGCAGGCGGGGATCGTCGCAAGCCGCAGCGCGCTCGCCGACCAGTGGGCCGATACCTACCTCACGAGCCCCGTGTGGCGCTTCGCGCTGTCCGCGAGCGCCTGCGGGCGCGTCGCGGTCGCCGGACTCATGGCGCCGAGCGTCGACCGGGTCGGGCGCTTCTTTCCGTTGACGCTGATGTGGCGGCTGCCCCCGCAGTTGCCGCCGATTGTTTACGCCTCGATCACCGGCATGGCGCTCGCGCCGGCTGAGCAGCTGCTCATCGATGGCCTGACCGCCGAGGCGCTCGACTTCGAGCACTTCGACGAGGAGGTCAGTCTCCTGGGTCCCTCGGTGGAGGCGTTGCTGCGCAGTGCCGCCGAGCCGCTTGAAGGCGATGATCTGGATCAGGCGAGCCACGGACGGGACGTGGCGTGGCACGTGCCGACCGGTAGCTCGGGCTCGGTCATGTCGGCGTTCGGCGCGATGCTGTCGCGCGCGCTGGATGTGGAATACAAGCCGCTCACCATCTGGTGGACAGACGGCTCGGCGGCGATCGAGCCCTGCTGTCTCCTCATCCGAGGGATGCCGTCCGCGGACTCCTTCGTGTCGCTCCTGGATGGCTCGTGGAACAGCGGGCTGTGGCGAAGCGTGCGGACCGTGTCCGCCGCGGCCTCGACGTCGCTGACCACGACGGTGGTGCGCGCGGCCCCGGCGGAGCCGCCGGCCCTCCCAGCCGGGCTGCGCGCCTCGGGGTTAACGGATAGCGGCGGGCGTCCCGCCAATCAGGACGCGTTCCTCGAGCGCACCAGCATCGGGCTCTGGGCAGTGGCCGACGGGCTCGGCGGCCTGAGTGCTGGTGAGGTCGCCAGCCAGATGGCCTGCGATGTGCTGGCGAATCTCATGCCGAGCGCGACGCTCGATGCCACCATCGAGGACGTGCGCCGCAGTCTCGATGAGGTCAATGCGACCCTGTACCGCGCCTCGCAGAGGCCGCTCGATCCTGTGCACAGCTGCAGCACCGTGGTGGCCCTCGCCATCCGTGAAGGGCGGGCGGCGATCCTCTGGGCCGGTGACAGCCGCGCCTACCGGCTTCGGTACCAGACGCTCGAGCGCCTCACGGCCGATCATATCGAGGAACTCACGCCCGACACGCCGGCCGAGAAGAGCAACGGTGAAGGCGCGCCGGGCGCTGCCGCACCCGGCACGGCTGTGACGCGGGCAGTGGGCGGGACCGATTCCCTGGAGCTCGACCTGCGGGTGGAAGCCGTCGAGCCGGGCGATCGCTTCCTCCTGTGCTCGGACGGACTGACGCGCGCGCTCGACGACCGCATCCTGTCACAGCTCCTGGCGGCCGAGCGAGACCCGGAACTGTGCGCGCGCCGCCTAGTGTTCGCTGCCAACCAGGCACATACCGATGACAACGTCACGGCCGTAGTGATCGACAGCTAGCATGCGGTCCCGCTGATTAGAAAACGACTAGCGGGGCAGGCTCGTGGAGCTGGTGAGCGCGGCGATGGCCATCGCTGCCCGGACAGAAGGTGCACCCTGACCGTCTCCGTGAGCCGGTTTTGCACCGCCCGTCGCGTTAACCATTGGGGCACAAACCCAATCGGAGAAGTCTCATGCGCTCACTCACACGTGCCATCAATCGACTGTTCGGAGTCAGCCGTCGCAGGTTCCGCAGCTCGCATCCCGACCAGTTCCTGAACCATCACCGCCGTCACCCGCTTGAAGCGCGCTCGTAGGCAGCGGAAATTCCTGCTGCGACGCACCATTGACTGCGATTTCTCTCTCAACCGGCGCCAAAGCTGACTCGCGGCGGCGCAGAGGATGCCGCTTAGAAGTCTCTTGACCCGGTTGCATCCGTCATCATCAACTCACGTGTCGGTAACGGATGATGATTGGGAAAGCTCGACATGAGCCCCGGCCCCGACACGATGATCCTGAGCGCCCTGGAGCGTCACAACCTCCCGGCGCTGTTCGCGGCGCTGCCGCTGCTGCGGGACCTCGATTCGGAGGTCCTGGCCGAGATCACACGCGAAGTCGAGTGGTTCTCGGTGCCGGGCGGCGCCACGCTGTTTGAGGCCGGTCAGCCGGCCGATGGCCTGTACGTCGTGGTGAACGGAACGCTCGGTCTGTTTGCGCCGCAGGCCGGCGGCGGCTCGCGCCCCTCGGGCAGGGTCGCGGCCGGTGAGACCGTCGGCGAGGCAGAAGTCATCTCTGGAACGAACCGCACCGTGACGGTGGTGGCTCTGCGCAACTGCGAGGTCGCGCGGCTTCCGGTCGCCACCTTCGAGAAGCTGGTGGTGCGCAACCCGGGGAGCCTGCGCCAGATCGCCAACGTGGTCATCAAGCGCCTCGACAGCCTGCAGCACGCCGGCACTCAAGCCCGCGCCACGCCCAAGACCTTCGTGGTGGTGCCGAGCGGCGAGGACGTCGATGCGGCGAAGTTTGCTGTCGGGCTCGCGCGTTGCCTCAAGGCGCACGGGCGCACCGAGCTGGTGTTGAGCACCCAGGGTCACGAGCAGACGAGCCACTGGTTTCACCGCTTGGAGCGCTCCAACGACTTCGTGGTCTACATCGCCGACTCGCTGCAGACCAACTGGACGCGCCTGTGTCTGAGGCAGGCCGACTGCGTGCTACTGCTCGCCCGCAGCGACGGTGAGCCGCGGGCCTGGCACGGGCTCGAGGCGCACCTGGACGCCGGCTCGGCCGGGCGCTCCATCGAGCTGGTGCTCATCGGAAGGCCGCAGTCGCTTGCCACTGCGCGCCGCTGGCTCGACCTGCACCAGGTGCGGCGTCACCATCACGTCAGAAACGCCGACGACCTGGCGCGGGTCGTGCGTCTGCTGACCGGTCGCGCGCTGGCGGTTGTGCTGTCGGGCGGAGGCGCGCGCGGTTTTGCTCACATCGGCGTGCTGCGCGCGCTGCAGGCGGCGATGCTGCCGGTGGATGCCATCGGCGCCACCAGCATCGGGGCGATCATTGGTGCGGGCTGGGCTGCGGGGTGGGGCTATGCCGAGGTGCTCGAACGCATGCGCCGCTCGTTCGTCGCCCGCAACCCCATCGGGGACTACACACTTCCTCTGATGTCGCTGGTCTCGGGCGGCCGGGTGTGCCGCCTGCTGCGGGCCGAGTTCGGCGACCTGCACATCGAGGATCTGCCGCTGCCCTTCTTCTGCACGTCGGCCAACCTCACCAACGGCCAGGCTGCGGTGCACCGGCGCGGCACGCTCTGGCTGTGGCTGCGCGCCGCGGTGTCGATCCCGGGCGTGTTACCGCCGGTGTTCACCGAAAGGCAAGTGCACGTCGATGGCGCCACTATCAACAATCTACCCGTCGACATCATGCGCGAATCAATGGAGGGCGCCATTGTCGCGGTCGATGCGGGCGCCGACCGCATGTTGGATACCAGTACGGAGATGAGCGAGGTGCCGCCGGCGTGGCGGCCGTGGTCGTGGCTGCGGCGCGACCGGCCGCGGGTTAACATCGTGCAGATCCTGCTGCGCTGCGGGATGATCAACAGTGCCGCCGCCACGATCGCGCAGGGCGCACTGGCGGATCTGGTGCTCAAGCCGCCGCTCGAGCGCATCGATCTCCTCGACTGGCAGGCTTTCGATCGCGTCGTCGAGCTCGGCTACCGGCACGCGAGCGAGACGCTCGCGCAGGGTGCCGCGGAGACGCTGCGGCGAACCGTGGGAGCCGGAGTGCAGGCCGCGACCGATCGCGGCAGCTCTCGCTGAACGCGAGGGGAAGTGCAACTCTTGTATGGCGCGCTGAGGTTCAGCTCGTTCTTCAGCTGAATCAGGCAAAATCGTTGCACTCCTCTAGCCACAAGCGGTGACACTGGAGAGGGGCTGCGAGTGTCTTGTCACGCGGGGCGGACTCTCAGTGACCCGTGGTCACGGGACACGTCGGCGCTGCGGCTAGGAAGTTTCCAGCTGCGTCGATCGAAATCGGACGTCCAAATCGGCCAAGCACGGTCGACTCATGGGCTCCCTCGAGCCTCACAAACGGCCCGGTATTTCTTCCCCCGGCCGTCCGAAAATCAAACAGCATCACCGCGCGCACCGGCCTGCTGCCGTCGTAGAGGATTACCTCGGCGTTCGGAAATGTGTCTCCTCGGACCTGGCCCTCAACCACTAGCCGCTGGCTGCTGAAAGTGACTCGAAGGTCGACGAAGGTGTCGATATCCGGGGCAAGCGGCACAAGTGGGTTGGCCCCAGCGGACGCCGCGGAAAATGCGATCGAGGTAGCCCCTACGATCACACCTGAGACCCTCGTCGACACCTTCGACATGCCATGGCCGCCGAATATGGTATGCGTAGTGCCGCTCGAAAGGCCGATGCTGCGCCCGGCACCGGTGCGGTCAAAGTAGGTGATGTCGATGGTGCGGGCGGACGCTAGCGGCGATGTGCTCGGGGCGGTGCGCGTATCGCCCTCGAAGCCACCGCCGAACGAGTTGAAAGGAGCATAGCGCCTAAATACGAGAGCGTAAGTCATCGAAAGCACTCCTCACAGCGGCATTCGGACCGACATAACCAGGCCCTTAATAGATACCGCGTGGGTCCGCTGACTTTAGGCTCACCCGAGACGCCTGCGCAGGGTGCCGCGGAGACGCTGCGGCGAACCGTTGGAGCCGGGGTGCAGGCCGCGACCGATCGCGGCAGCTCTCGTTGAGCGCGATCAGGGCGCGGGTTTCGAAGCTTCCGCGAGGAAGCGCGCGCGCTCCCTCGGATCGACCTTTTCCGCCAGGAGCGCATAGAGATGTGCCTCGTCGGTTGCGCTCTGCGCGCACTTGCGCGCGACTATCGGGCCCATCGGACCCAGGTAGCGCTTGAGCACCTCGCCGACGCGCTGCGTCGCTTCCGGGGTCACCGGTCGTCCCGCTGAGAGCCCGGAAATAACCGCGTCGCCCGCCGCGCCGCTCCAAGCGCGCTCGCTAGTCATCAGAAACTGACGCCGCTCTTGCGGCGTCCTGAGGTGGCTCGCCAGCAGCCGGTAGAGCTCCTGGCGGCTGGCGGTGGTGGCAGCTGCTTCCCGTACCAGGATCCGCGCCATCGGCCCGACGAGCGGAATCAGCTGCCGCTCAATCTCGGCCAACTGCTCGCGCGACCACGCGACCAGGGATCCGGGGTGGCTGTCGGCTCCTGGCTGGGATCTCGGTGAGCTCTTCGCCACATCGGGCGGGCTTGGCGGCAGCGGCGGGCCGCCGGCCAGCGGGCCGGCGCCGGCGACTGCCTGCAGTCCGGGACTCGCCTGCGGCGCGGCCGCCGCGGCTGCCGGGCGCGGCGCCGCCGCGGCGACCGGCTGGCTGTGGATTGCGGTCGCGATGACGCGGGCGCTCTGCGACAGAGTCGGAGACGGTGGCTTGGGCGAGAACGCCTGCCAGCCCGAGCGCAGCGCCTGCTGGAACTCCTGCGCCGAGGCGTAGCGATTCGCCGGTATCTTCTCCAAGGCCTTGGCCACGATGGCATCCAAGGCCTTGGGGATCGAAGAATCTACAGCCGACAGCAGTTTCGGCACCTCGTTGCAGATCTTGTACATCACTTCCGCGGAGGTGCCGGTAAAGGGTGGCGTGCCGGTCAGGAGCTCATAGAGCACCGCGCCCGCGGCGTGAAGGTCACAGCGGTGATCGACCAGTCCGCCCATGTACTGCTCGGGCGCCATGTACTGCGGGGTGCCGACGAGCAATCCGGTCTGCGTGGTGGTCTTGGGACCGATCCTCGCGATGCCGAAGTCCGTGATCTTCACCAGGCCGTCGCGAGTGACCAGGAGGTTGGAAGGCTTGATGTCCCGGTGCACGACGTCCTTGCCGTGAGCGTAAGCAAGCCCGCCGAGGACCTGGTGCATTGCACTGACGGCATCCTCCAGGTGCAGCTCCGGACGCTGCTTGACGTACTCATCCAGCGCGCAGCCCTGCACGTACTCCATGGCGATGTACGCGCCGACCGGATCCTGGTCGTCATAGTCGAAGATGGTGACGATCGCCGGGTGATTGAGCCGCGCCACGGCGCGCGCTTCGTTGCGGAAGCGCACGCACAGCTGCTCGAAAGGGACATCGTGGACACGATCGAGGTGCACGATCTTGAGCGCCACCATGCGCTCAAGCGTCGGGTCGAAGGCGCGATACACCGTCCCCATGCCACCGGCACCGACGGCATCGACGATCTCGTACTTGCCAACGGTGCGCGGAATGGCCATGGGAGGCGGCTGTCCCTACTGCTGCAGCATGTTCAGTGCTTCGACGAGGCTGCGCCGCAGTCGGTTGAAGGAGGCGACCAGGGTGCCGATCTCATCGCTCCCGCCGGACGGGAATTCGGGCGCGTCCATGTTGCCCTTGCTGACCTCATCGGCAATCTTGGCCAGCTTGCGGACTGGGCGTACGACGATCGCCCCCAGCACGATGTTCACGGCCAGGAACAGGAACACGAACACGCCGACCAGCAGGTAGACGAAGTTGCGCAGGATCTCCTGGGCGCGCTTCAACGGCACGTCGTAGGGCACACTGACGATCTGCGCCCCAACGACGTCCTTCAGCTGCCACCCGAAACCATTCGCGTCGCCGTATTTGTCGCGCACGGTCTGCGGTGCGACGGTGACGCTGCTGTGACACTCGAGGCAGGCCTCGTCGTTGATTCGCAACGGGCGCGCCAGATAGAGAGTCCTGCCGGTGGCCGACTCGCGCTCACCAACCACTTCCTTGACGTCGGAGTTTTCACGGAAGCGGTTGACCACGTCCACCTCCCAGTCGACGGCGCGATCGCGCAGGTTGGTGGGATTGAGCGTCGCCTCCTTGTAGGCATATTCCGGAAAGCTCTTGCGCAGGATGTTGAAGTACTCGGTGGCCGAATAGGCCGCCACCGACTGCGGCAGGAACTGGTAGCGCATCTGCGTCTTTAGCAGCGGGTTAATCTGCTTGCTGGTATAGATACGGACCGCCAGCGCCGACTCCATCATGATGCGGGCGTGGTCCTGGATTTCGGCGCGCGCGTTCTCCTGCAGCAGCCGATCGGCGACGTTGTAGGCGGCCGCCAGGCCTATAAGGAATACGACGACCATCACGAGGTTGACTTTGAGGAGCAGTTTCATCGGGGGGGGCCTGTTTGACTCGTTTGAGGCGGAGCATGCGGACCGGGTGGGACGTCCTCGTAGGGTGGCGGTGGTGGATGCAGGATGTCGTGCCACTCCGGATGTTGCGACATGTGCGTATCCATGGCCGCGAAGAAAGCCGGGTCGTTGAGCCGGCGGCGGAACCGTGTGATGAAACCCCAGCGCCAGTCACGCGGCATGTTGATCCAGCTCTCGACGTCGGAATAGTTGACCTCGCGAACCACTTGCGGCGAGGCCTTCTTGTTCAACTTTGCGGAGGCATGTTCCGGGAGAGGATCCCTGAATGGGATCGGCATCTTCGCGACAAAGTCCGCCGCCGGGCGTGGTTGCGTCACCGGGTCCGAACGCTCTTCGCGCACGAAGAACTGATTGGTCTGGGTTTCCCTGCCCGTACGGGTGGCCGCATCGTCACGGGTCAGCAAGGTTCCAGGCCCCGTCTCATCGAACACCTGGTCGGCACGTTGATCGGTGTACAACACCACCACCGCGTGCCGGCTCTGAATCCCCATCCTGGGGCCCAACACCCGTATGGGAGCCGCTTTCGAGCGAATGTCCACTTTCACCCAACCTGACAGCACGACGATCGTCGGGGTATCAGTGCGTTGCATCAAATAAAGCCGCGTGGACGGCCCAATGCCCAGCAGGCTCCCTTCCGGCATCTCGATCGCGAGGAATGCCCCAGGTCCGGTCTCGATGATGTCCCCGGCAGCGAGCGTGACGCCCTTGGTCGCCGTCTCGAGGTTGGCGCCGCGGATAATCGTGAAAGGCTCACCGTCGGCGATCGCCACCAGCCCGCCGAAACTCGCGCCCGAAGTGGGCTTGCTATCGACGGCTGTGGCCGACAGCAGCATGACGAACAAGGCTATCGCTCGAACGCAGGCGAGTCCTCGCGAGACGACACGGGCTTGCCGGAACATCGTGGATCTCTTCTTGTTTTGCTGCTTTTGTACACGACCCGCCCGCTTCCGGGGTGCACACGCTTGGAGCGTCAGCGAATCGATCAATCCCCCTCCCGTAGTGTATCGCGAGCCTGACCGTAATCCGAGCCTTTGACCCGTGCGTTCGCGCTGAATCTCGCGTCTCAGATACCCCTCAAATAGCTGCTGTCACTTCTGCCGGCATTCCTTACCGTCCTGTCGCTCCGTTCACCCCTGGAGGGCATGCCCACCTAGCTCGGTGCGCCTCTCGGACAGCCGACCCATCGCGCGATTGGGGTGAATCCCCCAGGGTAGCCACAGGATTTGCGGCGACGCAGCATCCAGCGCGCACCCCGTCGTACTGGGAATGCCCTATGGCCGGGCGCGAGAGAGAAAAGTTGGAAAGCCACGTCACGTTCTCTTGGTCAACCAATCGCAGGAAAGCTTGGTGCACGAGCGGCGCGCTGCACAGTGTGGCCGGAGCGCTGTGAGACCCGTCGCTGCCGGCCGGCACGATCTCCAGCGCCTCCCGCAGCAAAAAGCGTGGTACGAACCGCCGATCCAGTCGCACTGACCTTGTCGGTCTCCCGAACTCGGCGCCGTGACGCAGCGCCGCCGCCAGCGCGATCGCGCCGCTCGGCTCGAGCACGATCTTGAATTCCTCGAAGGCGATGCGCAT
>Ga0209055_1000826_pt1 | contig 21043 bp, 18 predicted proteins | sample GraSoiAngelo_110_FD_185875 | JGI IMG/M metagenome (GOLD analysis project Ga0209055, IMG submission 185875) | Grasslands soil microbial communities from the Angelo Coastal Reserve, California, USA - 14_0903_12_30cm (SPAdes) (version 2) | ecosystem: Environmental > Terrestrial > Soil > Grasslands ... | reverse complement strand
GCGGGCTGAGCGGCCGTGCGACATTCAAGCAGTACGCGAGGAGCTGCGCGATCGCTTTGGCCCTCTCCCGGACCCGGCGCAGCGGCTGCTTCTCGTGTCCGAGTTGCGCGCGCTCGGCGCCCAGGCGGGACTGGAGATGGTTCTCGTGAAGGGCGACGAGGCGCGGCTCACGTTTCGGCGGGACGCGCACCCGCGCCTCGCCGGGCTGACGGCGGCGCTCGACGCGGTGCAGTTCGAGGCGGAGGTGCGGCGTCCCGTGCCGCTCTCGCTGCGGCTGCGCCGGCTTGGCGGCGAAGCCATCGGCCCCGGTCTCGTGCGGGCCCTCACGGCGGTTCTGCAGAACCCTCCCGATTAAGGAGAGAGGATGCGACGGTCGGGTCTGGTATTAGCGGTCCTCGCGCTCGCTGGGTGTAACGCCCTGCGGGATGCGTTCTCGGCGCATCCCGAAGTGGCGGGGAGCGCTGCGGGGCAGACTTTGACCGTGGTGCGCCTCGCGGAGCTGGCCGGGCGGGCCAAGAAAGTGCCGCTCCGGCCGCAGGCGCTCAGCGGTCTCACGGCGGTCTACCTCGACTACGCGGTGTTCGCCCAGGAGCTCGCCCGCGGCCGAGACATGACTGACTCCGCCCTCGTGCTGCAGGCCAACTGGCCGAACGTCGCCCAACTCCGGTGGCAGCATTACCACGACCAGTTGATCGCCGCCCGCGTGAAGCTCAGCCCGGATCAGACGGACTCCGCGTACCGGGCCGGCACCGTCCGGCTGTTCCAGCACATCCTCGTGAGCGTCCCCCCGAGCGCCGCCCCGAAGGTCGAGCTGGACAAGAAGCAGCGGGCGGAAGCGCTGCTCCGACAGGTGGAGGCACGGCACGGCGGCAATTTCAGCCAGATCGCCCAGCGCTCCTCCGAGGATCCGGGGTCCAAGTCCCGGGGCGGTTACCTCGGTGCCGTGGGGCGGGGTCGGTTCGTCCCGGCATTCGACAGCGTCGCGTGGCGTCTCGCCCCGGGGGCGATGAGTGGGCTGGTCCGGTCGCCGTTCGGGTTCCACATCATCCGGCGCCCGCCGCTCGAGGAGGTGCGCGACTCCTTCCGCACAGAGCTCGAGACTACGGCGACGGTGCATTTCGATTCGGTCTACATCGACAGCGTCGCTGTGCGGCGTGACCTGAAAGTGCGGGGTGGAGCGGCGGCGCTGGTGCGCCAGGCGATCCAGGACGTGACCCCGGCGGTCGACGACGATCGGCAGCTCGCCAGCTACCGCGGAGGCGCCTTCCGCGTGCGCGACCTGGCCCGCTGGCTCTACGCGCTCGACCCGCGCGATCTGAACGTCGCCATGGCGAGCGACGCCCAACTCGGCGAGTTCGTCCGGCAGTTGGCGCAGCGGGAGCTGTTGCTGCGGGAGGTGGACTCGGCCGGCGTACCGCTCACGCCCGAGGACTGGCGGGGGCTCAAGACGCAGCACGACTCCGTGCTCACGATTCTCGAGAACCAGCTCGCGCTGTCGCCCCGGGTACTCAAGGATTCGGCGGCGACCGAACCGACGCGCCACGCGCTCGCGATGCGACACGTGAACGACTACCTGGATCGGGTGCTCGTGCAGCAGACGGCGCAGTTCTTTCCAGTGCCGCCGTTCCTCGCCTTGGCCCTGCGTCCGGGCCAGGGGTGGTCGGTGAGCGCGGCGGGGCTGGCTCAGGCACTGGAGCGCGCCCAAGCGATCCGGGCGCAGGTCGATTCGGGCGGGCGTCGGGCCGGGCCCGGGCTCAAGCCCGCGCCGGGCCCGGCACCCGCTCCGGCGCTCGACACCGCGAAGCAGAAGGCGTCGCGCTGACATGCGCACCCTCGCCATCCCGGTGCTCGCGCTCGGCCTCGCCGCCGCCCGGCCGGTCGCAGGCCAGGGAGAGCTTGCCTCGGCGCGCCCCGTCGACCGCATCCTCGCGATCGTGGGGTCGAAGTCGATCCTCGCGTCCCACGTCGAGGAGCAGCTGGTGCTCGCCCAGGCCCAGGGGCTGAAGATCGCGACCGACTCGGCAGGGCGGGACGCGGCGCGGCGCCAGGTCCTGCGGCAGATGGTGGACGAGGAGCTGTTGGTCCAGCAGGCGGAGCGGGACACCACCATCAAGGTCACCGATCAGGAGGTGCAGGAGCAGGTCGAGCAAACCGTGCAAAACGTGCGGAAGCAGTTCAGCTCGACACCCGAGTTTCAGGCACAGCTGCGCGCCGCCCAATTCCTGTCGGAGGAGGAATGGCGCCGCTGGCTGGCCGACCAGCAGCGCCGCTCGATCCTGCAGCAGCGTCTCCTCGACCAGCTGCGCCAGAAAGGGAAGCTGCGGCCGATTCCCCCCACCGACGCGCAGATGCGGCAGTTCTGGGAAGAGAACCGCGCCCAGCAGCCGAAGCGGCCTGCCGCGATCTCGTTTCGGCAAATCGTCATCACGGCGCAGGCTGATTCTGCGGCACAGGCGCGAGCCCGCCAGCTCGCGGAGTCGCTCGTCGTGGTGCTGCGCCACGGCGCCAACTTCGCGGACGTGGCCAAGAAGTACTCCGCCGACAGCACGTCGCGGGAGCAGGGGGGCGAGCTGGGATGGTTCCGCCGCGGCCCGATGGTCAAGCAGTTCGAGGACGTGGCGTTCCGGCTCCGGCCGGGCGAGATCTCCGATCCGGTCGCGACCGAATTCGGCTATCACATCATCCAGGTGGAGCGCGTCCAGCCCGCCGAAGTGCTGGCGCGCCACGTGCTGATCACGCCCGATATCTCGGCCGCGCAGGTCGCGCTGGCGCACCGCTTGGCCGATTCGGTGCACGACGCGCTGCGCGCGGGCGCGCCGTTCGACACGCTGGCGCGCCGCTACGGTGATCCCGAGGAGGGGAAGGTCGTGCCCGAGCTGCCCGTGTCGCAGCTGCCGCCGGACTACGAGCGCGCGATCGGCAGCGATACCGTACCCGGACTGAAGCCGGTGTTCGCGGTGGGCGCGGATTCGCGGCGGCCCAAGCTCGTGGTCTTCGAGCTCATGAAGCGCCTGCCCGAGGGTGAGCTGACCTTCGCCGACGTGAAGGACCGTATCCGCGAGAACATGGGCCAGCAGCTCGCGGTACAGCACTACCTCGAGGTCCTGCGCCGCACGACGTACGTCGACATCCGCCCCTGACCGCGTGGCCCGTCCGCGTCTCGCCGTCACCCTCGGCGACCCGCGCGGGATCGGGCCGGAGGTAGTGGCGAAAGCGCTCGCGCTCGGGGCGCTCGACGCGGATATCACTCTACTCGGGAACGAGGAGCGGGCAGCGGAACCCTCCGGGGCGCTGGATCATACCGCTCCGCGTGCCCTGCCCTCCGAAGACGCGGGTCGTCTCGCGGCGCGGGCCGTGGAACGCGCCGTCGAGCTGGCCCTGGCGGGGACGGTGGACGCGATCGTCACCGGGCCGGTGCACAAGCACGCCCTTTATCTTGCCGGATTCCGCTACCCTGGCCTCACCGAGATGCTGGCGCACCTGGCGGGCGACCGCGAGGTCGCGATGATGCTCGCCGCCGGCCGGCTCCGCGTCGTCCTCGTCACCACGCACCTGCCGCTGCGGGAGGTGCCGCACAGCGTGACGACGGAGCGCGTGGTGCGCACCGGCCGCATCACGGAAGCGGCGCTGCGGGACTGGTGGGGGATCGCCCGCCCGCGGCTCGCGGTGTGCGCGCTCAACCCGCACGCCGGCGAATCAGGGCTGTTCGGCGACGAGGACGATCGTGTGCTGCGCCCGGCGGCCGAGACGCTGGGCGCGGCCGGGCCGCTCCCTGCCGACACGGTCTTCGTGCGCGCGCTGCGGGGAGAGTTCGACGCGGTCCTCACGCCGTATCACGACGTCGGGATGACGGCCGTGAAAGTGGCGGGCTTCGGCAAGGGCGTAAATATCACGCTGGGACTGCCGTTTCCCCGGACGGCGCCGGATCATGGCACCGCGTTCGATATCGCAGGGAAGGACGTGGCGGATCCCAGTTCCATGAGGGCGGCGCTCGAGCTGGCGGTCGAGCTGGCCCGCAGAACCGTTGTACCACGTTCAAACGCTACGTCGTAATGTCGTAGCGTCGTGTAGTGCCTTCAGAAGCTGCTGATGCTCCTCGAGCCGCAACTTCTGGCTGGCCCGATTCACCACCACGACGGCGCCGACGTCCAAGATCGCCGCGCGCTCGACCAGGCCGTTGTCCCGCAACGTGCGCCCGGTGTCGACCAGGTCCACGATCCAGTGCGACAGCCCCAGCAGCGGCGCCACTTCGACGCTGCCGCTCACGGTGATGACCTCCACGCCCAGGCCCGTCTCCGCGAAGAAGGCCCGCGTGAGGCGCGGGTACTTGGTGGCGACGCGGGGCGTCACGCCGCCGGGGAGCGCCGGGTACGGGATGGGGGTGGGGCTCGCCACGACCATGCGACAGCGGCCGAAGCCGAGCGCCAGCGGCTCGAGCACGTCCGCCTCGGTCTCGCGCAGGACGTCGGTGCCGGTGATCCCCACGTCCGCCGCGCCCGACTCCACATACACCGGAACGTCGGCGGGCTTCACGAACAGGACCGACAGCGTGCCGTCCGACGACGGCACGAGCAGCTTTCGCGTGGTGGCGGGCTCGGACACGAGCGCGCCGATGCTCCGGAGCAAGGCCAGCGACGGCTCGAGGAGGCGCCCCTTGGGGAGCGCCAGCTTGAGGACGGTCCGGGCCGTCACGGCGCCGCCGTCGCCAGGGCGTCGAGATCGAGGGCGAGCCCCACCGCGGGAAGGGGGCGCCCGAAGCGGCCGATCAGGTCGTCGTAGCGGCCGCCCGCGCCGACCGCTGTGCCCGCGCCGGCGACGAAGATCTCAAAGTGAATGCCCGTGTAATAATCGAGCCCGCGCACCTCCCCGAAATCGTACACGACATGACGTCGCTCGCTTTCGGACAAGGCGGCGTCGATCGCGTTGAGCCGCGCGATGGCGTCGTTCGGTGCCGGCGCGGTCGCCAGCACCCGGGCGGCCCGATCGAGTGCTTCGCGCCGGCCGATGATGAACGGCAATTCGGTCAACGCGCCGGGCGCCGCGGCCGCGAGTCCGGCCGCGTCCTTCCGGTCGATCAGGCGCCGCACCGCGGCCCGCTCGTCGGGGGGGAGTGCCGCGAGCGCCGGGGCGAGGGCCCCCACGTGACCCAGGTTGACCTGGAACTCCGCCACCCCGGCCAAGCCCACGAGGGCGAGGGCGAGTCGCAGCACCTCGACGTCGGCGGCCACGCCGCCTTCGCCCAGCAGCTCGCCGCCCACCTGGAGTATCTCGCGCCGCCGACCTTCCCGCTCGGGGTCCTGGCGGAACACCTTGCCGGCGTACGAGAGGCGCAGCGGCGTGGGCCAGTCGGCGAGCTTGGTCGCGGCGAGCCGCGCCACGCTGGCGGTGAAGTCGTAGCGCAGCGCCAGCAGTTTCCCGTCCAGGTCGAGGAAGCGGATCAGCCGGTCGGCGACGTCCGCGGCTCCGCCGCCGGCGCGCACGAAGACCTCGGCGTACTCGAACGTGGGCGGGATGATCTCCTGAAACCCCGCCGCTTCGAGGCGCTCCAGCATGCGACCCTGGAGGGCGCGGCGGCGCCGCACGGCGTCCCCGGCGAGGTCGAGCGCGCCCGGCGGAATCGGGGCGATGGAGGACCGCTGCGTCATGGGGTCGTCCCTTCACCGGCGACCTGCTGCAGCAGGCGCGTGGCTCCGACGCGGCGGCCTTCCATTTCCACGATCTCGAACGCCGCGCCCCGCACGGTCACCCGGTCGCCGACCTTGGGGAGCCGGCCGAGCGTCCCGAAGAGGTAGCCGCCGATCGTGGTATAGCTCGTCTCGTCGAGGGTGAGCCCGTAGATCTGGTTGACGTCTCGCAACGGCATGGCGCCGGACAAGACGGGCGCGCCCTCCCCCGGAACGGTGAACGTCTCCCCGCTGGGCCGATCGTACTCGTCGTAGATCTGGCCGACGATCTCCTCCAGGAGATCCTCCATCGTGACGAGCCCGGCGGTGCCGCCGAACTCGTCGAGCACGATGGCGAGGTGAATCTTCTGGCGCTTCATGTCCGCGAGCACGTCCTCCACCTCTCGGGTCCCGGGTACGAACACGGCCGGTCGCAGCACGGTGCGGAGCGAGCCGCCCTTGGCCGAGCGGAGTCCGGCGAGAATGTCCTTCGCGTGCACGAGGCCGACGACGTCGTCGAGGGTCTCGCGATACACGGGGTAGCGGGAGCGGCCGGCGACGGCGACCTGATCCGCGGCCTCCTCGAGCGAGAGGTCGATCGGCAGCGCCACGATGTCGGTGCGGGGCGTCATGACCTCGCGCGCCGTCTTCTCGCTGAACTCGAACACGCCTTCGAGGAGACGCGCGTCGTCTGCCGCGAGGCGCCCGGTCTTGCGGCTTTGCTCGACGAGCATGCGGATCTCCTCGGGGGAGTGGATGCGCTCGAGCTCGGCGGTCGTGCTGCGGATCCCCAGCAGGCGCACGATGCGCCCGGCGCTCCAGTTGAGGAGATCGGTGAACGGCCGCGTGATCCAGGAGAATACGATCAACGGGGCCGCGATCCAGCGGCTCGTCGCCTCGGGGTACGTGATGGCCCAAGCCTTGGGTGCCTGCTCGCCGAACACGACGTGCAGGAACGAAATGAGCGTCACCGCCACCACGGACGCCACGCCCCCCCGGGTGAGGAAATTCAAGACGGGGGGGAGCGAAGCGAACCAGTCGCGGAACAGGTGCGCCACCGTATCTTCGGCCACGTAGCCGAGCAGGATCGAGGCGACGGTGATGCCGAGCTGCGCGGCCGAGAGCTGGCGGTAGAGATCTTGCAGCGCCGTCTGGACGGTCTTAGCCTTCCGGTCGCCGCGCCGCACCAAGGCATCGATGCGCGTACGCCGCGCGGCGACGAGCGCGAACTCGGCCGCGACGAAGAACGCGTTCGCGAGCACCAGCAGCACGAGGGCGATGAGGCGCACGCCGATCGACTGCGACACAGGCCCGGGCATAGAGGGCGGAACATAGTCGGTGGTCACTCGACTTCAAGCGCCGCCGTACGACGCGCTGGCGCCGCATTTCCCGAAGATCGGCGGGGCGGATCCCGACACCGCGCGTGCGGTGCGGGCGATCCTCGACGACGTGCGCGCCGCCGGGGACGCAGGCGTCCGGGAACACACGAGGCGGCTCGACGGCGTGGACTTGCCGCCGGGCGACTGGGAGGTCCCGTTCGCCCGGTGTCAGGAGGCGCTCGAGCGGATTCCCCGACCGCTGCGGGTCGCGCTCGAGGCCGCGGTGCAGCGCGTGCGGGACTATCACGCCAACCAGGCCGATGAGGGGTTTCTCGAGCGCGACGCGGACGGCACCGAGATCGGGATGCGGGTGGTGCCGCTCGACCGCGTCGGGCTCTACGTGCCCGGCGGCAAGGCCGCGTATCCCTCGACGGTGATCATGAACGCGGTTCCCGCGATCGTCGCCGGCGTAGCGGAGATCGTGATGGTCACCCCGCCGACGGTCGGGGGTGCAGCGCCCGACGTGGTGCTGGCCGCGGCGCGGCTCGCCGGCGTAGATCGGGTGTTCCGGGTCGGGGGTGCGCAGGCGATCGCCGCGCTCGCGTACGGGACACGCACGATTCCGCGCGTCGACAAGATCGTGGGCCCGGGCAATCGGTTCGTCACCGAGGCGAAGCGCCAGGTGGCGGGGGAGGTCGGGATCGACATGCTGGCGGGCCCGACGGAGGTGCTGATCATCGCCGATGAGACCGCCGACGTGCGGTTCGTCGCGGCGGACTTGATCGCCCAGGCCGAGCACGATGAGGACGCCTGCGCCTGGTGCGTCACCACCAGCGCGACGCTCGCGGATGCGCTGGAGGCCGAGCTCGCGCGGCAGGTCGCCCGCTCGCCGCGCCAAGCGATCGTCGCGCGCGCCCTCGCCGATCACGGCGTGGTCGTCGTCGTTCCGGATCTGGACGCCGCCGTCGAAGTCGCCAACCGCCGCGCACCCGAGCACGTCGAGGTCCTGACACGCGATCCCTGGCCCGTGGCGCGCCGCATCCGACACGCCGGGGCGATCTTCGTCGGCGCCTCTAGCCCCGAGCCCGTGGGCGACTACCTCGCCGGGCCGTCTCACGTGTTGCCCACCGGGGCGACCGCCCGATATGTTTCGCCGCTGGGAGTGTACGATTTCGTGAAGCGCATCAGCGTGATCGCGTACTCGCGACGGCAACTCGAACGGGACGCGGCGCACATCATCGCGCTGGCGGAGGCCGAGGGCCTACCGGGGCACGCGGAGGCAGTCCGGATTCGGATGTCTCAAGTCTGATGTCTGCGGCTCTTCCCCTAGACGTGCAGTGCACCCACCGCGCCCCGCTGCGGGCCGAGGGCCGCCGCCGTATGGCGGCCGTCCTAGGCATCACCGCGGTCGTGATGCTCGCGGAGGCGGTGGGGGGTTGGGTGGCCCACTCGCTCGCGCTGCTCGCGGACGCCGGACACATGCTCGCCGATGTCGGTGCGCTGGGACTCTCGCTCGGCGTCGCCTACGTGGCCCACCGTCCCGCCACGGCGGAGCGCACGTTCGGTCTGCTGCGACTCGAGATCCTGGCCGCCCTGGTGAACGGTGCGGCGCTGCTGGCGGTCTCCATCGGCGTCGCGATCGAGGCGCTCCACCGCTTGCAGGTTCGTACTCCCGTCCGCGCCGGCCTGCTCGTCGGCATCGCCGGGCTCGGGCTCGTCGCCAATCTGGCGGGCGCGGCGATCCTGCACCGTGGCCACCGCCACTCGCTCAACGAGCGCGGCGCCTATTTGCACGTGCTGAGCGACGCCCTCGGTTCGTTTGGCGCGCTCGTCGCGGGGGCCATCATCCTGGCGACCGGCTGGGTCGCCGCCGACCCCCTGATCTCCCTCGTCATCTCCGTGCTGATCCTCGCCAGCGCCTGGCGTCTCGTGAAGGAGAGCACCGACGTGCTGCTCGAGGCCGCGCCCGCCCACATCGCGCTCTCTCAAGTGCACGACTGCATCGCCACGGTTGCCGGTGTCGCGTCGATTCACGACCTCCATGTATGGACGGTGACGAGCGGCGTGATCGCCATGAGCGGGCACTTGGTGGTGCAGAACCCGGCCGACAACCAACGCGTGCTGGAAGCGGTGCAGGAGCGCCTGGCGGAGATGGGGATCCGCCACGTGACGGTGCAGATGGAACGGGACCCGACGTGTGACTGAGTGCAGCGCGCACGACGTACCCGGGTTTGTGTGATTTCATGCCTTGTCTTTTCCGGCCCCCCTTCCTATACTGCGCCCCTCACGCACTGAGCCCTCTCTCCTAGGCACTCTCAGGACCTAGCCCCTTGCAGATCCGCAACATCGCGATCATCGCGCACGTCGATCACGGCAAGACCACGCTGGTGGACCAGATGCTCCGCCAGGCCGGGGTGTTCCGCGCCAACCAGCAGGTGGGCGAGCGGGTGCTCGACTCGAACCCGCTGGAGCGCGAGCGCGGGATCACGATCCTGTCCAAGAACACCGCCGTCCGCTGGGGCGAGACGAAGATCAACATCGTGGACACGCCGGGGCATGCAGACTTCGGGGGCGAGGTTGAGCGGATTCTCCGCATGGTCAACGGCTTCCTGCTGCTCGTCGATGCCGCCGAGGGGCCGATGCCGCAGACCAAGTTCGTGGCGGGAAAGGCGTTAGCGCTGGGGCTCAAGCCGATCGTCCTGGTGAACAAGATCGATCGCCAGGACGCCGAACCGTTGCGGGTGCACGACGAGGTGCTGGAGCTGTTCCTGGAACTCGAGGCGACGCCAGAGCAGTTCAACTGCCCCTTCCTCTATACATCGAGCCGGGCGGGCACGGCGACCTTCGACTTAAAGACGCCGGGGCCAGACTTGAAGCCGCTGTTCGAGACGATCCTCGGCACGATCCCGCCGCCCCAAGCGGACGCGGCCGGGCCGCTCCAGATGCTCGTCTCGACCCTGGACTATTCGTCGTATCTGGGGCGAATCGCGATCGGGCGGATCGAGCGGGGCCGGATGCGGGTGGGCGACACCGTCGCGGTGCTGCCGCTGGGCCCGCCCGGTCCCCTGGGGGACGGCGCGTACGAGCAGGCGCGCGTGGTCAAGCTGTTCGGGTTCGAGGGCTTGGAGCGGGTGGAGCTGGAGGAGGCGGTGGCCGGTGAAATCGTGGCGCTGGCCGGCCTGGCGGGCGTGGAGATCGGGAAGACGATCACCGCTCCGGACCACCTCGAGCGGCTCGCCGGCATCGCGGTCGAGGAGCCGACGATCTCGGTGGACTGCAAGGTCAACGACTCGCCGTTCGCAGGGCGAGAAGGGAAGTTCGTCACCGGCCGGCAGCTGCGCGAGCGGTTGTTTCGGGAGCTCGAGCGCAACGTGGCGCTGCGGGTGGAGGAGACGGACGATCCCCAGACGTTCACGGTGTCGGGCCGGGGTGAGCTGCACCTCGGCGTGCTGATGGAAACGATGCGGCGCGAGGGGTACGAATTTCAGGTCAGTCGGCCCCGCATCATCCCGCGCGAGGGGCCGAACGGGGAGCAGCTCGAGCCGTACGAGGAGCTGATGATCGACTGCCCCGATGCGTACCTGGGGGTGGTGATGGAGAAGCTGGGCCCGCGCCGGGCGACCCTGCTCGACATGAAGAATCCCGGTGTGGGGACGGTACGGATGCGGTTCAAGCTGCCGGCCCGGGGTCTGCTCGGGTACCGCTCCGAGTTCTTGACGGATACACGGGGAACGGGGATCATGCATCACCGCTTCTTCGAGTACGGACCGTGGGCGGGGCCGATCTCAGGGCGGAGCCGAGGGGTCATGGTCGCCGACCGGCAGGGGGAGGCGGTGGCGTACGCGCTCTTCAATTTGCAGGAGCGCGGCACGATGTTTGTGAAGCCCGGCGACCCGGTGTACGAGGGTATGGTCGTGGGGGAGAACTCTCGGACAGACGATATGGACGTGAACCCCTCGAAGGAGAAGAAGCTGACGAACATGCGGACGACCGCGTCGGACGAGATGATCATCCTCGAGCCGCCGCGGCCGGTCACCTTGGAGCTCGCGCTGGAATACATCGAGGACGACGAACTCATCGAAGTGACGCCGTCGTCCATCAGGTTGCGCAAGCGCGCCCTGGGCGCCACGGAGCGCCGCAAGCTCGCGCGCAACGCGCGGGCCGAGGAGTCGTAAGGCAGCGCCGGATAGCTCGTTCAAACCATCAACCGCAACCTCAGCTGGGGGTGACAATGTTGTCCCGTGAGACGTCGGACTGGTCGCTCAAGCGTCGCAGCGACAGTCTCGACGACGAGGAGTTCGAGGACTTCGAAGAGGACAAGGACCTGGACGAGGACTTCGACGACGAGCTGGAGGAGGACGAGCTTGACGAGGAGGATCTGGACGACCTCGACGAGTACGACGATCTGGACGACGAGTTCGACGATGAGGAAGACGAGGAGTTCAAGCCTAAGAAAGGGCCGCGGCGCGATTGGGAGTGACGGAGCAGTAGGGCCTGTAGCTCAGGTGGTTAGAGCGCACGCCTGATAAGCGTGAGGTCAGTGGTTCAACTCCACTCAGGCCCATGTGGACTTCGGCCCTCTTGGGTTCGCCCAAGGGGGCCTTTTTCATAGCACTGATCTGGCTGGCTGCCGCGAACGAGGCGCTTGAAAAGAAAGGGCGACCCCGATCGTTCGGAGCCGCCCGTCCTCGGTGCACATGGATTCCGTTTGGTTCAAACGGTCCTTATGGGAAACTCGGAATACTGCGCTGAAAAATCATGCAGAAGCAGAATTCATCATAGCCGGACGACGGGAACCCAGCGAACGGAGCGCCAGCTACTAGCTGATGCAGTTTATCGACCATGTTGTTATGACCACCTGCAAAAGCTCGATAAATCCCCGTCGCCTCCAGTATCGTTAGTGGTAGGGATCCTTCGTCGTACTGCCCACCCATCCCGTCGGGGACAACCACAGGAAAAGTGCGGGGACCTGGGATGAATGTCATCGCAATTGCGCCTCCGGGGAGGTCGTAGGCACACAAACGCGTGACGCGTGACACGTAAAAGGTGCCGATAGACTTGTCCTGGTGCGTGCTACCCCGAATTCCGAAAATAGGATAGATCCGCGTTTTCGAGTACGACCCATCATCCAGGTCCACCGTGGTGAGGCCGAAGTTGTGCTGCCCCGAACCCTTGGGCACTGGCTGATAGACTCCCTTCAGCAGAAGGATGAACGGATCGTTGGGCACACTCCTTCCCTCATCCGTTCCCTCATCCCTTTCCTCGGCGGTCAGAAGTCCAGAGGATGAAAGGGGCTGCGCCCTGTTCTCCGTCGGCGACGAGCACGCGGCGGTTAGCAGAGCGGCCAGCCCCGCACCAATCAAAGTTCTTCTTTCAACGTTGGTTGGTTCTTGTCCGCTGCCGGGCTTGCTTTGGTTGGCCGAGGCTTGGTCGGTAATCATAGAGCGTGTCTCCTTGAATGTGCTACACGATGGTTGTCACAATGCCCCCCGGGGAGCGCCGGTGGTCGTTCGGGACAATGGCCTGCCGCCGGGCTCCGGGGTGCGGTCAAAGGACTTTCCGGTTTTGCAGCCTAAGGCGAGGACGGAGAGCGCGACAATTTGCGGAGCGAACGAAAGTGCGGCATGGGCGGTACCCCAAGGTGAGCCGAATTCAACCCTCTCGGAGTATGCCCCCGGGGCAAGCGGTGTCAAGGTAGAGCCGGGGCTCGGCGTGTGTGCGCCCTGTAAGGGCGCACTTTGAAGCCGAAGCGCCCTCTCTCAGGGCGCGTAAGAATCGAACCCACTGCGCCCAATTGGTTGGGCCGATCTGCGAAGGTAAAGCACCGTTCGAGCCATGCCGGTGCGGAGGCCGCGCCGCGGCCGAAGCTCAACCCGCGACCCCCTGAAACCCCATGCGACTCGTTAGGAAACCGAGTTACGACACCGACTAGCAATCACGCGAGGTCCTGGGCATCGGTGTCGTAACAGCGGACCCGAACATCAACCGAGTGTCGTGAGAAACTCACAGCGGAACTCACAGCAAGTGACTCGTCACAACGGCACCGAAACAGTCTTGAGCTCCTCGCCCTTGGCAAGCGTGACATCGGCAACGGCGCGGCCGTCCTTCAACGAGGGTGTAACGCTGACGGCGCGGAAACCGGCGTTGGCTCGCAGGGCGTTCCCGACTGCTACTCGAAGGGACAGGTTCGCTTTCGCCATCGCCGCGCTCTGGCTCTGTGCGGCGGTGTAATCTTCGCCTTCTCCAATCGGCTCGGTCTTGACGACCGCACCACTGTTGGGATCGACAACTGCCTCAAAAAACTTTCCACCCGTCGCTGTATATACAGAGAGCTGTAACTTGCCGTTTTCCATCTCGAACTTGGCGGAAATCGGCCGCCCGTGACTCGCGCTCGCCGACAGACCACGCTCGAGAGACACCCGAGCGCTCAGCACCGCCTTCGCCACCGCAGCCTGATTCCCCTCCTGTTCGTCTTTGTCCTGGGCCGCGAGCGTGGTCCCCCAGCACATCGCTGCTGCAGCCAGAACCGGGACGAGCCATGTCCTCCTCGTCATCTTCATATGATGCCCCCGATCTCGGTGTGGTAAACTGATGTCCTAGCCCGCCCGAACGATCGATGATACACTTGTTATAGTCAAGCGAGACCCTTCCACCTCGCAGCGAGGCTCCTATGCGATGGATCACTCGTGAGCATCCGAAAATCGATCGCGTCGCGTGCCCGTGGCTGATCACGCGATTCATCGACCCGCAGGCGGAGTTTCTCTTTGCACCACCCGCAGAGGTCCGCACGCGCGCCGCCGAGCTCGATGCGATTCTCTACGATGTCGAAGGCGTGGAGCTTTCTCACGACGGGCCTCTGTGTAGCTTCGACAGCTTCCTGCAGAAGTACGCTTTGACTGATCCCGCCCTGCACGAGCTGGCGGTTATCGTCCGCGGGGCGGACACGGATCGTCCGGACCTTGCACCGCAAGCGGCGGGGTTGCTCGCCATCTCCTTGGGCCTGTCGCAACTATTCCGAGACGATCACGAATTGCTAGCCCGCGGGTTCGTCATCTACGACGCACTGTATGCGTGGCTCCAGCACGCCAAGGGGGAGCGTCATACCTGGAACCCGCAGCGCGTCCCGGCCCCCGCCTGATATCGTGAAAGAAACACCGACCGGACGCTGGCTGCTGCTGTTCCACCAGATCCCGCCGAAACCCGACTACTTCCGGGTGAAGGTGTGGCGCAGGCTGCTGCGCATCGGCGCAGTGCCGGTCAAGAACTCGGTGTGGGTGCTCCCGTACAACGATCAGGCGGTCGAAGACTTTCGCTGGCTGCTGCAGGAGATCGAGGCAGGCGGTGGGGAGGGGTCTGTGTGCCGAGGGGATTTCGTGGACGGCTTGAGCGATCGCGACGTCGAAGGACTGTTCCACAAGGCCCGCGCCGCTGATTACAGGGCCATCGCGCGCGAGGCGAAGTCCCTGGCGCGCAAGGCAGCTCCCGCCGATGTGGCGCGCCTCGATCACCGGCTGGCCGAAGTCGCAGCGATCGACTATTTCCACGCTCCCAACCGTCAAGCGGTGGAGCGGGTAGTGACGCGCCTCGAGGCACGCGCGCGCCGGGCCGAACCGCGCGCCGATCGCCGGGCCCGCGCTGGTCTGCGAGTCGCGCGGATGCACGGGCGGACGTGGGTCACGCGCCGGGGTGTGTTCGTGGATCGAATCGCGAGTGCGTGGCTGATCAAACGCTTCATCGATCCGGCAGCCCGGTTCAAATTCGTGGCTCCCGAAGGTTACTCGCCTCGCAAGGACGAGCTGCGCTTCGACATGTTCGAGGCCGAGTACACGCACGAAGGGGACCGCTGCACCTTCGAGACGCTCCTCCGGCGGTTTCGACTGCGCGACCCCGCGCTGCGCGCGATCGGCGAGATCGTGCACGACATCGACTGCAAGGACGCGAAGTTTCGCCGCGCAGAGGCTACCGGTGTCGAACGATTGCTCGAAGGGATAGCCCGGAAGCACGCTACCGACGCGACGCGCCTCCGTCTCGGCGCGGTCGTGTTCGACAACCTCTATCAGTCGTCGCGATGAAGCCCGTGCCGGCCCGAGCCACGCTCCGGGAGTTCGTCACTTACTTCCTCAAGCTCGGCACGTTGGGGTTCGGCGGACCGATCGCGCTCGCTGGCTACATGCAGCGCGATCTCGTGGACGAGCGTGGCTGGATCGCGCCGGACGACTACAAGCAGGGGCTCGCGCTCGCGCAACTTGCCCCCGGTCCGCTCGCGGCCCAACTCGCCATCTACCTCGGCTGGGTGCGTGGCCGCGTGCTGGGCGCGACACTCGTAGGAATCGCGTTCGTGGCGCCGTCGTTCCTCATGGTGCTCGCCCTCTCCGCGCTGTACCTCAAGTTCGGCGGGCTCGCCTGGATGCAGGCGCTGTTCTACGGCATCGGGGCCGCAGTCATCGCGATTATCGCGTGGAGTGCCGCGAGACTTGCCCGCACCACGCTAGGGCGGGACCGATTGCTCTGGGGGCTGTTCGCCGTGAGTCTCATCGTCACGGCCTGGACGGCGCGGGAGATCATTTGGGTTTTCGTGGCTTCGGGATTGATCCCCCTGCTCGTCCGCGCCCGCGCACGCCCGTCAGTGCCGAGCAAGGGGCTGCTCGTCGCACCGTGGCCGGCGTGGCTCACGTCGGGTCTCACTGGGGCGGCATCCGTGGGGGTGCTCTGGAAAGTATTCGCGTACTTCGCCGCCGCAGGGCTGTTCGTGTTCGGTAGCGGGCTCGCGATCGTGCCGTTCCTGCACGGGGGCGTCGTGGAGCAGTTCCATTGGCTCACGGAGCGGCAGTTTCTGGATGCCGTCGCCGTATCGATGATCACGCCGGGGCCTGTCGTGATCACCGTGGCGTTCATCGGGTACCTCGTTGCGGGGCCACTGGGGGCGACCGTCGCGGCCATTGGTGTCTTCGCACCAGTGTACTTCGTGACCGTGCTTGCGGCACCGCACTTTCACCGCTTTGCCGAGAACCCGCGCATCAAGGCTTTCGTCGACGGCGTCACGGCGGCCGCCACCGGTGCGATCGCCGGGGCGGTGCTCGTGCTAGGCCGGCGTGCCCTGGTCGACGTCCCGACCGTCCTGATCTGCGCAGCCACACTCGGTGTCATTACGACAGTGAAGCGCGTTCCCGAACCCGCGCTTATCGCGGCGTCCGGCGTCGTCGGCTTACTCCTGAAGCATGCGTTGTAGGCGCGGTCACCATAACGAAACGGAGGAGTTCATCCATGAAGAAGCTCCTGAAGGCGACTCTATTCCTTAGCTTCGTCGCGGCTGGAGCCAGCCCCGTGTGTGCGCAACAGCCGTCGACCGCCTGGGATTCGGTCGGCCGTATTCTCGGAACGGCTCCCACGAGTGCGGCTGGCTACATCCGTTATAACCTTCCCCGCCGCGACCTCACCGTCCGGATCGGGGACGTCACGGTCTCGCCGTCGCTCGCGCTCGGAGCCTGGGCCGGGTTCGGTGGTGAGCCTAACGACGCGACCATGATGGGGGACCTCGTTCTCACGGCCGCGGAGCTGGGTCCGGTACTCGCTGAGTTGGCGCATCAGCACATCGGGGTGAGCGCAATCCACAATCACATCGTCGGCGAACAACCGGAGATCATTTACGTCCACATCCTCGGCCAGGGAGCCGCGCTCGACCTGGCGACCCGGTTGGATCGCGCTGTGACGAAGACCGGCACGCCGCGACCTGTCGCACCGGCGCCGCCGGTTCCTCTTACGATCGACACGGCCGCCGTTTTCACAGCGCTGGGACGGCACGGTACAGCGCGCGGCAACGTCGCTCAAGTAGGGTTCGTTCTGGTCTCGGGGACGGTCACGATGGGCGGCCGCACGATGACCCCCGCGCTTGCCTACGGCTCGCCCGTCAACGTCCAGATGGTGAGTTCCACGCGCGCCGTCGCCACCGGCGACTTCGCGGTGCGAGACTCCAGCGTCGCCGGTGTGCTGGACGCGCTCACCGCGCACGGGATCACCGCTACTGCCGTGCACAGCCACATGATCGGTGATTCCCCCCATCTGGACTACATCCACTTCTGGGCCGACGGCCCGCTCGCCGACGTGCTGCGCGGTCTCAGAACAGCAGTCGATGCCGGGCACTGAGAGGACCAATGCACGCATTTTGGAAAGTGGGGCTCGTTGCCCTCAGCCTCGCCGTGATCGGGACGACCGGATGCAGCAAGAGTCGCAGTCGCGACCAGGATGATGATGATGACGACGATCCAGCCCCGGTCGTGAACGCCGCACCGGGGAGCGCGCAGGCCGTCAGCATCTGGACATTCGACAGCTCGAGCGTTGGGCAGGCTCCCGCCGGCTTCTCGTTCGGGCGGACGGGGTCAGGGCGCCCCGGGCGCTGGGTCGTCCGCGCCGCGGCCGACGCCCCCAGCGGGCCCAACGTGCTCGCGCAGGAAGACAGTGATCGGACGGACTACCGCTTCCCGGTCGCGGTTGCCGACGGCCCCACCTTCGGGAACGTCAGTGTAGCGGTCCGGTGCAAGCCAGTGAGCGGTCGCGTGGATCGCGCGTGCGGCATCGTGTGGCGCTACCAGGACGAGAACAACTATTACCTCACGCGGGCGAACGCGCTCGAGGACAACGTCTGCTGGTACTACGTGCAGAATGGCCGCCGCGTCGAAGTGAAGCGCGTGCATGTGCCCGTTGCAGCGGGGGTCTGGCATTCGTTGCGCGCGGACATGCGAGGTGATCATGTCGAGGTCTACTTCAACGGCAAGAAGCTGATCGACGTCCATGACTCACGATTCACTGCGCCGGGCAAGGTCGGCGTGTGGACGAAAGCCGATTCGCACACCCTGTTCGATGACCTCACCGCGACCGCGCTCGCGCCCTGATGCGGGCCTTTCTCGCGCTGGCAGTGTTGGTGCCGGTCCGCGTCGCGGCACAACGCGGCGGCGAGGCGAAAGCCCCAGAGGAGGCGGCGCGCCTGCACGTCGTCACCGCGACCGCCCCGATCTTCCTGGATGGTGATCTGGGCGGCACGGCCTGGGCCAGCGCGGACTCGATCACCGATTTCCGTCAGCGCGAGCCATCGGTAGGTGCTCCCGCGAGCGAGCGCACCGTCGTCAAGGTGTTGCGAGACGCCACGGCACTGTACGTCGCAGTTCGGGCTTACGATGGTGACATGCGGCACGTGCGGGCCAGCGAGTTGCGGCGGGACGCAGACCTGTCGAGTGACGACAATGTCCAGCTCCTGATCGACAGCTTTCATGACCGCCGGGGGGCCTTCGTCTTCGGCACCAATCCAAACGGCGCGATGTGGGATGCCCAGCTCGTCGGGATCGACAATCTCAACCCAGACTGGAACGGCATCTGGGATGTGGTTGTCACGCGAGACTCGGCCGGTTGGACCGCCGTGTTTCGCATCCCCTTCCGCACGCTGCGCTATCATCGAGGGGACGACCTGCGATTCGGGTTCAACGTGCGCCGGTTCATCCGACGTAAGAACGAACAGGACCTTTGGCGCTCCTGGGGCCGGGCCGAGGGGCTGTACCAACTGCTGAATGAAGGCGAGTTGACCGAGCTGGGCGCCCTCAATCGCGTCCACGATGTCGAGGCTTACCCGTATGTTCTGACACGAGCCACGGCGGCGGAACACGACAGCGCCGGAGCGAAGATCGGGGATGGACTTTTTGGGGGAAAGGCCGGCCTCGATGTGAAGGTCGCGGTGACGCCGACAGTCACGGCCGATCTCACTGCCAGCACCGATTTCGCCCAGGTCGAGGTCGATCAACAAGTGATTAACCTGAGCCGCTTTCCTTTTTTCTTTCCCGAGAAACGGGAGTTTTTCCTGGAGTCCAGTGGGCTGTTCGATTTCGGGACGCCAGGCCGGGTGCAGGTGTTCTACTCGAGACGGATCGGGCTCGATACTTCAGGCGCCGCGGTGCCGATCATCGCGGGGGGGCGCATGACCGGGCGCGTCGGGCCGTGGCGCCTCGGGCTGCTCGACACGCAGACCGGCGGCGCCGACCGGGCCAACGACGCGGTGCTCCGCCTGCAGCACGACCTGTTCGCACGGTCTTATATCGGCGCTATTGGAAGTCTGCGCACCGTTTCGAGCGGCGGCGCCCAGGCTGCCGGCGGCTTGGATGTGGACGTCCCCCTCGTGGTCCATGGACAAAACGTGGAGCCCAAGTTCTGGATCGCCGGGAGCCGGACGCCTGGCGTATCGGGAGTGCCGCTCGCCTGGCGCATTTCCACGGACAACCCCAACGACCTCTTCGATAATTTCGTGTCGCTGTATCGGATCGATCCGGGGTTCACGCCGGCGCTGGGTTTCGTGCGTCGCACGGGGATCTGGGAAACGACGGGCCACACCAACTTCATGCCCCGACCCCACGCCCTCGGCATCCGGCAGCTCGATTTCAAGTTCATCCCCGAATGGGACATCATCGCCAACAGCACCGGATCGCTCGGCCGCACGGCCGACTGGCAGACCGCGTGGTTTGAGTGGCGATTCCTCGGAGGTGACCGGGAGAACGGGGACCGCTTCGAAGTGAATTTCCAGCGTTTCCTGGACGCGCCGACCGACACGTTTGACATCTTTCGCGCCGTGAAGATCCCGCCGGGGCGATACTGGTGGTCACGCTACGAGCTACAGTACTTCATGTCACCCGGCCGGCCCCTCGGCTTCGGCGTGTTCATGAACTGGGGTTCGTTCTACGGCGGGCGCAGTGCGGACGTGGAGCTGCAGGGCACGTGGCGCGGCGGAGGTCACGTGATTGTCAGTGCCGACCTGTCCCGCACGGCCGCGCGGCTACCCGGCGGTGGCTTCACAGCCGTCCTGGCTTCCGGCCGGATCGAGTACGACTTCAATCCGCGGACCAGCTTTCTTGGCTTCGTGCAATACAACAACGACGCGCAGCGGGCGGACTTCAACCTGCGATTCCATTGGATTCCCCAGATCGGGGACGACCTTTTCCTCGTCTGGAACTCGGGGTACACAACCAACGGCGCTGCGGCGTACCGCTTCCCCGCGGTACGATCGCTCGGTCGGCCCTTGAACGGCGCATTCGTGCTGAAGATCGTTCACCGCATCGCGCCCTGAGAAAGGCATTCTGATGCTTGCCTACTCGCTCACAGCGTTCATTCTTTTCGCCGCTCAGCAGACGCCGCGAGCTCCGTGCACCCTCGCCGGCCCACCGGTCGCGGCTCAGTGGTCTGGCGCCGTCCCGCCAGCGTCGACGGCTCAGGCGCCCTTGCGCGCGGTTACCGATGTGCCGCTGCCGGGTAGCGCCTCCCGCTTTGACTACCAGAGCCTCGAGCCAGCATCCGGGCGACTGTTCATCTCACACATGGGCGCCGGGGAGCTTGTGGTTTTTGACGTACGTGCCGGTAAAGTCATCGGGAATCTGGACGGATTTCCTACGGTGACGGGCGTGCTCGCCGTGCCGGCCGAACACCGAGCGTATGCGTCCGCGACGGGCGATCACGCAGTCGTGGTCGTTGACGATTCGACGCTTCGGATCGTGGCGCGAGTTCCGGGGCCGCGGTTTCCGGACGGGATCGCGTACGCTCCGGCGGAGCGGCGAGTGTTCGTCTCGGACGAATCGGGGGGGCGCGACTTTGTGATCGATGCGACGACCAATACTCTCACCGCTCAGATCGAGCTCGATGGCGAGGCCGGAAACACGCAGTACGACGCGGGCTCGCACTGCGTGATCGTCGCGGTCCAGACCGCTAACCAATTGGCAATCATCGATCCAGCAACCTCAACCATCGTTCGTCGGATCACACTCGATAAGGCGGTTCGCCATCCGCACGGGGTCTACATCGAAGCCCCGAACCGTCTGGCCTTCATCGCGGGTGAGGAGAGCGGGACGCTGGGCGTGGTAGATCTGCGGACCCTGCAGCTGCGTCAGGTGCTGCCAGTCGGGAGCGATCCTGACGTCTTGGCGTTCGATCCAGAACTCAAACGGCTGTATGTTGCCGCCGAGTCCGGAGTCGTGGCGGTGTTCGAGGAGCGAGACGGCTCTCTCGTGCAGCTCGGCTGGTATCGCGCACCGA
>Ga0209055_1000825_pt1 | contig 21078 bp, 17 predicted proteins | sample GraSoiAngelo_110_FD_185875 | JGI IMG/M metagenome (GOLD analysis project Ga0209055, IMG submission 185875) | Grasslands soil microbial communities from the Angelo Coastal Reserve, California, USA - 14_0903_12_30cm (SPAdes) (version 2) | ecosystem: Environmental > Terrestrial > Soil > Grasslands ... | reverse complement strand
TTTGCTTCTTCTGGGCGAGATCGTTCTGCGCGGCGGAAGTCGGCGTGATCAGCGGCGTTTTCGATTGCAGCATGTACTCGTCGATGGCGAGCGCCTCGAAGGTGGCGAGCGGCCCGATGATCACGTGGACCTTCTCGCGCTCGACGAGCTCCTGCGTTTTCGTCTTCGCGAGAGCGGGCTGCCCGGCCGTGTCGGCAAAAAAGATGTCGACCTTGCGTCCGGCGAAGGCGTAGTTGCGCTCCTTCAGGAGCAGGTTGATGCCTTCCTCCATCTGCCGGCCGCCCGCCGCGAGCGGCCCGGTGCGCACCGTGAGGAAGCCCACGCGCAGGTTGTCGCTCTGGGCGAAGAGATCGCTCGAAGCGAGGAACGGGACGCAGGCGAGCGCTACGAGCGACAGATGATGCCGAATCGAGAAACGCATGACTCCTCCAGGGCGTGAAAAGCGGATTTGTTCTGGTCGACCTTATCCTACCAGCATCGGTCGCGCCGGAGGCTTACAATCACCGTTTCCCCGACACCGTCAGCCTGTGCGCCCGGATCTCCTCAAACTCGCGGCCCGTCTCGCCGAGCGCGAAGAGCGCTTCGCAATCGTGACCGTCGTGCGGCGCGAGCCGCCCAGCTCGGCCCGCGTTGGCGATGTCGCGCTGGTGAGCGAGCGCGGCGAGTACCACGGCTGGACGGGCGGTGGCTGCACGCGCTCGAGCGTACTGCTCGAGGCGATGCGGGCGATCGCCGACGGCGAGCCGCGCTTGCTGAGCCTTTCGCCCGAGCCCGAGGGCGGGCGGCGTCCCGGCGTGGTTTTCCTACCCATGACCTGCGAAAGCGGAGGTACCGTGGAAATCTACGTCGAGCCGGTGCTGCCGGCGGCGCGCCTGCTGCTATTCGGAAGCTCGCCCGCGGTGCGGGTGCTCGCGCGCATCGCCCATGCCGTGGGCTACCGCGTCGACGTCATCGACCCGGAAGCCGACGAGAGCGCATTCCCGGACGCCAAGGTGCAGCGCTCTCTCGTGGCGGATGCGCTGCCGCGCGGCGCGCACGTCCTGGTGGCGACGATGGGCGACGGCGACATCGAAGCGATCGAGGCGGCGCTTGCGCGCTCGCCCGCTTACCTCGGCGTGATCGCGAGCCCCAAGCGCTTCGCGCAGCTTCGCGATGCCTTGCTCGCCCGCGGCGTCGCGCGCGAAGCCATCGAGCGCATCGCCGCGCCCGCGGGGCTGGACCTGGGCGCGCGCACGCCCGAGGAGATCGCCGTGAGCATCATCGCGCAGATCGTCGAGCACCGCCGTCGCGCGGCAAAAACGGGGCAGACGGAAAACGTACCGGTGCGCGAGGCGGTCGATCCGGTGTGCGGCATGAGCGTCAAGGTCGCGGGCGCGCGCCACACCGCGGAGGCGCTTGGCGTCACCTACTATTTCTGCTGCGCGGGCTGCCGCACGAAATTTCTCGCCGACTCCGCGCGCTACCTCGCCGCGGGCGCCGGGGCGCGCGGCTCGTGAATGCCGCTCGTCGACGGAATCGACACCGACATAAGGAAATGCTGATAAACGGGGAGGGCTTGCTCCGCCTGGTGGCCTGATGTATCGTCGGCAGCACAAGAATAATATCCCGTCGGCATACGTTTACGCGAAGGACGAAGGGAATGCGGCGCGGCGATCCAGCCGCGCCTCGGTTCTGTTTTCGGTCCGTGGAGGCTAAAGCGCGCAACGCGCGGAAAGGGGAGACCGATGATTCCTGCGGCATTTGATTATCACCGTGCTGACACACTCGACGAGGCCCTGAAGCTCCTGAAGAAGCACGGCGACGACGCGAAGGTGCTCTCGGGAGGCATGAGCCTACTGCCCATGCTCAAGCTGCGCCTCGCCTCCTTCGCCCATCTCGTCGACATCAACCGCGTTCCCGGCCTGGACTACATCAAGGAAGAGAAGGGGACTCTGCGCATCGGAGCGATGACGCGCCAGGCCGCGCTCGAGCGCTCCGACGTGATCAAGAGCAAATACCCGATCCTCGCCGACGCGGTGCCGCTGATCGCCGATCCGCTGGTGCGCAACCGCGGGACGATAGGCGGCAACGTGGCGAACGGCGATCCCGGGAACGACCAGCCGGCGATCATGATCGCGCTGGGCGCCACCTTCATCGTGCGCGGAGCCAAGGAGCGCAGTGTCGCGGCGAACCAGTTCTACAAGGGGCTGTACGACACCGCCCTCGCGCGCAGCGAGATCCTCACCGAGATCCGGATTCCTGTGCCGCCGCCCAAGAGCGGCGGCGCGTACACCAAGCTGAAGCGCAAGACCGGCGACTTCGCCGTCGCCGCAGCCGCGGTGCAGTTGACGCTGGGCAAGTACGGCGCGGTCGAGAGGGCCGGCATCGCGCTCACCAACGCCGGCCTCATGCCGATCGAGGCGGTCGACGCGGCGAAGTATCTCGTCGGCAAGATGCCCGACGAAAAGACCATCGCGGAAGCGGCGAAGATGGCAGCGGCGAAGAGCGCGCCTTCCGCCGACCGGCGCGGCTCGGTCGAGTACAAGAAGGAGATGGCGCGCGTTCTGACGGCGCGCGCACTGCACAAGGCTGTCCAGCGCGCGGGAGGAAGCTAAATGGCCATGCACAAGATCAGCGTAACGATCAACGGGGCGGCGCGCGAGGCGGAAGTCGAATCGCGCCTCCTGCTCGTGCACCTCATCCGCGAGGTGTTCCGCATGACGGGCACCCACGTCGGCTGCGATACCTCGCACTGCGGCGCGTGCACCGTCGTCCTCGACGGTAATCCGGTGAAATCGTGCACCGTGCTCGCGGTGCAGGCCGACGGCAGCAAGATCACCACGGTCGAGGGCCTGGAACAGGGCGGCAAGCTCCATCCGGTGCAGGAGGGCTTCACCGAGAAGCACGGCCTGCAATGCGGCTTCTGCACGCCGGGCATGCTCATGACCACGAGCGCGCTGCTCGAGCGCAACAAGAACCCGAGCGAGCAGCAGATTCGCGAAGCAATTTCGGGGAATCTCTGCCGCTGCACCGGTTACGTGAACATCGTGAAGGCCGTGCAATACGCGGCCGAGAAAATGCGCTAGCTGAACCGGAATCAGGAGACAGCAATGAGCGAACCCAGAACCGACGCCAAGATCTGCGGCATGGGCCATTCCATGAAGCGCAAGGAGGACCCGCGCTTCATCCGCGGCCAGGGCCGCTACATCGACGATCACGTGCTGCCCGGAATGCTCTACATGGACATCGTGAGGAGCCCCCACGCGCACGCGAAGATCAAGAAGATCAACACTGCAAAGGCGCTCAAGATCCCCGGCGTGCTCGCGGTGATCGACGGGCCGACGCTCGCCAAGTACAACCTCCACTGGATGCCGACGATTTCCGGCGACACGCAGATGGTGCTGCCGATCGACGAGGTCATGTACCAGGCGCAGGAAGTCTGCGCGGTGATCGCCACCGAGCGCTACATCGCGGCCGACGGCGTCGATGCGGTGGAAGTCGAGTACGAGCCTCTTCCCGTGATGGTCGATCCGCACAAGTCGCTCGCCCCCGGAGCGCCGGTCCTGCGCAAGGACAAGGAGGGAAAGAAGGACAACCTCGCTTTCCATTGGCAGGCGGGCGACAAGGCGGATGCCGAGCGCGCGCTCGCCGCATCCGACGTCGTGATAAGCGAGAACGTCTATCTTCCGCGCATCCACGTCGCCTCGATGGAGACCTGCGGCTGCATCGCCGACTTCGATACGGCGCAGGGCAAGCTCACTGTATACATGACCACGCAGGCGCCGCACGCGGTGCGCACGGTGCTCGCGCTCGTCGCCGGGCACGTCGGGCTGTCCGAGGAGAGAATCCGCGTCGTGTCCCCCGACATCGGCGGCGGCTTCGGCGGCAAGGTGCCCGTGTACCCGGGCTACGTGGTCGCGATCGCGGCCTCGGTCGTGATCGGCAAGCCGGTGAAGTGGATCGAGGACCGCATGGAGAACCTCCAGGCCGACTCCTTCGCGCGCGACTACCACATGAAAGTCGAGCTCGGCGCGAAGCGGGACGGCACCATGACTTCGCTCAAGATCAAGACCGTGGCCGACCACGGTTACTCCAATGCATCGGCGAACCCCTCCAAATTCCCGGCGGGGCTGTTCTCGATCTGCACCGGCTCCTACGACTTGAAGCACGCTTTCTGCGAAGTCGATGCGGCCTATACCCACAAGCCGCCGGGGGGCGTTGCCTACCGCTGCTCCTTCCGCGTCACCGAAGCCGTGCACGCGATCGAGCGCGCCACCGATGCGCTCGCGCAGAAGCTCAACATGGATCCGGCCGAGCTGCGCATGAAGAACTTCATCAAGCCGGAGCAGTTCCCGTACAAATCGGTGCTCGGCTGGGAGTACGACAGTGGCAACTACGGCGCGGCGCTGAAGAAAGCGATGGACATCATCGGCTACGATGCGCTGCGCCGCGAGCAGGCCGAGAAGCGCAAGAAAGGAGAGCTGATGGGGATCGGCATCTCGAGCTTCACCGAGATCGTCGGAGCCGGCCCCTCGCGGGACTTCGACATCCTCGGCATCAAGATGTTCGACTCGGCCGAGATCCGCGTGCATCCGACGGGCAAAGCCATCGCGCGCTTCGGCACCAAGAGCCAGGGACAGGGCCACGAGACGACCTACGCGCAGATCGTCGCCGAGGAGCTCGGCATTCCCGCCGCGCACGTGCAGGTGGAAGAGGGCGACACCGACACCGCGCCCTACGGCCTGGGCACCTACGCGAGCCGCTCGACGCCGACCTCGGGCGCAGCCGCCGCGCTTGCCTCGCGCAAGATCCGCGACAAGGCGAGGAAAATCGCGGCGCACCTTCTCGAAGTGAGCGAGCAGGATCTCGAATGGGAGCCCGGCAAGTTCTTCGTCAAGGGCGCGCCCCAGATGGCGAAGACCATCCAGGAGTGCGCGTTCGCGGCGTACACCAACCATCCGCAGGGGATGGAGGCGGGCCTGGAGGCCGTGCACTACTACGATCCGCCGAATCTCACCTTTCCCTTCGGCAGCTACATCTGCGTGGTGGACATCGACCGCGGCACGGGCGATGTGAAAGTCAGGCGCTTCGTCGCGGTGGACGACTGCGGCAACATCATCAACCCGATGATCGTCGACGGCCAGATCCACGGCGGGCTCACCCAGGGGATCGGGCCGGCGCTCTACGAGGAGATCAGCTACGACGACGAGGGCAACATCTCCGGCGGAAGCTTTCTCGATTACTACGTGCCGACTGCGCTCGAGACCCCGAAGTGGGAGACCGACAAGACCATCACGCCTTCGCCGCACCATCCGCTCGGCGCGAAAGGCGTGGGCGAATCGGCGACCGTAGGCGCACCGCCCGCGATCGCGAATGCGGTCGTCGACGCGCTACGTCACTTGGGCGTCACGCACCTCGACATCCCGATCACGCCGGAAAAGGTCTGGACGATCCTGAAGAACAAAGGTGTCGCGGAGTAGCGCCTGACGCAGCAAGCCGCGCGTGGGGCGCCGACGTTGTGCCTCGGGGAATAACCCTTATGAATCAGCACGGAGCAACTGCGCCCCATCCCTCTTCTAGTCCGAATGGCACATCGGATCGACGACGTTCGTAAATATAATTTAGGTAAATAGACTTAGGGGGAAGTGTGCCCTTTCCCTGTTTGTTCCTAGCTTGGGAGGTGAACCCCCTTGGGCGTCGAGACACGCGCTGCCGCCTTTGATCCGCTGAGTGCAGGTGAGGCGCAGCTTCGCGTGCGACTCGAGCTTGTGAGCCGGCTCGGCTCGCTCGCCGCCGGCGCTCGCAACCTCGGGGAGTTGTTCCGCGCTCTCCATGAAGAGACCGAGCGCGTGATGGATGCGACGGTCTTTCTCTTCGCCCTCTACGACGAGGCGAGCGAGACGGTGCAGGTCGTCCGCCAGATGGACCGCGGCGTCGAGCACTCCGGCGGTTCGTTTCCCCTGGGCAAGGGTTTCACGAGCGAGGTGATTCGAACGGGTGCGCCTCGGCTCGTCCGCCGATGGTCCGCCGAGGGACCACCGGTCCGCCTCCTCTACGGCACCGAGGCGGGGGACTTGGTCACACCCCAGTCGGGCGTCGTGGTCCCGATCCTATCCGGCGATCGGGTGCTCGGTGTGCTCTCTGCGCAGAGCTATCGACCCGAAGCCTACGAAGAAGCGGATCTCCTCAGCCTGAGCGCCATCGCTGCGCAAGCGGGCATCACCATCCAGCGCCTGCGCGTGACGGAGCAGATGGCCGTGGAGCACGAACGGCACGCCTCGGAGCTGGAGGCGGTCCTCGCGACCATGAACGACGCCCTCCTCATCGTCGACGCGCGGGGCGCCATCGTGCGATTGAACCGGGCGGCCCGGGAGCTCCTCTGCCTGGACAGCGCGAGCCTCGTGTTCGGCCAGCCGCTCGAGCAGCAGCGCCTCGAGCGGTGGCCGGTAACGGCGCGTGAAATAGCCGCGGCCCTCGTTCCCGTCATCGATGCCCTGCGCTCGGGCGCGAGCCACGCCGGAATGGAGATCGAGCTCGGCTCGGGCCAGCTGCGCGTCCTCAGCCTGGGCGCATCGGTGCTGCGCTCGCCGAAAGGCGTCCCGCAAGGCGGCGTCATCGTGTTCCGCGACATCACGGGGCAGCGCGAGCTCGAGCGGCTGCGGGAAGACATCTTCGCGATGGCCTGGCACGACATGAAGACGCCGATTACGGTGATCAGGGGCCATGCGGAGCTTCTCCTCCGGAGACTCTCTTGCGGCGAGCGCGATCCCAAGGTCCTCGAGTCGGATGCCGCGCTGATCGTCGAGCATACGGACCATCTCTCGAAGCTCCTCACGACCCTCTTCGACATCTCCTCCCTCGAGGCGGGTCTCCTCTCGATTTCGCCGCGGCCGACCGATCTCGGCGCCCTTACCCGCGACGTGACGCGAGGCATGCGTGCGACCGCCCGCCGCAACATCGAGGTGCTCGCCCACCAGGGCGTCGTGGGCAGGTGGGACGAGCAACGGATCCGGCAGGTGCTCACGAATCTACTCTCCAACGCCCTGAAGTACTCGCCCGAGGGCTCGACCGTGACGGTGTCCTTGACCGCCGACGAGCGCAGCGTGACCGTGCGCGTGAGCGACGAGGGAATCGGCCTGGATGACATCGAGCTCGCGCAGCTGTTCCGCCGCGGGTACCGGGCAGAACCGGCGCGAAAGCTGGCCGGAGCCGGGCTCGGCCTCTACTTCTGCAACGGTATCGTCACGGCGCACGGCGGCCGTATGTGGGCGGAGTCTTTCGGCCACGGCCGGGGCAGCACGTTCTGCTTCACCCTGCCGTTGCGCGAGGAGCACGGTGCCGATCGGCCCGTGGAGGATCGCGCATGAGGCGCCGCCGGCTGCTCGGCATCGGCTGCGCGCTCGTCGCGCTCGCGCTTGCGTTAGGGTCTGCGGTGTCCCCGGCGCGCGCGCAATTGCTGCCCCCGCCGCCTGTGATCCTGCCCCCGCCGCCTGTGATCCTGCCCCCACCTCCGGCGAGCATCCAGGAAAAGATTGACCCTGCGTTGCTCGCCTTGATGGCGGCCGATCCGCAGAAGCTTCTGCCGGTCATCGTGGAGATGCAGCAACCGTTGCCACCGTTCATTGGCGCGCCGAACGTCGGTCGCGCCCTGGAGGCCCTCGATCTCCTTCGCTTCAATGGCGTTCCGGTCGCGGCGCTGTCCCTCATCGACGCAGCCGCGGGATTTGCGAACGCCGCCGGCATCGACGCGCTGAGCCTCGTTCCGACGGTGGCATTCATCCATCACGACGCGACGGTAGGCCCGCAGCCCAGCACCGCGCCGCCGGTGCCCCCCGCAGCTCCGGACGAGGTCTCCGGGGTCTACCCGCAGGTGGTGAGAGCCAACAAGGTCTGGCAGCAGGGGATATTCGGGAGCGGCGTGACCGTCGCGGTCCTCGATTCAGGCGTCGCGGCGGACGCGGATCTCGTCCAGCCCAACAACCGCATACTCGCGTCGGTCAACTTCGCCGACCAGCGCCTCACGAGGGATCCAGGCGGGCATGGGACGCATATCGCCGGGATCGTCGCGGGGAATGGCACGAACTCCGGAGGCCAGTTTACGGGCATCGCTCCGCAAGCCAACGTCGTCGACGTTCGGGTGCTCGGCAACACCGGAAGCGGTCGCATCTCCTCGGTGATACGCGGGATCGAGTGGGTCCTCGCGCACCGCGCCATCTACAACATCCGCGTCATCAATCTCTCCTTTGGCGCGCCTGCCAACCTGTCCTATCGCGTCGACCCGATGTCGGCGGCCGTGGAAATCGCGTGGCGCCGTGGTCTGGTTGTCGTCGCCGCGGCGGGCAACGGCGGACCGAAACGCGACACCGTGGTGACGCCAGGCATCGACCCGTACGTGATCACCGTCGGCGCGACGGACGATCGCGGAACCATCGGCCGAGGCGACGACATGCTCGCCTGGTTCTCCGCCTGGGGCAGCCCCGACTCGAATGCGAAGCCCGATCTGGTCGCACCCGGACGGCGCATCGTTTCCCTGCGCGTGCCGGGAAGCGCCTTGGATACGCTGTTCCCCGATCGCGTCGTCGTGGCGCAGAACGGAGCGACGTACTTCCGTCTGACCGGAACATCGATGGCGACCGCCGTCGTGTCGGGAGCCGCGGCTCTCCTCCTGCAGAGCCGCCCGACCCTCACCCCGGATCAGGTCAAGGCGCTCCTTGTCGGCACGACGCAGCAGTACGGGGGGGACAGCGGCCAGGTTCTCCCCGACCCGATAGCGGATGGCAGCGGGCTGCTCAACGCATACGCCGCCACCGTTGCCACGCCGTGCGGGGCGGGGTCCAACAATAATGGCTCGCTCCTGCCGGGCGGGTTCCTCGCTGGCGTGCTCGGACAACAACAGAACCCCGTGGCCTGCGCGAATCAGGGGCTCAGGCCCGCGGACGGCTTCGCGCGCTCGCTGTACCCGGTCCTTTTTGGTTCGCCGCTGCAGTGGCAGGATCCGCTGTTCGGCGGCATTTTCTGGTCGCTGCTCACCTGGGACACCCTGGTCTGGAACAGCGTCGCGTGGGATAACTTCGCCTGGGACAGCGTCGCCTGGGACAGCATCGCCTGGGACAGCATCGCCTGGGACAGCATCGCCTGGGACAGCATCGCCTGGGACAGCGTTGCCTGGGACAGCATCGCCTGGGATAGTTTCACTCTCGACTGAGACTACAGGTCTTCGGGTACCGGCCTCGGTACTCGCGCCGACTCCGGCGAAACACGACCAAGGCGGTTTGAGGTGGATTGTCCGCGGCGCTTTGCATAAAATCCGCATTCCACCTTCATTTCCCGGGGACATGACGCGCGTTCTCGTCATCGACGACAGCGACGACTTCAGGAAGCTTGCGCTGCGCTGGTTTCAGGGCTGCGGCATCGAAGTCGAGGGCGCCGCGAACGGCGTTCAGGGACTGGCGCTGCAGCGCGCGCGGCCGGCCGACGTCATCGTCACCGACATCTTCATGCCTGAAAAAGAGGGCATCGAAACGATCCACGAACTGCGCAGGGAGTTTCCCGGGGTGAAGATCATCGCCGTGACCGGCTATGAGCCCCTGAGGAATTACGACGTGTTCGAGGTCGCTCGCCAGGCCGGCGCCGCGAAGACGTTCATGAAGCCGTTCAAGTTCGAAGACCTGGTCGCCGCCGTGCGCGAGCTGACGGGCACCTAGACGAGCGCAGCAGGGCAGCGCCTCCGGAGTCCGCGCCGCCGGCTTTCGCGCTTGACTTGGCGCGCCCGGGGACTAAAATTTTCCGCAACGTTCGTTGCGCCCCGCCTTTCCCTATCGCTCTAGAGATCCCACACAACTGAGTTCGGTTGGGACGGCACCTGCCGTTCCACGTCACTGGAGGAGGAGCTATGTTGACGTCAAGAAGTGGAGGAAGCCCGGTGAAATACGCGCTGAATGCGGCTGTCTTGAGCGCATTCGCCATCGCCGCGGGTTCGGCGATTGCCGACGACCACCGCGGAATCAGCCAGAGCGGCGAGCAGAAGGACATGAAGCTGGTGGGACACGTGGCCCTGCAATTTCGCGGGTCCTATCAGCCGAACGTCATCCAATACCCGGATGGAAGGACGATTGCGTTCGCGGGCCTGCATAGCGGACAAAACTTGCCAGGCCCCCTGCCCAATCCGCTGAACGGGGGCAAGCCGGAAGAGAACGGAACGATGATCATCGATATCACGGATCCGAGGCACCCGGTCGAGACGTTTCATATTCCGGTCCCGGTCGCCGGAGGCCAAGCGCAAATGGCGCGCCTGTGCCTCGGCTCCGATCTGCCAGGAGGGACGCCGGGCAAGGTCTATCTTCTACGCAACATTCAGGGAAGCACCGCCCAGCTCTCAGGGTATGAAACCTGGGACGTGACCGACGTCAGGAAGCCCGTGTTTTTGGCAGCCCTGCGGAACCTTCGCTCCACGCATAAGGACTGGTGGGAGTGCAAGACCGGTATCGCGTATATGCCCGGCAGCAAAGACGCCACGTGGGGCTTGCCTCTCTGGCGCCAAAGCCAGTCCATGGTCATCGTGGATTGGTCGAATCCTAATGCTCCTCCGCATTACATCCGCACGCACGGTCTGCCGGGTGGACAACCGAGCGGAACCGGCCCGGTGCCCACCTCGCTTCACGGTGCGATCTCCGCGCATGAGCATCCCAATGCCGCCGGAAAGCTCGTGAGCGGCGTCGACGTTATCGGGAACCGTATCTACGCGGCATGGGGCGTTGGTTCCAATGGCGTGTTGCAGATTTTGGACCGGAAAAAACTGCTGCCCCCGGGCTATGGCGGCACATTCACCGGCGACCCCGACAATCCCACGAATGACCAGTTGCTCTCAGCGCAAGTCGGCAGCATGGACATGTCGCCTGACCAGGGCGGTCACACCTCCATGCCGGTGTTCGGGCTGGCGCCGAGGAGCTTGCAGTGCTCCAGCTCAGCATGCCCTGGAACCCCCTCCCCTGATGTGCGGGATATCGTAGTGCTTACGTCCGAGGCAGGCAACTGTAATTCGCAGCATTGGGGCTTCATCGTCGACGTGTCGACGGAAAACTCGATCGGCGTAAAGCAGAACCCGTGGCAGGGACCGATGGTGCTCTCGACGCTGTGGGTCAATCCGCAGTCGGGTGAGAAATACCCGCGTGGCAACTACTGCCTGCGTGGCCAGCGCTTCGGTACGCATTCGGTCGAAGAAAACTTCCACAATCCGTACTACGGCAGGCTGACGTTCACCTCTTACTTCAACGCCGGTGTGCGCGCGTGGGACATCCGCGACCCGCAGGGGGCCGTGGAGGCGGGGTTCTATGTGCCGGCCTCTCCCAACAACACCTACATGACCAACAACGTCGAAGTCGACAACCGCGGCTGCATCATCATCGTCGACCGCATCGGCAATGGGATGGACATCCTGAAGCTGACCGGTAAGGCGCAGAAGATCGGCTTAGGGACGTGTGGCCACGACGATGACGATGACGACTAAGGAGACTACGGGAAAGGCTGCATAAGCTGCTAGCCTGAAAGACGTGGAAGCGGGAAGGCGGCCCTGGCGGCCGCCTTCTTTTTATCTGAACGAGAAGATCAGCGTTGCAGAGAGCCAGCGTCTGCAAAGCCGCCGCAATCACCGCAAGAGCGATCTTCATTCGCCTCTCCTCCCTCACATCATGAAGTATCCTCCCACGTATGGCCAAGCCGATCCAGATCGCCGGGCTGCTGCGTCGCACTCCGGTCGCGCGCACCTCATCGAAAGTCCTGCGGGTGACTCTCCTTGATCTCCTGGAGAAGGTTCCCGAGGCGCGCAGCGGCGGCTCGGAGAAGGGCATCCACGACCTGCGCGTCGCGGTGAAGCGGTTCCGCGAAGCCTTCCGGCTCTTCCGGCCGGTCCTGCGGAAGAAGACGTTCCGCAGGCATCGCGATTGGATCGAAGACCTGAACGACGCGCTCGGGGAGGTGCGCGATCGCGACGTGTCCCTCGCCCGGCTGCGCAAGCTCACCGCCGGGCTCGCCGAGCCGCCCGGCAGCGTGGGCGGGCTGCTGGCGCGCATCGTGGCGGAGCGGATCGGTGCAGCCGGCGCGCTCGCGGCGATGCTCGATCGCCTCCAGCTCGAGGGCGTTCCCGCGCAGCTCGCAGCGCAAATCGAGTTGCTCGAGCAGCAGGCGGCACCCGGCGGGTCCACCCACGAGTTCGCGCGCGAGCGGGTGCGCGAGCGCCTGCTCGACGTGCGCGCGCGCTGGGCGGCCGCGCGGCGGGAGGCGACGCCCGAGTCCCTGCACCGCGTGCGCATCGGGAACAAGCGCCTGCGCTACGCGATCGAGCCCTTCTCGCGCATGCTCGGCAAGGAGGTCCGGAGGCTGTACCGCAGCGCGTCGCGGTTCCACGACGTGCTCGGCGATCTCCACGACGCGGATTCGATGGCGGTGATGCTCGAGACCTCCATGGCCGGCGCGTCCAGGGCCGAGCGGCGCGCGTGGGAAGGCCTCTCGATGAAGGTGATCCGCGGGCGCCGCGTCGCGTTGCGCAAGGCGCTCACGCTCGCCGACAAGCTCGAGCCTCTGTGGGACGAGGCGCAGCGCGCGGTCGGGGAGCCGCGGCATTGAGCCGCTCGACGCACGCAGGAGCCGTCGTCTTCAAGCTGACGGAACAAGGACCCCGCTACCTGCTCGTCGAGGCGAGCGGAAGGCGCGACCGGTGGGTCTTTCCGAAAGGCCACGTCGAGAACGGGGAGACCGCCGCCGACACCGCGCAGCGCGAGCTCGGCGAGGAGGCGGGCGTGCGCGCGCGGCCGGTCCGGCGGCTGCGACGCGTCGAGCAGAAGCAGGAAGGGGATTGGATCTCGATCGTGTACTTCCTCATGGCCTACACCGGCCGCGCGACGCCGCTCGACAAGCGGAGGATCCGTTGGCTCAGCTTCGACGAAGCGATCGACGCGCTCGACCTCGAAAAGAGCCGGCGCGTGCTGCGCTCGGCGGATCGCATGATCGCCCTCGCGACCGAGCGGGAGCCCCCGCGCCGTCCTCGCATCCTCCGCGCCGCCGCGCGCCTTGCCGAGTGGCTCGTCGGGGGAGCGCTCGCGTTCCTCCGCCCTCGCGGCAGTCAGCGCAAGTCGCGCGTGAGGCGCGCTTAGCCCTCCATTCGACCCCAGCGAGAAGCGGGCTTCGAAGCTCTAGCCCGGGTCTCGATCATGCCGGATAATGTGCGGACGATCCTGAAAAGGAAGGCCGAACGCTTGTTATCACAGCTTCACGGAGGTCGCATGCAAACCCACACCCGCTTGCTCCTCGGCTCCATTGGAATTCTCGCCCTGGTCGGCTGCTCGAAGTATGACAACAACAATTACGGGTCTGCCTCGGGCTACCTGGTCAACGGCATCGCCGTGGCGGATATCGACGCCAATGGAAAACTCGACATCCTCGGCATGGTATCCACCGACCTAGGGGGTACACCCACCCAGGGTTACGTTTCGGCGCGTTTCCAAAACCCGAATGGAACCTTCGCCTTGCCGCCGACGCGATTCGGCGTGGGTGTAGCTCCCGCCAACTTCGTGGCGGCGGATGTCGACGGCGACGGACGCCCTGATCTGGTGGTGGCGAATGCCGGTGACCATACCGTCAGCGTGCGTCTGGCCGATCCCGCCAGGCCGGGTTTCTTCCTTCCCGCGCTCGTCCTCTCCACGCCCGGCCGGATCCCCTTGGATGTGGCCGTGGGCGACCTGAATGGCGATGGCCTGATCGATATCGTGGTGGCTGCGAGCTTTGACGCCGGCGCCGGCATGATTTCGCCGGCGCCCACCGTGATGGTCTTCCACCAGATTTCCCCCCCGACTCCCAATGCAGTGCAGTTCGCGCCCCCTGTCACCTACACCGTTGGTGGTGAACCCCAGGCCGTGGCCGTGGCGGACCTCGATGGCAACGGCTTCGCCGACATCGCCGTGGCCACTACCGCCGACACGGTTTCCGTGCTGCTCCAGACTGCGGCCGGCGTGATCGCCCCCGCCGTGGACTACGCCACCGGCGTCCAGCCCGTCGCCATCAAGGCGGCGGACATCGACGGCGACGGGAAGCTCGACCTGCTCACGGCCAACTTCGGCGCAGCCGTCAATCCCGGCACCCAGGGGCTGAGCGTGCTGATACAGAGCGCCACGGCGGGAACCTTCCTCGCGCCGGTCCACTACGCCGCGGGCGACCGCCCGACAGCCCTCGCCGTGGGCGACTTGAACGGGGACGGCGAGCCGGATGTCGCGGTGGCCTGCGAGGGCTTCCCTGGCGACCCGGGCTTCGTGTCCGTCTTCCTGCAGACCCCAGCCGCTGCTGCAACACCCGGCGTCCTCCAGCCCGCCGTGAACTACCGTGGCGTCTGGGGGCCCATGGGCGTGGCCATCGCGGACATCGATGGCGATGGCCATCCGGACCTGGTGCTCGCCGACGGCGATATCGTAGTGCGCCTCAACTCGGCCACCTCACCCGGCACCTTCGGTTCGCCCTTGTTCTTCTTCAACTGACACAGTTCATAACGACCGCTCCAGGGAGAAAAACATGACATTCCGCGATCGGGCCGCGCTCGTCCTGCCGGCCCTGCTGTACCTTTACGCCGTGAACTCCATCGCCCAGGCGCCCGCCGCCGCACCGCCCGCCGTTCCTGCCGAAGTGAGCCCGCTCTACGTCGTCACCTACGTGGAGGCGAAGCCGACCGCCCGCGACGAAGCCGCGGCGCTCCTGAGGTCCTATCGCGAAGCGAGCCGGTCATCGTCCGGAAACCTGCGTTCTGTGGTGGTGCGCAGCGTCGTCCGGCCAGGACAGTTCGTGGTCGCCGCCGCCTGGAAGGACAAGGCCGCCTGGGACGCCCATATGGCGGCCGCGGGCACGAAAGAGTTTCGCGAAAAGCTCAACGCGCTGCGCAACGCGCCCGCCGACGACCGCTTCCACAACGCGCTCTCCGTCGGTCCGATGGAAGTTGCCCCCGGCTCGGTCTACGGCGTGACCCATGTCGACGTGATCCCGCCGCAGAAAGACAACGCCATCGTCGCGCTCAAGGTCCTGGGGGAGGCAAGCCGCGCCGCGGCCGGCAACGTGCGCTTCGAGATCGTGCAGCAGACCAACCGCCCGAACCACTTCACCGTGTTCGAGATCTGGCGCTCGCGCGAGGCCTTCGACGCGAACGGCATGTCCGCGCATCAGCGCGAGTTCCGCGACAAGCTCGCCGGGATGGCCGGCGCGCTCTACGACGAACGTTTGTACGAAATTCTCAACTAAGGGGACTGACATGAAACACGCCGCCATCGCAATCGCCCTCCTTGCCGCTCCCGCGCTCGCATTTGCGCAATGGAACGTACCCGCAGAAAGCCAGCGCTGCCCGTCGAAATGGGGCGCGGGCGACGAGCGCGGCTCGGGCAATCACATGAAGAATCCCGAGGTCGTGCTGCGCGGTGCGCGGCTCATCAAGACCGGCGAGGTGATCGAGCTCGGCCACGTGCTGGGGCCGGGTATGGCGTTCTTCGGTACGCGTATCTTCAATCTGCACACCAAGCGAACCTTCATGAACCCCGGAAGGAATACGCGCGGCAGCAACGAGGAGGTGGTGACTTCCGAGATCGGCCAGGTCGGCACGCAGTTCGACGGTTTCGCGCACCAGACGCACGGCGATTCGCTCTACAACTGTTTCAAGGTGAGCGAGGCGGGGACGCGCTCAGGCTTCACCAAGCTCGGCGTGCAGAACGCGCCGACGTTCTTCGCGCGGGGAGTGATGCTCGACGTCGCGGCGCTCAAAGGCGTCGAGATGCTCGGCGACACCTACGAGATCACGCCGGCCGACCTGCAGCAGGCGCTTGAGCGGCAGAAGCTGAAGCTCCTGCCGGGCGATGCGGTCATCATCCACACCGGCTGGGGCAAGCTCTACGGGAAGGACAACGCGCCGCCGGGATGGCCGGCGCGCTCTACGACGAACGTTTGTACGAAATTCTCAACTAAGGGGACTGACATGAAACACGGCTCCGACAACTGGCCGGTGGAAGTAGCGCCCAACCCCGACAAGGACCTGAGCCTGCCCGTGCACCAGATCTTCCTGGTGGTGAACGGCATCCACATCCTGGAGAACCTGAAGCTCGACGAGCTGGCGGCGAAACGCGTGTACGAGTTCGCGTTCACCATGCAGCCGCTCAAGATCTACGGCGCATCGGGTTCGAGCGTCGCCCCTGCGGCCATACGCTGAAAAGCGGGTCCCAGGAAGCTAGGCGAGCTTTTGCGGCCCGCCGATGATGAGCCCCTGGGCGAAATCCACCTCGATCAGGCGCAGCTGGTCGAGCACTTCATGGCTCTCGACGAATTCCGCGATGGTCTTGATCCCCATGGCGTGACACTTCTGATTGATGGCTTCGACCTTCTCGGAAGCCGCGAGGCCACGCCCGACGTCCTTCACGGTGCCGTAGGTGAGCTTCACGAAATCGGGCTTGAGCACCTTGAGGAAGCTGAATGAGCCCTCGCTGCCGTCGAAGCCGGCGAAAGTGAAGCGGCAGCCCTGCGGACCGAGCTGCGCCTGGATATTCTTAAGCTGCTCGGCGTGCAGCAGGGCCGTGTCCCAGCCAAGCTCGAAAGTGAAGAACCCTTCGGGAAGCTTCGCGCTCTCGATGTTCTTGATGACGAAGTCCGCGAATTTGGGCTCGCGCAGCGTGTCCTCCGAAAGGTTGACGCCGTTTGCAGGCACCGGCGCGCCGGGCGTCGTCCGGGCGCGGGATTCCTGTACCCAGCTCGCAAGGCGGCTCACGACCCAGCGATCGACGTAGGGCAGCAGCCGGTACTCCTGCAGCATGGGAAAGAAGGTTCCCGGCGGAAGCAGCTTCTCCTCTTCCTCCTTGAAGCGGACGAGGATCTCCTGGAACGGCGGCGCGTCTCCGGCAAGGGCCAGGATCTTCTGGGCGTAGAGCACGAAACCGCCCGTCTTCAACGCCGCAATCAGCTTGTCGGCGATGTTCTTCTGTATCGTGCTTTCGTCTTCCATCTGCAGTGTCATGGTGCGCCATCGGGTCCCGATTCGGGGATTTCCCCGGGGACGTTAGACGCAAGAATTGTTCCTGAACGGGATCGCTCAGATTCGCACCGCCTCGCGCGGCGGTTCCTTCGCCGCGCCGCCGACCGCCTTGTTGACCCGCGGCATCACCTCGCTCGCCATCAGCTCCATCGAGCGGCGCGCGAGCAGGGGATCCACCCAGTCCATCCCGGCATAGACGATCTCCCCGAAGTCGCCCGAGCGCTCGCGCAGCGCGAGCAGCTGGTCCACGACCTTGTCGACCGTCCCGCAGAGAACGAGCTCCGCCAGCAGCCGCTCGAGCGTCACCGCACCGTCGTCCTCATTCTCGCGCAGCTTGAAAATGACCTGACGCCCGGCGCGCAGCATCTTCTCGCGCAGCTGTGTCCAGTAGAAGCGGTAGGGGCTGGCAGGATCCTCGCGCGCGTAGCGCTCGGCGACCCGGTCGTCGTCGGAGACGAAAATCGTGCGCGCAATGCGCCACTCCGCGGGATCGGGTGTCTTTCCGGCGCGGCGCTTGCCTTCGGCGTAGTTCTCCCAGTGGCTGGGCAGCCAGTGCGGAAGAAGAAAATTCGCCGACAGCGGATGAAAATCGCGCTCGCCCATGGCGATCACGCCCTTGGAACGGGGCGCCACCACCGTGCCGACGATCTCCGGACGCGGCTTCTGGTAGGGCCTGTACATGATTCCACGCCCGATCTCGGGCACAAAGGTCTTCTCGGTCGTCACCCTGTAGCGGTTTCCGGGCAGGTCGATTCCATAGGGCGCATCGCGCTCCCAGATCGCGAGGATCACGTCGATCGCCTCGGCGAACATGCGGTTGCGGTCCTCGGCGAGGATGCCGAGCGCCTCGGCGTCCGAGGAGAGCGCTCCCGGGCTGACGCCGAATATGAAGCGCCCCTTCGCGAGGTGGTCGAACATCGCCGCCTGAGCGGCGATCACCACCGGGTGCGATTGCGAGAGGTTGGAGGTCCCGGTCGCGAGCTTGATCGTCTTGGTCTCGCCGATCAGCGTCGCGAGGAAAATGAAGCTGTTGGTGACGTTCTCGCAGCGGTCGGTGAGGTGCTCACCGACGAAGGCGTCGTGGAATCCAAGCCTGTCCGCGAGAACGATCGCCTCGCGGTCCTCCTGCAGCGTCTGCGCCGGATCGCGGTGCGGCGGATGCAGCGGCATCGTGAAGTAGCCCAGTCGCATGGGCGGAATGTGCCGCATCGTGGCGCGGCAGTCAAACGCGATTGGCTCTCCTTTCCCGCTGTACGTTAGAATCGTGCGAACCGCTCAGCAGCGGGCTTCGGGATACCAGGGAGACCATGCCCCCTTTCGGACACAGGGACACGCGATATTCGGGCTACCCGGTGGAGCCGGCGAAGGCGGTTCCGGCGCCGGTGGGACAAGCATTCTCCCGCGATCCGGGCCCTCGCTCCGCTCAAGTCAGGCCGGGGATACGACTCGATGAATCGACCGTGATGAAGTACTTGTCTATGGCGGGAGGGGACCCCGAGCAGGCGGCGCGGCTACGCCGCTTCGTGCTCGCTTCGGCCGCCTACGCGGCCTGCGCTCCCCTGGTCTGGCTCGCCAGTAAATTCAACCTGATCGCGCGGGAGCCGGCCTGGATCCTCGTCGCCATGATGGTCGTGGTGAACGTCGTCCTCTACGCGGTGTTTCGCACCGGCCTCAACCGGAAATTCAGCGACCCGAACCTGACCTGGCTGCAGGTCTTTGTCGGCAACGTCGTGGTGATGTACGCCGTCTACAGCTTCGACCAGGGGCGCGCCGTCGTGCTCAACCTGAGCCTGGTCGCGCTGACTTTCGGCGTGTTCCACTTCACCACCCGCGAGTTCGTCAAGGCCGCGCTGCAGATCCTCGCCGGCTACGCGGCGGTGATCAATCTGCTCATGTTTTTCAAGCCGGAGACGGTGAACGTCTATCACGAATGGTTCCAGTGGGCGGGGCTCGCCGCCGTGCTGCCGCTGTTCGCGGTCATCGGCGGCAGAATCAGCGGTCTGCGCCAGCGCCTGGGCGCGAGCAACGAAGAGCTCCGCTCGGCTCTCGGCAACGTGCGTCAGATCGCGACGCACGACCATCTCACGGGCCTGCCCAACCGGGTATTGTTCAACGAGGAGCTCCAGCGAGCGCTCGCCAGGGCGGAGCGTCACGCGAGGCCGGTCGGGCTCTTCTTCATGGACCTGGACCGCTTCAAGAATATCAACGACACGCTCGGCCACCAGTTCGGCGACCGGGTGCTGCAGGAAGCTGCGAAGCGCCTCTCAAGTTGCGTGCGCGAGGGCGACATCATCGCGCGCCTCGGCGGAGACGAGTTCGTGCTGCTGGTCGAGGAGCAGGGCGACCCGGCCGCGCTGACCGAGATCGCGCGCAAGCTGCTCGCGGCCGTGTCGGAGCTCCGCAAGATCGACGGGCAGGAGCTCAACGTCACGCTGAGCATCGGGATCTGCGCCTATCCGGCCGACGGCCGTGACCCGAAGACGCTGCTGTCAGGAGCGGACATCGCCATGTACCGCGCCAAGGACCGGGGCCGCAACGGATTCTGCTTCTACTCCGCCGAGCTGCAATCGCACACGCCGGAGAAGCTCGCGCTGGAGGCCGGCCTGCGGCACGGCCTGGAGCGGGGCGAGTTCCGAGTGTACTACCAGCCCAAGATCGACATGACGAGCGGCGCGATCACGGGGGTCGAAGCGCTGCTGCGCTGGCAGCATCCCGAGAAAGGCCTGCTCCTTCCGGAGAAATTCATCCACCTCGCCGAGGAAACGGGACTGATCGTTCCGATCGGCCTGTGGACGCTGCGCGAGGTCTGCACGCGCGCCAAAGCCTGGAAGGAAGCCGGACTTCCGCGGATGCCGGTCGCGGTCAACCTCTCGGCACTCCAGTTCCGCGAGGAGCAGCTCGTGCCGCAGCTCGCGGAGATCCTCAAGTCCACCGGGACTGAAGCCGGCATCCTCGAGCTCGAAATCACCGAAAGCATGGTGATGCGGGATCCGGACGTGGCGGTGAAACTCATGCGCAATCTGCGCGCGATGGGCGTGCACCTCACCATCGACGACTTCGGCACGGGCTATTCGTCGCTCGGCTACCTCAAGCTCTTTCCGATCAACAACCTCAAGGTGGACAGGAGCTTCGTGCGCGACCTGCCGCATTCCAAGGACGACGTCGCCATCACGCGCGCGGTCATCGCGATGGCCCATAGCCTGGAGATGAATGTGATCGCCGAGGGCGTCGAGCTGCGCGAGCAACTCGACGTGCTGCGCCAGGAGGGCTGCGACGAATTCCAGGGCTATCTGTGCCGGCCGCCGCTCGTGGAGGAGGAACTCATCCGCTTCATCCGGGAAAGCGGCACGCGCGGGACCCTGAGCTAGCGCGCGAGCCCCGGCCTGTCGGGGCCGGGGTTTTGCCGGAGAAACCTGCGCGAATTTAGGCTGGAACGGGTTCCCTAGGCTTCACTTCGGGGGCGGCAGGCTTCGCGGGCGCGGAGGGCTTGTCTTTCTTGCTGTCGTCGGCCGTCTTCTTCCTGCGGGCTTCCTCGGCCTGGCGCGCTTTCCAGTACATCTCGTCGAATTCGTAACACATGAGGACTCCTTTCGCATCAAGTGATCGGCAAGTCTCCCTTGTCACGCTTGGAGTTGTTCGAACCATGCTACTCCCGCCGTCCGGGAAGTTCAACGGGAAGGATCATGAAGCGTCCCCGGCACGAAAACCTGTGCTACCGTTGCCGGAAAACCGTTCTCCTTCGTGGCACCAATGAAAGATAATCCGATCGGCTCAATCCGCTTCAGCGCGCTCCTTGTCGGCGCGCTCGTTCTCGGCGCAGCCCTCGCGCAGTCCCCCGGATATCCCGCGAGGACGATTCGCCTGGTGGCGGGCACCGCTCCCGGCGGCATCACCGATTACCTCGCGCGCATGTCGGCCGAAGGCCTGGCGGCCCAGCTCGGAGCTCAGGTCGTGGTCGAGAACAAGGCCGGCGCGACCGGCAATCTCGCGATCGAGCACGTGGCGAAATCCGCGCCCGACGGCTACACGCTGCTGCTCGTGGCTGGCGGGAACGT
>Ga0209055_1000823_pt1 | contig 21105 bp, 20 predicted proteins | sample GraSoiAngelo_110_FD_185875 | JGI IMG/M metagenome (GOLD analysis project Ga0209055, IMG submission 185875) | Grasslands soil microbial communities from the Angelo Coastal Reserve, California, USA - 14_0903_12_30cm (SPAdes) (version 2) | ecosystem: Environmental > Terrestrial > Soil > Grasslands ... | reverse complement strand
ATCGAGATCACAACAAAGCGCCAACCGCGCACGCTTTGCTTGATCTTCGTGATCATTTCTTTCGGAGTCATTTTCGGTCCGGAAGCAAATTTGCGTTGGTCGCGCGGCGACATGAGCAGTTTCACGTGCGTGCCGCCAATATCGACGACAAGAACTTTTTTCTTCATGATCGACCGTTGCCTTCGGCGGTGACGCTACTCGCCGAGGCCGATCGAGCGGGTGAAACGCTGCAAGATGCCCTTGCCCTCCGGTTTCGCCCCCGAGGTTGGCGGCCAGCATTCCACGATCTCAAGCGCGAGGAAACGAAACAGCGTGAGCCGAGCGAATTTCAAATCGAGCCGCAGATTCTTGGCAATTTGCTGGAGCGACCGGCTCCCATTGAACTGCGAAGCGAACTGCGCCTCCGCCACGGTCAGCTTGAGATTTTGGACGCGGTCAAAACCGTTCCTGGTATAAGCCGGAATTAACGCCGGATCGAAGTTTGCATGCTCGCCGAGTTCCTGAAACTGAATGAAGCGCAAACTTCCCAGCGCCCAGTAGTCTACATCCGGCTCGGCCGGTATCTCGCTCGCATAGTCGGGTAATTCCTCATTCTGCTCGAATATGAAGCGCACGCGCCGCCCCGTCCAAAGTTGGGCGAAGAGTTTTTGGCCGTAATGCTGCACCAACTGCACGGCCGTTTCGCGCAAGATCAGTTCCTCTCGGGCGAGGGTAAGGAAAAGCGGGCAGCCGGTTGCCAACTGTTGCGCACGCGCCTCGGCGATCTTCTCCACATCGACATTGACGAGCGTGATCGGCGCTTCGGGGCAATAGAGTTCCGGGTCGTGCGTTGTGGCCAGAATGAGTTCTCCGTTGTGCGTGAGAAGATCGATCGGCTCGTTCTGCCAAAATGAGCGCAACCATCCAGTAAGTTTTTCTTTCGCGATCGTCTGCAGCGCCCAGTTGAGAGAAAAGAAACTAGTGTCGCCGCAAAAATAAGCGCCGCCTGTGACTGCCTTGTCTGGAAGCTCAAGCTCGCTGATCGGAGCGATCGCCGCGGGTTGTGACCAATCCTCCGCCGGTGGCGGCGCGCTCCACCATTCCTCGGATTGGATCGCGGCTTCCGCGACTGCGCTCGTTTCCTGAGAGATAGTTTCTTCCTCCCAAACGGGAGCCGGCTCCCTTTGACTTAAATCCTCGCTCGGTGCGGGTCCGATTTCGGCTTCGATTGTCTCCGGTTCGCCAAGTGATTTCGGCATATAGTTCTCCACGGTTTTGATAAGCAAATCCGAAGTGAAGGGTTTATTCAAGAATCCAATCACGTTACGGTTGGCGATTCGATCCGGCCGGAGGTCCGGGCCGAAGCCGGACATATAGATCACGGGAATGTCGGCCGTCGCCGGGTTCTCGAGCAACTTGCGGCTTACTTCGTCGCCCTTCATGTCCGGAAGGAGGTAATCGAGAAGAATCAAATCCGGCGGATCATCCCTGCTGGCGCGCAGACTTTGCGCGGCCGTTGGCGCGGTGACGACGCGGTAATTGGCTTCGGTGAGAATTTCTTCCACGAAGCTTAGCAACATCAAACTGTCGTCGATGACGAGCACCTTCTGCTCCGGAGAACGCTTGGACCTGGGATGAGCCACGCCGGAAGCGGTCTCTCTTTCATCCGCCGTGCGCATTGCTTCCACGAGCAAGACTTGCCAATCCTGATTGATCGTGCCCGGACTTGGGCCAGCTTTTGCAACCTCCGAGATCGTTCCTCCCTTCCAAGTCACAATCTCATTGAAAGCGGTCAGCCCTTCTTTGCCCGGAGCGGTCGCATGGCGCACTTGCCCGTCCTCGAAGAAGACCCGCGCCTTCTCACCCCGCGGCCCAGTGAATTCCAGCACCGCGGTCGCGCGGCTCATGCACTTCAACTGAATGATGTCGGAAACGTGCAGGTCGCTCAGCGTCCCACGAAACTTTTCCTGGTCGGCTTTGCTCGAAGGCCGCAGCAACGCCTCGACCAGATCGACAAAATCACCATGTGGGAACGGTTTTTCCAGAAAATGAATCGCACCGAGACCAGCCGCTTGCTCGCGTTGCGCAGCCACCTGGACGGCCGTGAGAATAATGGCGCGCGCATTCGGATGACTCGTGCGCAAGTCGTAAAGAAACTCCTGGCCGAGATCGTAAGTTGCATCAATATCGAGGACGAAAAGATCAGGCTTGGTCCCGAGGACCAACCGTTGCGCTTCTTCCAGGCTGGGCGCGATGTCCACTTGCGCGCCGGGCGCGGCTTCCTGCAACGCCGCTGAAATCGCGGAGACCAATTGCTCGTCCGGTTCCAGCACAAGAACCTGCCCGGCTTCCGTCGATGAACTTTTAGAGTGCCTTGAGGTCTTCTCCTTCACGATAAAATCATGGTGAAGCCGGCCGCCTTTCCCGCCGCACGCCACGCTACTTAGCAATGCCTGCTTCTCGTCAAATGCAAAGCATTTTTCTTTGCCTCAATCCGAATGGTAGCGACGGTGCACGGCGCGACATCCCTTACCTTACGCCGGAAATCGGCGCGCAAGGTCGCGCCGGCTGATTTTTCCGCGCTCGTTCACCGGAATTGCATCGACAATAAAAATCTGCTTCGGCGCCTGCCAGCCGCTCAAGTGGCTTCGGCAAAATTCCAGAAGATCGGCCTCGCGAACATCGACATCTGCGACGACGCACGCGGCGATCTCCTCATTCCGCAACGCTGATTCGCGACCAAACACAACCGCCTGGCGCACGCCGCCGAAGCGCAGCAAATGCGCTTCCACTTCCGCCGGATTCACTTTTTTGCCCGCGACATTGATCACGTCGGAAAGGCGGCCGACGATGCGGAATCCGTTCGTCGTTTCCGTTAACAGATCATCCGGAATGAAAACTCCGCGGCCGAGTTTTATTTCGTCCGCTTCGGGAAAATAACTGTCGCCTACCGCCGCACTGCGCACACGTACCTGGCTCGCCGGCGTTGTTTCATCGACCCACTCAAGATCGACCTCTTTCATCGCTTGGCCGACAAAACCTTCGATCCCATTCGAGCCGTCGCGATCATAACAAATCCCGCCGCACTCGGAGGCGCCGTAAAATGAATGGATCGGCATCTTGAATTTTTCTTGAAACTTCCTCGCCACGACAATCGGCAACGGCGCGCCGGCCGAAATGCAAAGCCGAAGTTTGGGCAGCGCGGGAATATTCTCCATTTCGCAAAACGCCTGATACAGAACCGGCATTCCCGGAAAAACCGTCGCCTGTGCGCGCGCAAGATCGACTAGGACCGCGCGCGGTGTCCGGTCACGACTCAGCACCATTGGCACGCCGCGTGCGAGCAGCGGCGTGAGCAGATTGCTGAAGCCGTAGGAATGCGAAATCGGGATTAAGCCGAAGTTCAGATCGGCATCGGTAATATCCATCGTGTCGCAAATCTGATTGCAATCGGCCAGGAGTTGTTCGCTGCGAAACCGGATGGCGCGCGGCGCGGCGGTTGTTCCGGAGGTCAATTTCAAGAGCGACGGCGGATCATCGCCCCAATCGGGAATGCAATTATCGACCTTACGAACAAGCGGAACGGCGCTCGCCGCCGTGATTAAACCCGCACATTGACAAGTTGAAAGTGCCGCGTCGCGCGCTTGCTCGCTGATGGTTTGCTCGAACGGGAGAACGACCAGGCGCTTCCGCAAACATGCGAGCAGGATCGCTGGCCAATCCTCGTGGTTCCCAATTTGGATCGCGACGACGCACCCGGCGGCGAACAGGTCGATCTTTGCTTCAAAGTCGTGCGCGTCTGCTTCGATTTGGTCAAACGTTCGCGTGATTTTGCCACGCGTATGGAAGATGGCCGGCGCATCTTTTGCGCGCGCGAGGATTGCTTTCCACGCCGCCAGCAATGCGTCGTTCGATTTCATCGCTTGCGCGAGCGCCTCAGCGCGCGTAAATTTCCTGCTCGTTTTTGAATATGAAAGCGGGCATTCATCCAGAATATTACGAGACCGATATCGTCTGCGCCTGCGGCGCGGTCTATCACACCCGCTCGACGCGTCGTGATATTAAGATCGGTATTTGCGCCGCTTGTCATCCGTTTTTCACCGGCGAGCAAAAGTTCGTCGATACCGCGGGCCGCGTGGAGAAGTTTGCGCGCCGCTACGGCAGCACCAAAGCCGCGCGCACCGGCAAAAAGGCTTAGCTGTTTTCTGCGGCCCCGAACGCTTTCGGGGTCGCATTCTTTCGCCGCTCATAGAGCGCCGCTACAGATATGGATTTTGATTCCCTGATCGAACGCAAACGCGAACGTTTCCAACAACTTGCCCGCGCGATCGCCGACCCGCGTCTATTCGATAATCGCAAGCGCGCCAGTGAGGCCATGCGCGAACATGGGAGCATCAAGCAATTGCTGACGCGCTGGGATGAACTGGAAGCCGCGCGCCGACAGTTGGACGAAAATCGTGAGCTCGCCATGTCAAACGACGTCGAGATCGCGGCCATGGCCGATGACGAGATTCCGGACCTGCAAAAACGCGTTGTCGATCTTGAGCGCGAGATGCAAATCGCTTTGCTCCCGCCGGGCGAGAATGAAGATCGCGATGCCATTGTCGAGATTCGCGCCGGGACTGGCGGCAGCGAGGCAGCGATTTTCGCCGCCGATCTTTACCGCATGTACAATCGCTACGCCGAATCCGCCGGATTAAAGGCCGAAGATCTCGAATCGAGTCCGTCCGAGCTTGGCGGGCTCAAAGAAGTGATCTTCCGCGTCTCGGGTGAATCGGTTTTTCGAAAACTTCGCTACGAGAGCGGCGTGCATCGCGTGCAACGGGTGCCGGCAACGGAAGCGCAGGGCCGCATTCATACATCGACAGCCACGGTCGCCGTTTTGCCCGAAGCCAAAGAGGTAGATATCCTTCTCAAGCCGGAAGAATTACGAATTGAAGTGTCGCGCGCCGGTGGTCCGGGCGGGCAAGGCGTAAACACGACCGACTCCGCCGTGCAAGTTCTGCACATTCCAACTGGAACGATCGTTCGTTGTCAGGATGGCCGCAGTCAGATTAAGAACAAAGAGAGAGCGCTGAGCATTCTTCGCGCGCGGCTGCTCGAACGCAAGCAGCGCGAGGAAGCGGAAAAATATAGCGCGCAACGCCGCGGCCAGATCGGCACGGGCGGGCGCGAAGAAAAAATCCGCACCTATAATTTCCCGCAGAACCGCGTGACCGATCATCGCATCGGCCTGACACTTTATGATCTGGACCGCGTGATGGATGGCGATCTCGGCGAGATGATTAACGCGTTGCAAGCCGCGGATGTTAAAGAGCGTCTCGGAGGCGTCGTGGAGGGCGCTGCGACGTCAGCGCCATAATTCATGGGACCGACAGTGCGCGTCCCTCCATTAATTAAAGAATGACCGTCCTCGAGGTACTGCAATCCATGACCGCGTATTTTAAGAAGCGCAACATCGACAACCCGCGCTTGAACGCCGAGCACCTGTTCGCACATGTGCTTGGACGCACGCGCATGGAACTTTATCTCGAGTTCGAAAAGAATCTCGGCGAAAGCGAACTGGCCACGCTGCGCGAGCTGGTTAGGCGGCGCGGCCAGGGCGAGCCACTCCAACATTTGCTCGGCACGGTGGAATTTTGCGGCCACACATTTCTTTGCGATAAGCGCGCGATGGTTCCGCGACCGGAGACGGAGGAACTCGTTGAGTTCCTCAAATCCAAAATTCCAAATCCGAAGTCCCAAATTCTGGATGTCGGAACCGGGTCTGGTGTGATTGCACTCACTCTTGCGGCCGCGTTTCCGGAAGCGCAGATTCACGCTATCGATCTCTCGGAGGAAGCGCTGGAACTTGCGCGCGAGAATGCCGCACGGCTGGGTTTAAGCGCGCGAGTTGATTTCGCAAAAAGCGATCTCCTCAAAAATATCGATGGAACGTTCGATCTCATCGTCGCAAATTTGCCGTACATCTCTTCGCAAGATCGACATCTTCTTTCCCGCGAGGTCCTGCATGATCCGGAGGTCGCGCTTTTCGGCGGCGCGCATGGAGACGAACTCATCCGGGAACTGATCGAGCAGGCCCGGCCGCATCTGCGACCTGGGGGCTTGCTCGCTCTCGAGGCCGGGATTGGCCAGGCCGAGGCGCTCTCAGGCGTTCTTACGCAAAAAAAATACAAGGACATTTGCTCGAGAAACGATTATTCAGGTACAACCCGTTTTATGTTTGCCAGGTATGGATAAAATTCGCATCCACGGCGGTCATCCGCTTTCCGGTTCGATCAAGATCAGCGGCTCGAAAAATTCGGCGCTCCCGATCCTGGCCGCGACGCTGCTCACACGCGAGCCGTGCACCATTCATCGCGTGCCCGATTTGAGCGACACCAATTACATGGTGCAAATTTTGACGCACCTGGGCGCGCAAGTGGAACGCGCCAGCGGGACGGTGAGCGTGACGGCGGACAAGGTGGAATCGCTCGCGCCCTACGATGTGGTGCGCAAGATGCGCGCCTCGGTTTGCGTGCTTGGCCCGCTGCTCGGTCGTTGCAAGGAGGCGACGGTTTCAATGCCCGGCGGGTGTATCATCGGCGATCGGCCGATCGATCTACATCTTAAAGGATTCGAAGCGCTCGGTGCGGCGGTACGCGTGGAAGGGGGCAACGTAAAAGTCTTTGCACCGAGATTGAGAGGCGCGGTCATAAATCTGCGGGGCAAATTTGGGCCGACGGTTCTCGGCACGGACAACGTGATGATGGCTGCGGTGCTCACGGAAGGAACAACCGTGATCGAAGGCGCCGCGCAGGAACCGGAAGTTGTCGATCTTGCGAATTTTCTGAACAAGATGGGCGCGAAAATCGAAGGCGCAGGAACACGTCGCCTGATCATCGAAGGGGTGCGCGAGTTGCACGGCGCGGAGCACGACATCATTCCCGACCGTATCGAGGCGGGAACGTTCCTTGTCGCGGGCGCGATTTGCGGCAAAGGAATCACGGTTGAACGCGTCGAGCCGGGACACGTGGAAGCGGTTACGAACGCGCTGGCTAGTTGTGGATTTCGAATCGAATCATCCGCTCGTTCGATCACGGTCTCGTCGAATGGCCAGACCTCACCGCTTGAACTTGTGACCGACCCTTATCCAGGTTTCCCGACGGATATGCAGGCGCAGATGTGCGCGCTGCTTTCAACCAACGATGGCATCAGCGTCATTACGGAAAATATTTTCCCGCAACGCTACATGCACATTGCGGAACTCAAGCGCATGGGCGCGCAAATGCAGTTGGAAGGTGCGACCGCAGTGATCCAGGGCGTCGATCGTCTCTTTGGCGCGCCGGTGATGGCGAGCGATCTGCGCGCCTCCGCCGCGCTCGTGCTCGCGGGATTGAAGGCGGAGGGAGTTACCGAAGTGAGTCGCGTTTATCACATCGATCGCGGTTACGAACGTCTCGATGAAAAATTAAGCGAGCTCGGCGCGCACATCGAGCGCGTGAAAGGAACGTAACCGACCTCTTTTTTCTTGCTCTGGTCGCAGCGAGCGGGCAGTCGTTATTTCACGCGAGCGAAAGGTTAAAACATGGAAACATCGACATCTTCATCAAACGTTCGGACCTGGACTGTGCTTTGCCACGCCACGGCATTGGCCGGATTTTTTGTGCCATGGGCCGGCCATATTCTCGGTCCGCTCATCGTCTGGCTGGCCAAGCGCGGAGATTCCCCGGAAATCGACGTCCATGGCAAGGAGTCGCTTAATTTTCAGATCTCGATGTTGATCTACTCGCTGATCGCCGGAGTGCTTTGTCTTGTGCTCATTGGTTTCGTCCTTCTCGGCATCCTCCACATCTTGAATCTCGTCCTCGTCATCATCGCTTCCATTCAAGCCAGCGAAGGCAAGCTCTATCGCTATCCGATCTCGATCCGGCTGATCAAATAGCTGTAAACGCTTCGCTCTGCGAAGCGCGGCGCAGCGTTTTCATGTTCGCGACGTCTTCGGCCAGGTCCTTGCCCTTTGGCGTTTCGAGCACTTTTGGAATTTTGCGCAAACGCCGGTCGCGCATGATGAAGCGGAAGGCGTCCAGTCCGATTCGCCCTTTCCCGATGTGTTCATGTCGATCTACGCGTGAGCCGCGCGTCGTCTTGGAATCGTTCGCGTGAATCGCGACGAGCCAGTCGAGACCGATCATCCGGTCAAATTGCGCGAACATTTTTCGCGTCGCAACTTCGCTGCCAATGTCGTAGCCGGCGGCGAAAACGTGAGCCGTGTCGAGGCAAACGCAAAGCCGTTGCGGTTCGCGCACGCAACGGATGATGTGGGCAAGGTGCTCGAATTTATCGCCCAGGCATGAACCCTGGCCAGCCGTCGTCTCGAGCGCGATCCGGGTCTTCACCTTCGGAATTCCGGCGAGCACGCGGTCGAGCGAGTCGATGATTTTTTCGAGCCCGGCTTCCTCGCCCGTGCCGAGGTGCGCGCCGGGATGCAAAACGAGAAAGGGCAATTCGAGCTGGTCCGCCCGGGTCAACTCTTCCGACAAAGCGCGCAATGAATTCGCGTGAAACTGCGGATTGGTCGCGGCCAGATTGATTAAATAGTTCGCATGGGCAAAAACCGACGCCAGCTCGGCGCGCTGGGCGTGATCAAGAAAGGCGCGAATTTCCTTCTTCACGAACGGTCGCGCGAACCATTGCATATTGTTCTTCACGAAGATTTGCATGGCGGTGCAGTTGATCGAACAGGCGCGTTCGATTGCCATGTGCACCCCGCCGCCGATCGACATATGGGCGCCCAACAAAATCTTCGATTGGCGGTTTTCGATTTTCGATCTGGCCGGCGAAGATCGCGCCCGACGTCTTGCTAGTTTCATTCAATCGAAAATCGAAGATCTAAAATCTAAAATCTCTTGGGGTGCCAGTCCGGTTTCTTCAGACTTCCTTCACCTTTGTATTCGAAAAGTTTGTAAACTGGCGCAAGCACGACACCGGGGCCTTTCGCATTGATCCGCAGGTCAAAATCGAGTTTGTCGTCGAGAAAATAGATATCGCCATGCCCCAGGACGCTGAAAAGTTGTCCGGCCATATCGAGATCGTTGGTGTGAATGATTCCGTCGTTGATCCTAAATTTCGCGTCAGCGGCGCGCGCAACGCTATAGCCGGCACCCGGCAGAATGTGATTGAGGATCTCTGAAATCGGCCCGAAGACAGGAATGGCGAAGACGTCGCCATTTGTGACCGCGATTCTTCCAGTGCCACGCATATTGCGTGCGTCGGTGCCCAATCCATCGAAATCATATTCGCCGTTCAACTGTCCGCGTACCGTTCGATAGTGATAGTAGCTGAAATAAAGATTGGTCAGGCGAGGGAAATCGATATCCGTGACGACGACGCTGGCGTGATAACGCGGTTTGTCTTTCGCCAGGGAGATATCGGCGTTGCCGCGCACGTTTCCAGAAAAAAGCGCGCCGCGAAGATCGACAAGTTGCAACCGGTCGTTTGTGAAAAGAAGTCGCCCGGAGACGCGATCGAACGGCAAAGTCTTGCCCAGAAAAGCGTAGTCCATGCCGTTGGGTGCATCGACCGTGATTTCGAGCCGCGTATTCTTGCCGCCGCGAAACTGGTAAACGCCGTTTGCAGTAATATTGGGCGGCTGCCGGAATTTATACGGCACAACCGCCTTCCACAGCGTCGGGTCAATCCAAAAAATCGCGTCGGCGGGACGCACTGATGTTTTGACATTTGCGACGCGGACTTCGTGGTTGATGAAATCGTAGGTGAAAGTTCCGGTGCCAATTCCTTCATCGCGCGTCACGCGGAAGTCGTCGTAAGTGATCGCGCCGTCGCCGAAGCGGATTTTGGCGCTTCCCGAGTTCATCCAGACGCCGCGAAATCGAGTGCGATTAAGCGCGACGGTGCCCTCGCCTTTCCACGTCTCTGGATGTCGATCCTGGCCGCGGATGGCGAGATGAACGGAGGGCGGACGCTGCCATTCCCATTCGCTGAGGAATTGGCTCAGGTCGGGAGGGGCCAATGTCCGCAGCACGCCTGGATTAATTGTGCTTTCGAGGTTTAAACGGAAATCCTTTGGCGCATCGAAGAGATCCGCACTGAGCTGACCGCTTTGATGCCGAAGGCGCACATCGCGGAGCAAGGCGCGCTTGCCATCCCAGGAAAAATCGAGGCTCAAATCGAAGAACGGCGCCGTCTTGTAGGCAAAGCTGCCCACGGCGGCGTGACCGATGATTTTTAACTGCGGATGATCGTCTGCGAAATTTGCCGAACCGGAGATTTCGACCAAGGGCGGCACATAAAATGTCGCGTCCGCGAGGAAATCGCCGAGTCCGAAGGCATCGAGAAAAGCTTTTAATGCCAGAGTGCTGCGCGCTTGGAAATTCGCGTCGCTGCTTTGCCGGCTCCAACTGGCGCGACCGGCGAAGTTTCCCGCTTCATCTCTCCATTCGCATCGAGTGATATTCAGCTCTTGATCGGCCCATTCCGCAGCCACGAACAAGTCGTGCATTTCATAATGGCCCCGCTGCAGCCGCTCTCCGCTCAGCGTCGCTTCGACGCGCGCATTCTCCATCTCGGCCAAGTCGCCGCTGAATTTCACCTGTAGCCAGGGACGCGCGCCAGGAAATGTGAACTGCTGCACCTCCGCCACCAGTCGTTGCAACATCGAGATCCGCTTCTGCCACTCTTCCTCGGACGCTTGCGACGATGGCTGATAGTTCTCGCGTTTGATTAATTGGCCGGTCGCGGAAATCCGCACTCCGCAAAAAATTCCTTCCGCCTGACTGACGTAAATTTGCTCGGGCGGAAAATAAACGTGGGCGCGGAAATTATTCAGCTGCGCTTTGTCGATCTTTCCCGCGGCGCCCTTGAGTGGCAGCGTGATTTGCGCGTCGCGCACGTCGAGGGCGTTAAGAAATGGCTCATGATGGATGAGCGCGGCGTAATTGATGTCAAGCGAGATTTCGCTGATGAGGGCGAGCGTGTTTTCGCGATTCTTGTAATCGAAGATGCGCACGTCCTTGGCGACCAGGCCGCGGAACGGATCGAGCGTCAGCCGGCGGACGGACGCTTCGACGCCACGCTTGTGCAATTCTTCGACGACGCGGTAACGCCATTGTCGGCCAAAGCCCTTCTTGGCCAGATACAATCCACCCCCTGGCAGGGTCGCGATGGCAAGAATAGCCAGCAAACGCAGTGCGCTCACAAGAACGCGGCGCGCCAAAGGCAATTGCCAATCTTGCGCGCGAGCCGGAGTTTGGGGTTGTTCGAGAACGGGCGGCATGGAGTTCGTATAAAGCGTTGAAGCGTTGAAGCGTTGAAGCGATTGTCGATCTAACGGTTCAACGCTTAACTCTTTATCGCTTTAACCAGCTTATGCTTTCCATTCGCGATCTTCCAGCCGTGAACGCGTCGCTCAATTTGGTGAGCGCCGTTTTCATCTCGATGGGCTGGTATTTGATCCGGAACGGCGCGTGGCGGCGGCACATGGCCTGCATGATCACAGCGGTGGTTTCATCGACATTTTTTCTGGTTGGTTACATCGTTTATCACGCGCATGTGGGCGAAAAATCGACCCACCTCGCGGCCGGAGGGCTAGTCGCGTGGATTTACTTTCCGATGCTCATCTCACACGTTCTGCTCGCCTTCGTCACCCTCCCGCTGGTGATCGTGACGCTGGTCCAGGTTTTTCGCCGTCGCTGGGACCGCCATCGGCGCATTGCGCGCTGGACGATTCCGATTTGGCTTTACGTTTCCGTGACAGGCGTGCTCGTTTATCTCATGCTCTACAAATGGTTCCCGCCGCCGAATCTTGCGCTTAGCCGGTAGTTGATGTTTGATCAGAAGCCCCGAACGCTTTCGGGAGCGAATAAAACTATGGTGACGATCGCGACGTTTAACGAGCCGGCCAAAGCGAAGCAACTCAAAGAGCGCTTTCAACAAGCCGGCCTGCGCGCCGATGTTCATAACGAGAGACACCTGCAACAGGTCGCCTTTATGTCAAAGCCGCTGGCGAATGTGAAAGTGAAGGTGGAAGAAAAGGATTTCGAGGAGGCGCAACACCTCATGGTCGAGTGGGAAGCCACCGATCCGGGCATCGCCTCGGCCCTTATTCGCTGCCCACAATGCGGCTCCTCGAGTATCGAGTATCCACAGCTGACGCGAAAGTTTCTCACGCCGGCAGTGGCGAGCGTTCTTTTCGCACTCAGGATTTTCCAGAAGGAATTTTACTGCGAGAATTGCCACTTCACCTGGAGTCTTGAAGAGGAGCGCGCGTTCTTTCGTCTCTGGCGCCGTTTCTTTCCCGGTCGCGAGTCGGACACAAGCTAAAGCGCTCGATCATTTGCTTGTTGCATCGGCGGTCGCGTCTGAAAATCATGAGCGACACGATTCGTAGATTGATCGTCGCGTTGTCCTATCCATGAAGTGGCTCTTCGTTTTGTTGCTGGCTTTGATCATATTCGGCAGCGCCGCCTTCTTTAGTTATCGTCTTTTCTTCAAACAGGAGATCGCCGTGCGTCACGAGCAGCGCGGCGACGTTCCGCCCGAGCCGACGCCGGACATCAGCCTGCCGGAATTTCAGGCCGCGGCGAAATTGCGCCAGGAGGGCAAACTGGCCGAGGCTCGCGACGCGCTCGCTGCGTTCATTCAAGAATATCCCGCCGGTCTGCATGGCGAAGAAGCCAAGGATCTGCTGGGCGAAATAAACATCGACGTCTTGCTTTCACGTACTCCCTCCCCGGAGAAACAGGAATATATCGTCAAGCCAGGCGACGTGCTGGCGAAGGTTGCGCGCAAGGTCAAATCAACGCCGGAGCTGATCATGCGCATGAACAATCTAAGCGGCACGATGCTTCACATCGGCGATCGCCTGCTTGTTTCGCATCCCGAATTCTCCATCGTGATTCAACGCAAAGCGAAACTCGTCGTGCTGCTCGAGCATGGCGCGTTTTTCAAGCAATATCACGTGCGCGATGAAAAACTGGCGACGAAACAGCCGCCGAAAGTCATCACCAAGGTTGCGGAGACGATGGCGTGGAGGGACGGGAAGCGCGTTGGTTTCGGCAGCAAGGAGTACATCGGCAGCACCCGCTGGATCCGGCTCGGCGCGCCGGCTTACACACTTTATTCGGTGGCCGATTCCGCGCATCCGACTCTCGCCCAGCCACCGCCACCCCAAGGCCTTGGCCTGGCCGCTTCTGATCTCGAAGAGTTGAGCGCTCTTGTAAACAAGCAGACGCCTGTCACCATTACAGACTAGCGAAAATGGAATCGCATCCGCTCGATTTTGAAAAACCAATCTTCGAACTGCAACGGCATTTGCAGGATTTGAAGGATCATTCCGACGAGCATGATGTCGATCTTGACTCCGCAGTTGAGGCAATTGAGGCGAAGATCCGCGAAACCCGCCGCGAAGTTTATAGCAATCTGAGCGCCTGGCAGCGCGTCCAAATCGCGCGGCATGTGCAGCGCCCCTTCGCGCTTGATTACATCGAACGCTGTTTCACCAATTGGATCGAGCTGCGCGGCGACCGTCTTTACGCCGACGATAAAGCGATGCCGAGCGGCCTTGCCATGCTCGGCGCACAGCGCTGCGTGGTCCTCACGCACCAAAAAGGGCGCGATACGAAGGAGAACGTAATGCGCAATTTCGGTTGCGCCTATCCGGAAGGTTATCGCAAAGCGTTGCGCCTGATGCGACTGGCGGAAAAATTTGGCATGCCGGTGATCTCGTTGATCGACACGCCAGGCGCCTTTCCCGGCATCGGTTCGGAAGAACGCCACATTTCCGAAGCGATCGCGGTAAACCTGCGCGAAATGATGAACCTGCGCGTGCCAATTATCGCCGCAGTGATCGGTGAAGGCGGCTCCGGCGGCGCGCTTGGCATTGGCGTCGCCGACCGCGTATTGATCCTCGAGAACGCTTACTATTCGGTCATCAGTCCGGAAGCGTGCTCGGCCATTCTCTGGCGAGATCGGCGTCACGCCGCCGAGGCCGCTGAGGCGCTGAAATTGACCGCGCAGGATTTGTTGAAGCTCGGAGTGGTCGATGAAATCATTCCCGAGCCCGAAGGCGGCGCGCATCGCGATCACGATCTGGCGGCGGCGAATCTGGGCTCCGCGCTCCGGCAAAATTTACAGCGCGTCACTGAAACGTCGATCGAACAGTTGCTCAAGAAACGCTACGAAAAATTCCGCGGGCTGGGCAATTTCGCCGAAGGCAAAAGCACGGCTGCCTCGACCCGTTCGTGAAATGATTCGCAGCGACCAGCGGGTATTCGCTCAAATATTCCGGATTGGCATTCTTGTCGCGCTGACACAAAGCAGCAGCTTTGCAGCCGCCTTCAGTTTCGAGCGCGACACCTTCGCGTTCCAAAACGCCACCGTCCTCAAATATAAAAACGGGGTTCCTTTTCTGCGCGCCAGATCGAATAGCGACGATCCGCCTAACCGATACACCCGCCGCTGCTTTGTCATGACGCGCACCGTAATGCAATTCCGCAAATTCGCCCGGTTTGATCCCCGTGGCGCTCCGTTGGACGACAGGCAACTTGCGGCGCGCGTTCGCACGGTCGCGCATCGCGCGCCCTGGCGCGAATCATTGCCCGAAAATCAGCGCGTCATGTTTCCAGGTTATGCAAATCTCCGTGAGATGAGCAAAGCGCGCGCGCACGTGCTGCAAGAAAATATCGGCAGCGGGTTCCTAACTTACTTTCGGCCTAGCAATGCCCGCATGTTTTTTCAGCATAGTCAGAAATATCAGGAAAGAACTCACGCCAACCTCGATGCCGCCCTAACGCGCGGCGACATGTTCATCGGTTATCTTTCCACTTATCCGCGACTGAGCATTAATCACGCGGTGCTGTTTTACGCCCGAAAACCAAATCGTGCCGGAAGCCAAATCGAACATTATCTCGTTTACGATCCGAATCATGCTGAAGCGCCGCGGGAGTTGACTTGGTCGCGCCGGGACAGTGCCTTTTCCTACCAGAAAGACATAGACTTCGTCGGCGGCTTTGTGCGCGTCTATCAAGCTTACGGCAAGTGGCTCCAGTAAGTTCGACGTTCGATGTTCGCCAGGCCGACGGACTCGTCCTGTGGTGAGTTTGATTTCGATGTTGGACGTTGAGCGTTGGACGTCAACGGAAAATCTTTTGCGCTAAGACTTCCCCACTTTTTGCCGGAAACAAAAACCGCAGCGCTGGATCGACGCGTGCCGCCCAGGCGCCTTCGCTGTGATCGCCCCCCTCGATTTCAGCGTAGATCAAATCTTCGCCTAACCGCCACCCTTTCTCGATCAAGCGGTCGAGCAAGGCCCGTGCGCGTTCCCAGCCTGGTTCGCGCGTTCCGGTGTCGAGCCAGATTTTCAGCGGGAGCTTTTTGTCCAGCTCCTCAACCATTTTGTAAATCACGCAATCATCCCACCAAACAGATGGCGACATGACGATGAGCCGCGTAAACGCATTCGGAAACCAAAGGCCTACCGAAAGCGTTAACAGCGCACCTAACGACGAACCGCCCAATCCCGTGAATTCCGCTTCCGGTTTCGTGCGATATTTTTTGTCGATGTAAGGCCTTAACTCCTCGGTCAGAAAGCGGCCATACTTTCGCGCCAAACCTTTGCTGTGCTTTTTTCGCTTCGCCTTCGAATCAATCACACCGGGCGTGGGAGCGTATTCGTGAATACGATCGTCGGTCATGTTTGCGACCGCCACGATAATGAGCGGCTCAATCAAATTTCGGCGAATCAGACGCTGCGCGGTTTCATCCACGCCCCATTCGACTCCGGCAAACGAAGTCGCCGCGTCAAAAACGTTTTGCCCGTCCTGCAAATACAAAACGGGATAGCGTCGCCTGGAAAACCGCGAATAACCGCGCGGCAAATAGACGAGAACATCGCGATGATTTCCCAGAATCTTCGATCGAAATCGGCGATGCCGTTTGATGTTTCCGGTCAACGTGTGCTTGGGCATGCAAAACCAGACGCATCGTTGAGGATGAAAGATAGCGCAAGCCTCTGGCTTGCGATTTGAACGGGCCGCAACCAAGATGGTCGCGCTACATTCCACCGATGAACGAGCGCTACATCAAATGGTACACGCCTTACTTGAGCCGCGAATTTGAGATGCTCGCTTTCGGTAATGGCGGCGGCATGCCGCTGATTCTTTTTCCGACTTCATTCGGCCGCTATTACCAGAATAAAGACTTCGGCCTGGTTGACTCGGTGCGCTGGTACATCGACAACGGCAAGGCAACCGTTTACTGCCCGGACGCGATCGATCTGGAAAGTTTCTACAACAAATCGATTCATCCGGCCGATCGGATGCGCACCCACAACGCTTACGAAAACGTGATCGTGCGCGACGTGTTCGATCTGGCGCGGCGCGAATGCGCATGCCATCGTGTGGCCGTAAGCGGGGCCAGCCTCGGCGCGTATCACGCCGGAAACATCGCGTTTCGCCATCCCGATTTAGTCAGTCACTTCATTAGCCTGAGCGGGTCGTTCGATATCAGCTCGTTCTTCGACGGCTATCACGACGACAATATTTATTTCAACAGTCCGTATGAATATCTGCCGAACATGACCGACCCATGGAAATATAATCACATGGGCATCATCCTTGGAACCGGTGAATGGGACAACACCCGCCACGAAACCTATCGGCTCTCGGAGATTTTGAATTCGAAAGGCGTCCGCCACTTTCTCGACGACGGGAAATGGCGCGGCCACGATTGGAATTACTGGCGCGACATGCTGCCCTATTATTTATCGACCTTGTGAGCGAATTAACAATACGGCTTCCGTTTTGTTGCTTTCGTGGCCCTATGCTTCGCTCTTTGCGGATGTTTAAGTTTGCCCTCGGAGCAATGGGTTGCACACCGATATCAATTTGAACATCCAGGTGCAAAAGTAATCAGCGTGACAAAAACAATCGAGAATGAAGCTGACTACCTGAAAGCACGCGCTCGATTTCATATTGATTACAAGGTCAGTTCCGACAGAGAAATCCATCATGACACTTGGACCTACGGTCACGTCGCGGAAGGTTGGCTGCGACGCGGTGTAAACGATTAGGAGGAATCATGAAGAAAATCGGCATTCTTTTTGGTCAAGAGCACAGTTTTCCGCCCGCGTTTGTCGAGCGGGTGAATCAGAAAACCGGCGGCAAAGATATTTTTGCGGAGTTCGTCAAGATCGACAAGGTGATCCAGGATGAGCCGTGTGGTTACGACGTGGTGATCGACCGCATCTCGCAGGATGTGCCGTTTTATCGCGCCTGGCTCAAGAATGCCGCGCTCACCGGCACGGCGGTGGTAAACAATCCATTCTGGTGGAGCGCCGACGAAAAATTTTTTAACAACGCGCTCGCGACCAAAATCGGCGTGGCCGTTCCACGCACCGTGCTCTTGCCGTCGAATCAGCCGCCACCGGACACGAACGACAAATCATTTCGCAACCTCAGCTATCCGCTCGATTGGGAAGGAATTTTCAATTACGTCGGCTGGCCGGCGTTCTTCAAGCCGTTCGCCGGCGGCGGTTGGAAAAATGTATATCGGCTCCACAATCCGGAAGAATTTTACCGGGCTTACAACGAGACTGGCCACCTCGTGATGATGTTGCAGGAGGAAGTGAAGTTCGACATGTACTTCCGCTGTTACTGCATCGATCAACGGAATGTGCGCATCATGCCCTACGAACCGCGTCATCCATACCACTTGCGTTATCAAACCGAATGGCAGGCGCCGCCGGAAATCTTGCGGAAGGTCGAGCAAGGCGTGCTCACATTGAATCAATTTCTCGGTTACGACTTGAACACGGTCGAATTCGCCATGCGCGATGGTGTACCGGTTGCGATCGATTTTTGCAATCCGGCGCCGGATGCCGAAGCGGCTTCAGTCGGTCAGGCAAACTTCGAATGGGTCGTGGAAGCCGTTTCCGAGATGGCGATTCGCAAAGCGCGGATGCACTTTTCGGGTCGAAACAATCTAAGCTGGGGCAAATTCGTCCACGCCGCGGTCAATCTCCGCCGACTCTCCGGGGCGTCCGACTAACTCAAAGAAAATTCGACGGACGGCTCGGAGATCCGTCCCCTACCTGACACGATCCCGCACTTTGTAATTCAATCGCCGCGAAAGCAGCCAGCGCACGCCGAACATATCGATGGTGGCGCGGAGGGCGCGGTTGCTCAGGCCATACTTGCTTCGACCGAAGCGACGCGGCCGATGATTGACCGGAATTTCGACGAGGCGATAACCCGCCGCCCTGATAAGCGCGGGAATGAAGCGGTGCATGCCTTTGAACGGAACGAGCGCGCCGATGCACTCGCGCCGCATGGCTTTGAGCGTGCAACCGGTGTCGCGCACGCCGTCTTTCGTGAAACGACTCCGCACGAAATTTGCCACACGACTCGTTAGGAGTTTGACAAGTGTGTCCTTGCGTTGCGCGCGATAACCACATACGAGATCGGCGCCGCGTGAAATTTCAACGAGTAATTTCGGGATATCGGCCGGGTCATTTTGCAGGTCGCCATCGATGAGGACCGCAGTTGCGCCACGCGCAGCTTGCAGCCCGGCATAGATGGCGGCGCTTTGCCCGGCATTTTTTGCGAACCGAAGTACTTGGACGTTCGCCGCATTCTCGATTCGCTCGACCGTGCGATCGATCGATCCATCATCGACAAAAATGATTTCATGATCGAGGTCACCCAGCGCGGCGCGCAGCTCCGATTGCAAGATCGGCATGTTTGCTTCTTCGTTGAAGAGCGGCACAACCACCGAGACCTGTGGCGAGTTTGTCATCGCCGTCATAGTGGCAGCGTGCGATAGCTCCGACAGAGAAAAACCTGCCATGTGCGCACCAACTTGCCATAACGCCGCACTTCAATCGTCCCAACCGGTTCGCTCGATTGAAAGGCGGCCCGGATGTTGTGAGGCACGCGTCCTTTTTCTCCGTCCCGGATAAAGAGCGCGCTGCGTCCGACGAATGGATTGACGCCATTCTCCTCGCTGTAAATCTCGTCCTCCGGCCGCCGGACACCGGGCTTCGCTTCGACAAATTCATCGTAGCGCGGCCAAAAGGAGAACTGATTGAGCATGTCCTGCGATTCGACAATGTAAACTGGCGGATGCCCCGGCCCTTCCCGGCGTTTGTCGTGCAGATAAAATGAAATCTCCGACGCGCGGTCGCGCGCATCGGCAATGAGGAACAATTTATCGCCGAGTTTCCTTTCCAGACCGCCACGCAGTTTTTCCACCGCCGCGGTCGCCGATCTCCAGCCACGCATCCGATCGCTCGGGTCGCTCCGCCACAAATGCAAGCCCGCGCTCTGAAGAACGTCCGTATCGAGCGCAATCAGGCTCATGAATAATCCAAGCACGACAGCGACCGCGGCGCCGCCTCTCAGCCAGGCGCTTGCTTCGATTCGTTCGCGCCAAAAATAAAGCGCGAGCAAGCCGAAGCTCAGCAACGACGGAGCATCCCAATTCGGCGCCGCCGCTTTGTTGATCGATAACAACAAATAGAAAATGAACACGGGCAATCCAAGCCACATCAAAAACAAGACTTTGAATTGCTGATTGATCCGCCGCCAACTCCCGATCACGCCCCAGGCCAACCCGAGAAAGAGTAGCGGCGAGTAGGAAAGAAAATGTTCGCCGAGAAACGTCAGAAGCTCGACCGGATGAAAACCGAAGCCTTGCTCAAGACTGCCGCGCGATCGCAGGTGCGTCAGCGTGATCCAGGCGTGCTGCGCGTTCCAGACAATCGGCGGGACCGTGCAAAGAGCGAACACACCGAGCAACAAGTATAAGCCGGGCCGCGCAAATTGCTGTCTCAAGCGCGGCGCGAGTGCGAGCACAAGCATAACTGAAATAAGCTCGAGCGCGTTTGTGTATTTGCAGAGAAATCCAAGACCAATCAGCAATCCAGTTATCAGCCAATGCCACGAGAAACGCGGACTCTTTTCGAGCGCGAGCCAGAAGGTGAACATCGACGCCAGCCAGAAAAAGATCGACAACGGATCAATCGTCATGAGGAAGGCGCCGATGTTGAAGATCGGTGTGGTGTTGACCGCAAGCACCGCCCAGAGCCCGGCGTTCGCGCTGAACAATCGCCGCGCAAAGTAAAACAACAGCAAGCTCGTCCCCGCCGCGAGCATCGGACTGAAAAATCGCACGCCGAACTCATTCGCGCCGAAAATCGCAGTGCTCGCGCGCATCACGAAGGCGATGCCCGGGCCCTTGCTGAAATACGCCGGCGCCAGGCGCTCCGACCACATCCAATAATGCGCTTCGTCGAACTCCAGATCGCTTGTCGTGAGCATCGACAATCGCATCGCGGTCAGCGCGATGATAAAGAGCCAGACCGCGCGAGTCGTACTCATCGCGGCGGATCAAAGAGTAAACTTGGATGCCGAGCTAGAATTGCCGGTGCCCATTTTCGCGCGGCCCATCGCCAGACCAGTTCAAGCAAGGCGAGAATGAGTAATGTTTCGCCGGCGGCGAGAAACAAACTTGCCACCACATCGCTCGGCCAATGCGCGCCTAGGTAAATTCGCGAGTAACCGATCGCCACGGTAATGATCCAATAAAGGCCACCACGCCGCTGGTAAAAAAGCGTTAAGCACACCGCGATCGCAGTGTTGTTCGCCATGTGTCCCGATGGAAATGATCGTCCCGATTTGTTGCGGTCGGATTGATCGGAATAACGAATCGTAGGCTTTTTGAAAAGGGTCAGAAACTCCGGATGCGCTCTTTGCAGCACCACCATGCGCACGCTTTGCACCTGCTTGGGGCGATGTCGATCCAGCGCCGATTTCAAAAGGCCAGTGAATTGCTCCGCGATGGCCAGTGATAGAAGTATGCATAAAATGCACGCGCGCGCCTTGAAACCACCGAAAATGAGCGCAATGAGCACAATCACGATGAGCAGCGGCTTCCAGATTTCGATGTTGCTTAGCGCAGCCATGAACAAGTCGAGCCCCGGATTCGTCCATCGTTCGTTGATGAGATAGAAAATCGTCTGGTCCATACGATTTCGCTCACGATAAGGAGCGGTACGAGGTGAAACAACCATTGAATGTTGGGCGTTGGACGTTGAGCGTTGGACGTCGGACGTTAAAAACCAACATGACC
>Ga0209055_1000821_pt1 | contig 21126 bp, 20 predicted proteins | sample GraSoiAngelo_110_FD_185875 | JGI IMG/M metagenome (GOLD analysis project Ga0209055, IMG submission 185875) | Grasslands soil microbial communities from the Angelo Coastal Reserve, California, USA - 14_0903_12_30cm (SPAdes) (version 2) | ecosystem: Environmental > Terrestrial > Soil > Grasslands ... | reverse complement strand
GGTCATTTCCGAACGGTGGCCGTCTTGTGCACGCGTCGGTGAGTTACCGCACGTTTTCTTTGTTTTCGGCCTGTTCTGATCCGCGGGTGGGCGGCGCGCCATTCCCGCTGTTTCCGCGTGTAATACTCACGCCAGTATTCAGGCGTGCGTATTCGGGGCCGGCCGCGCTTCTTAATCCTATTCATCAGATCAAACAACCGACCGCGTGACACAAACAGTTGGTCGAGGCTCTTCGGAGTGCCTCTAATTTCTAACCCGCGTAATCAACGGCATTGCCGATTACGTCCGCCTCGCCATGACCAAACGGTCCGGGACCACCGCGATCGCAAACCTGCGCTTTTAGCGAAAGTATTCGTCCTATGACGTTTCTACGGAAGTGGCGGAGCGAAGTTCTCGGAAACTTTGCAAAGAACAAAGGCATTCAAAATTCGAGCGCTTAGCAAATTATTAATGGAAGGTCGCGCAATCGACGGCCGGTTACGCTGTTGCAATCTCCTGGTAGGGCGGTTGACTCACTCGCTCCCGCTCGCTCGCCGCTTCGGCTTCCCGTCTATGTCGCTCCGCTCCCGCCGGCTCCATTCACTTGGACCGACCGGGCGATTGAGGTCAATCGCCACTACCTGCGTTCTCATCCTTCGCCCAACAACGGGATAGGGCGTCGTATCCTGCGCCTCCGGGATTTGAGACCGAATGGTTCTATCGCTTTGTTACGAATGTGCGCGATTGCTTCATCGACCGAATCGGTCGCGTAGATCAGTTTGAGATCGGAGGCAGCGATCATTCCTCGCTCCGCCATGGTTTCGATGAAATGGAGCAGCTCTTTCCAATAATCGGTTCCCATAATCACGATAGGAAAATTTTTAATCTTTCCGGTTTGAATCAGAGTGAGCGCTTCGAACAACTCATCGAGGGTGCCTGCGCCGCCGGGCATGACAACAAAGGCGTAGGAATATTTAACCAGGAGAGTTTTGCGGGCGAAAAAGTAATGCAGCCGCACACAGCGGTCGAGATAAGCGTTCGTCGGCTGCTCAGACGGCAGTTCGATAGTGCAGCCAACAGAACGGCCGCCAGCTTCCCTGGCGCCGCGGTTTGCAGCTTCCATTATGCCCGGGCCACCGCCAGTGATGACAGTGAAGCCAAGCCGCGCAATGGCTGCCCCCATTTTTCTGGTTAGCTCATAATGCGGATCGTCGCGTTTGATCCGGGCCGAGCCAAAAACCGTCACGCATGGACCAACGAAATGAAGGGTGCGAAATCCGCGCAAGAAATCGCGCATCACTCGCAAGAGCGTGAAGAATTCAGCGAAACGCGAACGCGGTCCTTCCAGGAAAATTTCATCCTCGGGTTCCGAACCCGCTGGTGGCGAACTCGCGGGTGGTTCGGTGACGGAACGGTCCTTGTCCTCCACAACCCTCACCTCAGTCCTCTCCCTCGCCAAGGGAGAGGCGGATCACGCTACGATGCATATGGATGGTCATTGCAAGAGGCCTTACGGGTCGCAACGGGGCTAAACAAGTTTTGATTAACTCCTGCTAGAGCGGACGTAAAGCTAAACGGCAGAATCTTCCGGGGCCGTGCGGCTGCGGCCGCCAACAACATCGCTCGCCATTCGACGAACTTTTTTTAGCCACCGCCGCGCCCACGCGTACTCAGTGGCAAGAATAGCCAGTCCGACCGGAATGACGATGAACGCAGGCCCCGGCAAAATCAGGAACGCAACGCCGATAAGGAGAACCGTTGCTCCGACCACTGAGACAATTACGCGTTTAACAATCTTGATATTTTCAAGATTCCAAACGCTGAAGAGACGTTTCATCCATGATGCGGAGCCGATCGACTGTCCATTCTGAGCACGAGATCTCATTGTTATTAAGATCGTCACATATAACCAGAGCGGATCGGTGTCCGGCAAGGAACGCACTGTTTGCTTTAAACGCCTAAAACCAATCTCGTAACCAAATTTGTGCGACTTGGTAGGGCGCGACCGCCGGGCGCGCCGAGGGGAGGACGGCCCAGCGGTCCGTCCCTACCATGATGAGTTCCGATATTGTCTGCCGATCAGCCTTTTATCGCGGCGCGCAAGCGGTCAAGAAGAGGCACCTGCGCCGGCTTAAGTTTTCGTCTGGCGACTTCTTCCGAAAAGAAGCACGCCTGATCGACTTCTGGAAATTTCTGGTATTTGGCTGAGCGCGGTGGCCATTCCATTTCGAACAGATTTGACCTGCACTCGAACGATTCTGGTAAATCGCCTTCGAACGCCCAGGCGTGCACAGTTTTGCCACCCTTTTGTATAATTGAGCCGAGCTCAATCCAACCGTGAGAGCTTTCGGGGCGAAATCCGACCTCTTCTTCAAATTCGATCTGAGCACGCGTCAGGAGATCTTCTCCCAGAGCCGCTTCACCCTTTGGGATTGTCCATGCGCCGTCGTCTTTGTGGACGTGGAAGGGTCCGCCGGGGTGCGCCAGCAGAACTTCCAATTTGTCGCTCCTGCGCCGGAACATGAGCAGGCCGGCGCTAATGCGACTTCTTGGAGATTTTGAGTTTTCCGGCACTCAATAACCATAGGGCCGCAACGTGCTCAACGCATTTTGTTAAAAGCCGGGCTCTTTTCTTTTTTCGCGACTCCAGAGATGAAACGTGTACGTGAAAACTATGTAGCCAAACAGATCGTGCTTTGAACCATTGTTAATGTAGAGCGCGGGATTGAACTGGAAGTCTGGTGTGATGTTGCAGGTGAAGCCGATCGTCGATGAGTTTTCGGAACCGCTCTGCCAGTCGACCTGCACCCGCCATCTTTCATTAAAGTCGTAGGCATAGCCCAGAATTGCTTCGTTTTTGTAGTCGGCATGAATCGCTCCGGCGATGATCTTATGATGCTCGGTGTAGTAGCCGGCTTCGATAAAGGGCTGAGGATCTACATTCAGGTGAGGCGACCAATTGATGAACCCAACGGAAAGAAGATAAGGCTCTTTCCTCAGTAATCCGATCTCTGTTCCAAAGATCCACTCGTCCGGTTGAAATCCGCGAAACACGGCTGCCTCCGCCCATTTCGTCAGGCCCAGCTCGGCTTGCAATTGATACGGGTTCGCAATCCGCTTGTCTTGAATTTGCAGACTTAGAGAGAGATCTCCTTCTCCTTGCAAATCCGGCGTTACGATTTGACTCAAGCCTTTCGTCGTAGCGAATAACGAAGGCGCGGTGGAAAGAGCAACGATCATGATCACGATGATCGTAAGGGAGCTGATTAACTCTTTGCTCGCCGTTCGTGTATGCACTGCGTTCCACATTTTGCCGGGAGTAAAGCGGTTGCGGAGGAACTTGTCGATTCCATGTTGAACCCGGACCGGGTGATTTTAAGATTAACAGTAATGCGCGTGCTCGCCGTTGACGCTTCTCTGCGCAACACCGGTGTTGCGATTGTCGATGCAAACAATGGCAAACCGCGCTCCATCTATTTCGGGACAATCCACAATGCCAGCTCGATGCGGTCTTCTTCCTGTCTGGTTGCGATTCGCGATCGGTTGGTAGAACTGATTCGGGAACACCAACCGGACTGTTGCGCGCTGGAATCGGTCATTTATGTGCAAAGCCATAAGACCGCGATTCTTCTTGGAGCCGCGCGAGGCGCTGCCATTCTGGCGGCCGCAGAAAACGGATTGCCAGTTTTTGAATATTCTCCGAAACGAATCAAACAATCTGCCGTTGGGCGCGGCGCGGCCGGAAAAGATCAGGTAGCGTTCATGGTGCGCGCTCTTCTCGGTTTAACGGAAACGCCAGGCGCTGATGCCGCCGATGCACTTGCGATTGGGCTGACGCATCTGCGCTCGCAGGAAGCAGTCGCCATAGGCCTTCCAGGGGGGATGCAAATATGAATAGAGGGGCGAGCTCCTGCGAGCCTGGCATCCGAGCGGAGTTGTGCTCAGCAAAGACAGCGTCGCAGGAGCTCCGCCCTCCAGATCTTCACGTGCGCTGGCTCGGCCGGGTAGAGTTCACACGCGCACTCGCGTTGCAGGAAGAAATTGTGTTGAAGAAGCGTGACGATTCGTCAGTAGAAGATCAATTGCTTTTACTCGAGCATGAACCGGTTTACACGATCGGACGGACGCCGGATCGATCGAGTTTGTCCGCCCCAGGACGGATTCGCCGTGGCGAACTGGACGCCGGCCATTTGCCGCATCCCGTTTTCGCCATCAATCGTGGCGGCCAGGCCACTTATCACGGGCCGGGACAGCTCATGGGTTATCCGATTATCGATTTGCGCGGATGCGGTCAGGATTTGCATAAATATTTGCGCTGGCTCGAACAATTGCTCATTGATCTTCTCGCTGAATTCGAAGTTGCTTCTTCCCGGCGTGAATCGCTTACCGGAGTTTGGGTCGGCGACCGCAAGATCGCTTCCATCGGCGTAGGCGTTCGCCATTGGATCACCATGCACGGCTTTGCGTTGAATGTTTCAGGCGATCTTTCGCCCTTTAATCACATCGTTCCGTGCGGCATCAATAACGTTGCAATGACTTCCATGGAAAAAGAAACGGGCGCGGCATTTTCCGTTACCCGCGTTGCCGCTTCGATTGAAAAATTGGTACTAAATCGGATTGGTGATTTGCGCGTTATTCGAGAGGCACAACCGATTAACGTTTAAGCAATAGAATCCACAGAATATGATCTCTCTCGAAGACAACGTTGGTGATATCATCGGAAAGGCGCAACGCGGTTTGGGCATTTCTGATTCCGAGCTGGAAAAAAAAGCGGGCGTCAATTTGCAAACGATCCGCAAACTACGCGAAGGCGATGTCGATGAGCAGGCCCTGCAGCGCGTTGCGCCAGTCCTGGGTCTTTCCGCGGGCCCGCTTTGCGAGCTCGCGAAGGGCGAATGGCGTCCCGAAAGAATCGATGAGCGCGCCGGTTTCGCGCAATTCAACACGAGGTATCACGATATGACCGTGAACGCCTATCTCGTCTGGGATCCGGCAAGCCGCGTTGCCGCGGCCTTCGATACTGGAGCCGATTGCAGCGAAATGCTGCGATTTGCCAACCGCCACAAATTAAACGTGCAATTGATTCTTCTTACCCATGCGCATCCGGATCATGTCGCGGACTTGCCGCGTCTGCGCGAGGAGACCGGTGCGGATGTTTTTGTCCCTGCCCGCGAACCTGTCTCCGGCGCCGAGGCCATCGACGAAGGAAAGCACTTCCACCTCGGAAATCTGGAAATTGATACACGGCTGACCTGGGGTCATTCCCAAGGCGGCATGACATATCTGGTGACTGGGCTCGCACGCCCCATCGCGATCGTGGGCGACTCGCTTTTTGCCGGATCGATGGGTGGTGGAAACGTTTCCTATCGGGACGCGCTACGGACTAACCTCGAGAAAATTCTCACATTGCCGGATCAAACAATCATTTGTCCGGGTCACGGCCCCATGACAACAGTGGGCGAAGAGAAAGAGCACAATCCTTTCTTCGCGGAACGGATTTAAAAGATGTTTGATGGTTGATGTTTGAGGTTTGATTGTTCGCGAATGAGCACAACGAGCGAGGAATTAAAGCAACGTGCGAAGCAGTTTGGCCTGCGAATTCTCATTCCGTTAAACAATCTGCCAAATACGATCGGAGGGCGCGCGGTTGCGAACCAGCTGGTGCGAAGTGTCACGTCAGTCGGCGCGAATTATCGTGCAGCGTGCCGCGCACGTTCGCGAGCTGAATTCGCTTCGAAGATAGGAACTGTGGCAGAGGAAGCTGACGAGAGTCTTTATTGGCTCGAGGTTATTGACGAAGGGAAATTAGTTCCTCACCAGAAGGTCGCCTCGCTGTTAAAGGAGGCTGACGAACTCACCGCTATCTTTACGTCGGCGCGACGTTCAGCCTCGCAACCTCAACCTTCAACCATCAAAAATCAAAAATCTCATTCATGAACATCGGTTTTGTTGGAGTGGGCCGGATGGGCGCAAACATGGCCCGCAGACTGAGGGATCGACAGTTTCACATCACGGCTGTTTACGACACCAATCGCGCGACCGCTACGTCGCTTGCCGCGGAGCTTGGCTGCGCCGCCGCTCAAGACCTGTCGGAAGTAACCGCAGAATCTGACGTGATCTTCACTGTCGTGACCGACGACAACGCGATGCGAAACATCTTCGCAGGAAGCGGCGACAATCTGCTGGTGAATGCTCGCGGCAAGCTGTTCATTAATTGCGCGACAATCTCACCACAGGTGCATGTCGAGATTGAAAAACTGGCGCATCAAGCAGGGGCACAAACGCTCGAAGCCTGCATGGCATCGAGTATTCCCCAGGCGCGTGAAGGCAGGCTTTATTTGATGTGTGGCGGAACGGAAGATGCGTTCCGCAAAGCCGAACCGATTTTGAAGGAGCTTGGTTCAGACGTGCGTTTTATCGGCAAGGCTGGCGAAGCTGCAAAGGTGAAGGCGCTCGTCAACATGGTGATGAACATCAACACCGCAGGGTTGGCGGAGGGACTTGCCCTCGGCGCGGCGCTCGACCTCGATTTGGAAATGTTGAGGAAGGTTTTTTCCCAGACAGGCGCGGCATCCCGCGTACTGGAAACCGATGGCGAAGATATGCAAAATCGCGAGCACAGCTGCTTTTTCTCCGCTGCGCACGCGGCCAAAGATAGCGGGATTGCTCTCGAGCTCGGGCGCAGTCTCGGCCTCGATTTACCACTCGCGCGCGCGACCAAGGAACAATACGACCGCATGGTGACGGAAGGCTTGGGCGAGCTCGATAAATCAGGAGTCGCGGAGCTTACCTTCAAAGATCGACACAAACACTCCGGCAATCACGTTTAAGCCAAGCTCCTCGAGCGTCATCTCGCGCCGACCGGATTGGTTCAGCATCGCCGCCCAAAGTTTCGGGGCCGATCCAACAGGCCCACGAGGGTGAAAAGATTCTCCCCTCGGCATACGATCGCCATAAAAGAGGCGGCCGAACGCGCTTCTTGCACAAGATTCTGTCGTTCCGTGAAACGGCGGTTTCTGGAAAACTTTACACTTTTCAAAAACTCTATCCCGCCTTTTCCGGAGAAGGAGGTGACAAGATATTAAAGGGGCGGGAACGAATCTTTGTTCCTGCCTAACAAATCAAAGGCGCGGCTAAGTGCCGGTGAAAAGGTTCCCCTGCCTGAGGCGGGAGGAACAGCCTTGAGCAACCTCGGGAAAAAAATGAAAACTAACAGCATAATCCTATTAACGATATTAACGCTTGGCAGCTTGGTGATGAACCCAGCTGCTTTTTCGGCACAACTGCCTCACCGGCCTATCCCAGTGCCTGCAGTCAGGTCAACACCGGTGCCGCGTCCGGGCCAGCCACCTAGCCCTGCTCCGGCTCCCACAATCCAGCCTGTCACAATTTCCTATGAAACATCAGCAGCCTCGAATATCGCGATAAGCGTTACAGCTGGAGACACTGGAGCGCCGGCCGGCTTTACAATCCAATGGATGACACTGGCCGACTACGTGGCCTTGGGAAACCAATGGCCCGGAACTTCAGAGGTTCCCAACGCGCAGGCTCCAAGCTTCTGCAAGGCAAACTTTAGTGGCATCGTTCGATCGTCGGGTTGCATTCCTTACAACCTTCACCCTGCGCAAAACGTTACCGTCGTCATCGGCGATGACAGCCTGTATGACAACTGCGCCGCATCCAGCCCTTGTTCGGGAGCTCCGCTACTGTGCAATACGGCGTACGTATTTCGTGCCTCCGCACTTGATGCCACCGGCCACCTCAGGATTAGCGACACCATTACGTGCGCCACGTTGCCGTGTGTTGGACCAGGCTCATGCACCTATTCACAAGGCTACTGGCGTAACCATCCAGACGCATGGCCGGTAACCAGCCTTACTCTGGGAACAGCGACCTATCAGGCTGCGGAACTCATGGCGATCCTGGATGATCCCGCGCGGGGCAACGGCCTCGTCATATTGGTCCACCAATTGATCGCCGCGAAGCTGAATGTGGCCAACGGAGCGGATCCGTCAGCTATTCAGCAAACCATGACCGATGCCGACAACATGATCGGAGCCCTGGTGGTCCCGCCGATTGGCAATGGCTACCTGGCACCCGGACAGACTGGCGAATTGGTTGAAACCCTTACTCAATATAACGAGGGAACCATTGGTCCTGGTCACTGTAATGATTAAGATGGCCTGATAATACAAGGTACAGTTTAATAAAAAGGCGACTGGTGGAATACCGGTCGCTTTTTTTATTTACAGGATCCATCGACACCTGGCAGGTCAGGTGCCTCACGCAACAGGCCATCCCTCCCAAACGAGACCGAAACATCTCGCCGCATCCTCGAAAGCAAATCTTTCTCGGGAACTTCTCCCTGCCGTTTCCGGATAAAGACCTAGGACGTGGTCCAGTCCCGCATAGGACTATTAAGTCTGCGCAGTAGGGCTATGCCTGCAAACATAGCTTAGATAGCTATGCCATCTTTGTGACTGCCCCGGGGTCACTGCGGCGAATAGTGGTGGAATGCCAAGTTCGTAGCGCGGTGTAACAACTGGAATGGAAGGCAATTGCCTAGAAGGCAGTTACAGCGTGGCCTCATTGTAGAAACCGCTTAGCAAGTAACACGACGACTGAGTCGGATAATAAGGCGCCACGTGTGAATCTTTCGAGAACCTGGTTGGGCCGTTTCCGGATAAAGACCTAAGCAGGGAAATACATCACGTGCCTTCGTGTGACGCAGTAAGGCCTCTGCCATTACGAGAATATGAAAACCAATTTCCTAAAACAGATAGCAGCTGTACTAGCCATTCTGGTAGCTTTGGCTCCACTTGCGCCACTTGAAGCAGCAAAACACAATAAAAGAAAAAAACATCGCAACCATCGTTCGAAGGAGCTTTTGGGCGCCAGAAATGTACAAAAAAAGGCGGCACAATATGCCCACGAGCTTCTTTCGAAGTTACCACCGGGGACGCTTGGCAGTGTGTCCATCACAGAAGGAACAGACTTTGACGCCGCGATTCAAAAGAATATCGGCGATCTGAAAGGCGCAATAGCTAACTCCTCGTGGCCGCAAGCTGCCAAAAGGGCCGCGTTCTGGAATTTTCCTGCCGGATTGACTGGCGGCGGAGGAGGAAGTGGAAATTGGTCAGGAGAAACGTCCGTTGGCGGCTACTGCTTTTGCTGGACGCGCACCACGATCTTTTTCAACGACCCGTGGTACGTGATTCGATTCACAGTGAAAATATGTTGTACGCCAACACCTACCCCGACGCCGAGTCCGACTCCGCCCCCGCCAACGCCGAGTCCGCCTCCGCCAACGCCGACGCCTGACCCAACGCCGACCCCAATTCCGCACCCACGGAAACCGACTCCTTCGCCAAGACCGGATCCAACTCCTGTTCCAACAGCCACAGCGACTCCAACAGCTACCGTTACACCTATTCCGACTGCGACGCCCACAGCTTCTCCTACTGCGACACCGACGGCCACTCCTACGGCCACTCCTACGGCAACACCAACGGTAACTCCTACACCTACACCGGATCCAACCCCGACGGTTACACCAACCGCAACGCCCACCCCGACGGCGACCTCTACGCCTAGTCCAAGTGCGACGCCAACGCCAACCGTGACGCCTACGACGACACCAACTCCGACACCTACCCCAACAGCAACCCCGACAGCCACACCAACGGCAACCCCGACGTGCACTCCAAGTGCGCAATGTGTTTATACACGTAATGAGTGGGCCGCAATTCCAAATTGGCCCGTACAAGAACTGCAATTAGGAAACGTAACTTACGATCGGGAAGAACTGCAATCCATCATGGACGAGTCAACCGGCGATAACGGACTTATAGCAGTAGCGAAAGAGCAAATTGCAGCAAAGCTAAATATTGCAAATGGTGCAAACTTTGACTGCATTGAACAAACAGTTACAGACGTTGACGTGCTGATCGGAAATTTGATAATACCGCCTATTGGCAGCGGGTTTATTCCACTTGGTAATGTGCAAGGATATGCAGATCAACTTGCCCATTATAATAAGGGAGATCTCTGTTGCGCAATGCATTGCTCGGCAACTCCTACTCCGACCCCCACAGCAACCGCATCACCCACACCAACGCCAACTGCTACGCCTACCGCTACTCCGACAGCTACGGCAACCCCAACTGCAACGCCTACCGCGACTCCGACACCTACCCCTACGGCGCCCCCGACAGCAACACCTACGCCAACACCATGCCAGTTAGACCAGCCGTCAATCGCGTGTAGCACGTCTGCATCTTCAAACATTGCACTCGATCTGACCGTTGGTGACTCCGGCGCGCCGAATGGATTTGTCATTGAATGGATGACCGTGGCTGACTTTATCGCTAACGGGAATCAATGGCCGGATAATCCTGACGAAGTTTGCCAGGCCAGTTTTCCCAACAGTCTGGCGCCAAACCAAACATTCGAGGTGGTCATCGGAGATGACCGATTGTTCGACTCATTTGGTGTGCGAAGCGATTGCTCGGGCAACCCGCTCCTGTGTGACACCGCTTATGTATTCCGTTGTCGTGTGAGCGAAACAGCCTCTTGTGATGCAAGCCCGTGGGGTAATTCCATTGCCTGCGCGACGCTGCCGTGCAATCCGGGACAAAATTGCACGTATTCGCAAGGCTACTGGAAAAACCATTCCGACGTTTGGCCCTTGCAAAATCTGACGCTCGGCGCCGTCAGCTATAATAAATCACAGCTACTTCAAATCCTGAATCGTCCTGCGCAGGCCAACGGGCTTGTGATTCTGGCGCACCAGCTCATCGCCGCAAAGTTGAATATAGCCAACGGAGCCGATCCGGCAGCGGTTCAGCAATCCGTAATCGACGCGGACGGCATGATCGGAGGGCTGATCGTGCCGCCGATTGGCAATGGTTATTTGTCACCAGCCCAGACTAGCGAGCTAACTGATACCCTCACCGAATACAACGAGGGAACGATCGGCCCTGGACACTGCGATGACTGATCAGGTAGCACGGCGCTACTATTGAGAAATATTCGCCGTAGAGCTGCGCGGGGAAGCTCAAAGCTTCCCCGCAGCGTTAGGAATTCAGGGCGCAGGGGACTCCTTTCCCGAAATTCCCGTGCCAATTTTCATAGCGGGTTTCTGTTACGATTCCCGACAGGGGATCCGGGCTCGCTTCTGTGGCCGGCACCGCCTCCAGGGCGGGTCGATCCACAGCAACGCGCAATATTCCAGTAACGGGCGGAAAATTCGGAGCTTGCCTAACAATCGTGCAAGTGAGATGATCGGCGGCTGTGAAATCCGAAGCATCTCAGGCCGGCGCACGCCGCCCCGACCGCTTCATGACGACCCGGTGGAGCATCGTCTTGTCGTGCACGGATTCTCAAGGCGATGAAGAGAAGGCGCACGCCGCCCTTGCCGAGCTCTGTAAGATCTATTGGCGGCCGGTCTTTGCGTTCATCTGCCGCCAGGGTCACTCTGTCCCTGACGCTCAGGACCTGACACAGGATTTTTTCGCGATGGTGCTGAAAGGTCGGCTTTTGCAACGGGCCGATCGGAGCCGGGGACGGTTCCGTTCACTCGTGCTCAAGGCATTACAGAATTTCTTGCACGACGCCGTGGACAAACGTCACGCGCGGAAACGCGGTGGCGACGTGCAGTTCGTTTCGTGGGACGATTGGATGGCTGAGGCGCCATCGCACTTGTCGATCCCGGAGCAGGACTCGGACAAATGGTCGCCAGAAAGAATCTTTGATGTCCGTTGGGCGGCGACGGTGGTCGAGCGCGCTTTGCGGCGATTGGGCGATGAATGCGAAAAGCGTGGTCGTCGACGTGTTTTCGATGTGTTGAATAATTGCCTCGCGGCTGAGCGGGAAGACGTTTCCTATGCGAAGTACGCAAAAACGCTGGGCTTGCAGGAGGCGGCGGTGAAACGCCTTGTGCACAGGTTACGCGAACGCTATCGCGCGCTGCTCCGCGAAGAAGTTGCTCAAACCGTCGAAGGACCGAACGAGATCGATGACGAACTCCGTTATCTCTGTGCGGCGTTAAGCGCTGCAGAATAGTCAGAAAAATTCGAGATCAGAGCTCGCAAGATCGAGCAACGTGTAGACGGGGCGAATTTCTGACGCATTTTCGCAAAAGACCCTCGAGCACTAAGTCTGTTTCGTTCTGCGACAATTCGGTCGGACGTTTGATTTAGATCTTGGATATTGTCGGTCCTGATCGACGAGTCACTTCGCGTCCGAATGTTGTCCATTCGTATTGATTAGCGATTACATTTTTTTTTGAGAACTCCGCTCGGCCAATTCCGGAGAATGCATAGAGGAGGCGTCGGAGCGGACAGCCGATACTCGACTCTCGCCCTGGCTCCCTCCGTTTGCAGCCTTTTTTAAGTTTTTAGAATCCGATGAGCGGCATTCCTGTTTCAATTCGTCTGCAAAAGGAACCGCTCACCTGCCCGCAGTGTGGATCGGCATCGCGCATAGGACGCAGTCTTTGTCTGAGCTGTTTGCTTGCTCAGGGCCTGCGCGCTCGAGTCTCGCCACCTCAGTCAGAAGAAACGCTTGAGGACGTGCTTGGGGAACTCGATATGCGGGACGCCGAGTGGCGAGTAGGTGATTACCAAATTCTCGAAGAAATCGGATGCGGTGGCATAGGCGTCGTTTATCGGGCGCGACACAGGCGCCACATCGTGGCGCTTAAAAGAATTTTGCCTTATCATGCCGAATCGCGAGAGACGCTGCTGCGTTTTCGGCGCGAGGCGGAGACTGCAGCGGGTCTCCTTCATCCGAACATCCTGCCAATCTCTGAGGTGAGCGAGGGTGACGATGGGCTGCCGTTTTTCAGCATGAAGTTTGCCGGCGGGGGCAGTTTGCTGGACGCGGCCCCGGCATTGCGTAGCGAGCCGCGACGAGCGGTGGCGTTGATGGCGAAGGTGGCGCAGGCGGTGCAATACGCGCATGGGCAAGGGATCCTGCATCGGGATTTAAAACCTGGGAACATTTTGCTGGATGGACGGGGCGAACCGCTGGTAAGCGACTTCGGCCTCGCCAAATGCCTGGAACCCACGAGCAATCTCACGCGCACGCTCACCGCCTTCGGTGCGCCTGATTACGCTGCACCGGAGCAAGTCAATCCAGCGGGCGCCGGGTCGGGCAAACTTGGTCCGGCGTCGGATGTTTATAGTTTAGGCGCGATTTTGTTCGATTTGCTGACGGGTCGTCCGCCATTTTTGGGTGAGCACGCGCTTAAGGTGATCGAGCAAGCGAGCGAAAAGCCGGCGCCGAAGCTGCGCACATTGGTGCCGGGGCTGGATCGGGACCTGGAAACGATCTGCGCGAAATGTTTGGAGCGGCAACCAGGTGCGCGTTATCGCTCTGCTGGCGCTCTTGCCGAAGACCTCGAACGGTGGCTGGAAGGACAGCCCATTGCCGCGCGGCCCCTTTCGCCGCCGGCGCTGGTCTGGCGCTGGACCGGGCGCAATTCAGCTGTTGCGGGAATCGCAGTGCTTCTGATGGCATTGGGATTGGTGGCAGGGGCGATGATGTGGAAGGGTGGCGCGGCAAGCCCCCCGGCGACAACCGGCATTGCTGTTCTGCCCTTCGAAAGTTTGAGCGACAATAAAGAGGACGCCGTTTTTGCCGATGGTGTTCAGGACGACATTTTGACCAAACTCGCCAGCATCCACGATCTCAGGGTGATCAGCCATACCAGCGTAATGCAGTATCGCGGGAAGCGGAATATTCGCGAGATTGGTAAAGCGCTTGGGGTTTCTCACATTCTGGAGGGTACCATGTCCCACAGTCGCGGGAGCGCGCGTTTTCACCTCAAGGCTCGATTGATAGACGCTCGCACAGGTAATCTCGTCTGGGCAGAGGAATACGATCGCGATTTGAACGACCTGTTTGCGCTCCAAAGTGAGCTTGCCCGAACGGTCGCTGGGCGCCTTCGCGCGAAAATTTCGACTGCGGAGAAATTGGCCGTTGAACAGCCGCCCACGACTGATCTCATAGCCTTTGATCTCTACAATCGAGCCAATAATCTTCTTATGCTGCGTCTGAGTAGTGCGCTGAAAGCGAATCTGCTGCAGGCAGTCGACTTGCTGAACCAGGCCGTTGCGCGCGATCCCTCCTTTCTTCAAGCCTACTGCCAGCTCGCGTGCGCTCATGACCAGCTTTATTTTCTTGGCTTCGACCATACTCCGGCGCGGCTGGCGTTGGCTGAAGCGGCCATTGAGCGGGCATTTCGCCTTCGTCCAGACTCAGGCGAAACACACTTGGCGCACGCGAGAGATCTTTATCATGGACACCTCGATCATGGTGGCGCGTTGGCTGAATTGAAAGTTGCTCGCCAGACTCTTCCTAATGATGCGCGGATATTCCAATTCATGGGTTACATCCAGAGGCGACAGGGACGTTGGGAGGAGTCTATGCAAAACCTCGAGCGCGCAGTTGACCTTGACCCGCGTAATACTGAAACGCTTCAGCAGATTGCGATCAGTTACGGAGTCCTCCGGCGTTACGCTGAAGACAAAGCAGTGCTCGACCGTGCGCTGACTGTGGACCCGAACGATATCATTACGAAAGTCGCGCTCGCGGCTGTGCAATTTCATTCGAAGGCCGATACGGCACCATTACATCAAACGATCGATTCCATTCGAAATACAGATCCCGCTGCTCTGCCGAATGTCGCCAATGATTGGCTGAGTTGTGCGCTTGCCGAGCGCGACATCCCTGGGGCACGCAACGCACTGGACGCATTCGGTGACATGCCTCTAACCGATTACGCGGTTCACTTGAATCGTCCGTTAATCGAAGGCGTTCTCGCTCGCATGACCAAACGCGACGATGAAGCTCGCGCCGCGTTTACGGCTGCTCGCACGGAGCAGGAGAAAATCGTCTGGGCTCAACCCGATTACGGTCCGGCCCTGTGTGTGCTTGGTTTGATCGACGCTGCTCTTGGACGAAAAGATGAGGCGCTGCGCGAAGCCCGGCGCGCGGTCGAAGTTCTTCCGGTCGACAAGGACGCAATCAATGGTCCGCTCATGGTGGAGTATCTGGCGATGATCGCCGCGTGGGCCGGCGACAAAGATCTCGCTTGCGAACAGCTGGCCATCGCCGTTCGTCCGCCAAGCACGGTTAGTTATGGGCAATTAAGGCTCCTGCCGTTTTGGGATCCACTCCGGGGCGATCCACGCTTTGAAAAAATCCTTGCTTCGGTCGCGCCGAAAGAGGAAGCAAACAAATGACAAAAGATACACGCGTTCCCATGCGAACAAACGTTCAAACCAAGTGAATAACGTGGGCAAAAATATTCCATTTTTTAGTTGGCAACCCACTAAAGTTCATCTACCATCCTGACCTTCGATGCGCGTGCCCTCCAGTTCCGACCCGGTGGACCTTCAAAAGGAGCCGGGATTCTGCCCCGAGTGCGGCTCAGCATCGCGCGTAGGACGCAGTCTTTGTCTTAGCTGTATGCTCTCCGCGGGCATGGGCACCAACGGGCATAATGGCAACTCGCCCGATGAGACCTCGGCGAAGGCGGAAACGCTCGATGACCTGCTTGGTGAACTCGATGTGTGTGACGCCGATTGGCGCATAGGCAATTATCAAATCCTTGAAGAAATCGGGCGCGGTGGGATGGGCGTGATTTATCGGGCGCGGCAGCGGCATTCGCGCCGCATCGTGGCACTGAAACGAATTTTGTCTTATCACGCCGATTCGCAGGAGACGCTGGCGCGTTTCCGGCGTGAAGCCCAGGCTGCGGCGAGCCTCGATCATCCGAACATTCTGCCAATCTATGAAGTGAGCGAATGCGACGATGGGCTGCCGTTTTTCAGCATGAAGTTTGCCGGCGGGGGCAGTTTGCTGGAGGCGGCTCCGGCATTGCGTAACGAGCCGCGGCGAGCAGTGGCGTTGATGGCGAAGGTGGTACGGGGAGTGCAATACGCGCATGCGCAAGGGATCCTGCATCGGGATTTAAAACCTGGGAACGTTTTGCTGGATGGGCGGGGCGAACCGTTGGTGAGCGACTTCGGTCTGGCCAAATGGCTGGACGCTAGCAGTCACTTGACGCGCACACTTACTATTTTTGGCACGCCCGGATATATTGCACCTGAGCAGGTGAATGGATCGGCGGGCAAACTTGGTCCGACGTCGGATGTTTATAGTTTAGGTGCGATTTTGTTCGATTTGCTGACGGGTCGTCCGCCATTTTTGGGTGAGCATGCGCTCAAGGTGATCCAGCAAGCGAGCGAGAAGCCGGCGCCGAAGCTGCGCACATTGGTGCCGGGGTTGGATCGGGATCTGGAAACAATCTGCGCGAAATGTTTGGAGCGGGAACCAGGTGCGCGTTATCGCTCTGCGGGTGCTCTTGCCGAAGACCTCGAAAGCTGGCTGGAAGGCCGCCACATTGTCGCGCGTCCTGTTTCACCGGCTGCGCGCGCGTGGCGTTGGACGCGGCGGAATCCAGTTGTCGCGGGAATGGCAACGCTTCTGTTGGTGTTAGGATCGACAATTGGTGTGATGATTTGGAATGGTGAGATGGCGGGCACACCAGCGGCGAGTGGCATTGCGGTGCTGCCTTTCGAAAGTTTGAGTTCAGATAAAGAAAATGCATTTTTCGCCGACGGCGTTTACGACGGTGTTTCCACCAAACTCGCGAAAGTGGCCAACCTAAAGGTGATCAGCCACAACAGCGTGGCAAAATATCGCGGCGCGCGGAACACACAGGAAATTGGTCGTGCGTTGAACGTCGCGTACGTGCTCGAGGGAAGCGTGCGCAGGGAAACAGGCAGGATCCATTTGAACGCCCAGTTAATTGATACGCGCACCGACGCTCACGTGTGGGCGCAAGAGTACGATCGCGCTTTGAATGATGTGTTCACGCTCCAGAGCGAGATTGCGCAAAAGATTGCAGATCAGCTCGGAGCGGAAGTCTCATCGAGCGAAAAAGCAGCCATCCAAGAGCCGCCAACGACAGATCTGGTTGCTTACGACTCTTATCTGCGAGGCAAAGACCTTATCAGCGGGATTTCATGGAGCACACGGGCGAAAGAAGATCTGATGCAGGCGGTGCAACTGCTTGATCAGGCCGTGGCGCGCGACCCGTTGTTCTTTTTGGCCTATGGCGAGCTCGCCGGCGCACACGACCGAATTTATTTCCTCGGTTTCGATCACACGGATGCGCGGCTTAAATTGTCCGAAACGGCCATTCAATCGCTTCGCCGTTTGCGTCCCGAATCTGGAGAGACGCATCTGGCTCTGGCTCAACATTTCTACTGGGCATATGCGGATTACGATCGGGCACGGAATGAGTTGGTTGCCGCCCGGCGTACTTTGCCTAACGAATCGCGAATTCCTCTTCTGTCTGGCTACATTGATCGGCGCCAAGGTCACATGGAGAAATCTCTGGAGGAAATGAAGCAGGCGTTGGAATTGGACCCCCGCGATTTTTCCATACTCCAGCAAGTCTCTCTTACTTATCAACTTTTGCGCCGCTATAAAGAAACAGCCGCAACTTTGGATCGGGTGTTGGCGGTAGCCCCAAACGACATTCCTACCCGCGTAAGACGCGCCTGGATTGATCTTCAATGGCGTGCAGATCCAAAACCGCTACACACCACAATTGAGGCGGTCCTGGCCCAGAACCCAAACGCGGCGCCTGTTCTCGTTATCCAATGGCTCGACCTTGCGCTGGGAGAGCAGGACCCAGCTGCCGCCGAGCGCGCGCTCGCTGCCATGCCCACAGACGGGTGTTACAACGAAAACATCCCATTTCCTAACACTTGGTGTGAGGGGCTTGTCGCCCGGTTACGTGGTGACGAGCGGGCAGCTCGCGCAGCCTTCACCACTGCGCAGAAAGAACTGGAGCAAACCGTACGCGACCAACCAAATTACGCCCAGGGCCTCTGCGCGCTCGGTGTGGTTGATGCTGTTCTAGGAAATAAACAGGATGCCATTCGCGAAGGCTTGCGCGCTGTCGAGTTGCTACCTGTCAGCAAAAACTCTCTTGAGGGCCCGATGTTGATCCAGTACTTGGCCGTCATTTATGCCTGGACGGGCGATAACGATCGCGCAATCGAACGGTTGAGCGAAGCTACGAGGCTATCAGGGAGCCATGTTACTTACGGTGATTTGCATCTAAATCCGCTTTGGGACCCGTTGCGAGGGGATTCGCGTTTTGAAGCGATCGTAGCTTCGCTCGCGCCGAAGTAGCATTTCTCCCGAACTGCGGCGGCGCTCCGCTGGTTTCTGTCATCGGCGCGCTTACAAACGGACGAGCTGTTTTTATACGAGCGATAAACCTAAACCAAACGGCCACTGGCGGAACAGCTGTCTGATTTCAATTACGACCGACGTTTGTGTTCCCTTATTTTTCCATACGGCTTTTTCTGGTTCTGGACCTCGCTCCGACAGCCTCGTCGAGCATGGCCAGTTTGATCCCACGTAAGAGAGTTTGAAACATTGAAAAAGTGAATTGCAGCCAGGTGCTAACACCTGCTCTATTTCGCTTCGTACTGCGATTTTCTGCTAGACAACGCGGGTTGTCCTAGGAAAAAATCCTACGCATGTTCAGGTAACTTGACCCACCCTGCCTTCGATGCCACTGTACAAACTTTTTTATTTTTCTAGTTGACAGTTATTCACATCGCCTGTAACCGTCGCAACTTATGAAGAAGCTCCAAGCCCAAATCACCATACGCTTGGTCGCGGCAATGCTGGTTGCTATGGCTGTTATCGGCCTTAGTGCCATCACAATGCATGCGCCCACCCAAAAGCCAAACTCGCTGACCCGTTCCCTGAAGAATATTCAAACGGACAATGCCACGCTGTTCTACGCGGACCAAAGAATGGACCGAGGTTGGTGCGTCGAGATGGTCCTGCCGGGAACCACCGAGAGTAAGGCGGCGACTGACAACCTGAAACTGATAGCAGCGACACTTTAGTCGCTCGCTCGTTTAGCTAACGAATCAATGCGCCAGTCCCGGATGTATTCGGGACTGGCGGTGTTGTGTACTGGCGGACGGAGCTCTCCGAGCCCAGAACGAGTTTGTTTAGCGCCGGTCGCACCGGCCGCTCGCGACTTGCTCGTCCATTTTGCCATTAGGTCGCGTTTCAAAGTCCCAATTATTCTCGGGGTAACAGGAGGAAAACGGGGCAACGGAAAGAATTTGAATGAAATCTTCATTTCCTTCGTTGTGTTGTGTAAAAACATTCTGCGATGCTCTCCAAGCGCATTCACGCGACCTGGTTTGGAATACATTTTTTTCTCATCACAGCCGTTTGTTTCGCCGGCATATTCTCGCTTATCGCCGAGGGCGCGACAATATTGCCATCAGCGCTCGACAAGTACGCGCGCAAGGCTGAACTGACGGCAGCATTTGTGTTGGGAAAGGAAGCGGCTGCATCCAGTACAGTGCGGCAAGGTATCGCCACCTATTTGCATGCTGCCGGTATCCAGGCTGGATACAGTTTTTTTGCGCCGAATATTCCAAGTTACCACAAGTTAATCTTCGAACTTTACCACGAGGACGGGCGAGTAGAATACGAGTCGCCCCACGTGAGCGGGAACGCAGCTGCTTTGCGGCTGGCTAGTTTATTAGATCGACTCGCAGACAATCGTTATGAACCGTTAAGGGAAGTGGTGGTCAAGATGCTCGCCTTCTCTGTCTGGCAAGAGCGCCCTGACGTGAAAAAAATTCGAGCCACCTTCGGGGCGGTTAACGCGCCTGACATTAGTGACTTTGAACATGGAAAAGGTGAATCGTTCCAGCCCATGTTCAGCTACGATTTCAGCCTGCGTGAAGGGCAGAAGCGATAGAGGAACCACAGATTGCACCGGATAGCGCAAATTAGACCGAGGGCCTTCTGGTTTCGAAGAGTCGCAACATACGATCCTGCTTCGTCATTACGCTTTGGGTTTCCTAATTCGCTGCCGTGATGCGTTTAATCCGTCTCTGAATCACACATCGTGAAAGAACATGATGCAACGAACCTACTGCGGCGGTGGTCGGGAAATTTCATGGGTTTTCTGTTCCCCTTAGAAACGGACAAGTGGCTTGGCGCTTTGCGTATCGGCCTGGGGTTGCAAGTATCCGTTTATGCGCTGTTCTTGCGAAGTGACTGGCACTATTTGTTCGCCAGCACCGACAGGAGCCTTGTCAGCCGCAAACTTGGAGAGGCCATTACATCCTTCGACAGTCCACTCATTCCCAAACTCGGTTGGCTTGTTGCTCTTGGCGGTTACGCTCACATCGGCGAGGACGCCGTGCTTTCCATTGCCTGGGCCTGTTTGCTTTGCATGGGACTGTTGTTATTAGTCGGCCTTTTCTCTCGCCCGGCCGCAATCATTGCGTGGTTTCTTCATCTCTGTGCAGCGGAAAGCGGTGGGCTATTCGCATACGGCGCCGATAACTTCATGACCACCGGCCTCTTCTATTTAATGTTATCGCCGTTGCCAGATCGATACTCATTCGATCACTGGCTGCTAAAAGTAGAACTAAGAAATCCACAACTCTTAGGTTTCTGGCGGCGCGTTTTACAGGTGCATATGTGCTTCGTTTACTTTATCGGCGGCCTGGCGAAATGTCTGGGCAACGGCTGGTGGGATGGCTCCAATCTCTGGCGATCGCTGACCAGGCCGCCTTTCAACCTTATTTCGCCGGACCTTCTTGTTCGATTCAAATACGCGCTACCGGTCCTCGGAATTTCGATCTGTCTAATCGAACTTGGTTACCCATTTTTCATTTGGATAAGGAAGACCCGCTTGTTTTGGTTGGTGTGTATTTTGGGAATGCACGCGGCGATTGGGCTGGCAATGGGAATGTACCTTTTTGCCCTTGTAATGATCGTTTTGAATCTTGCTGCCTTCGGTATCGGAATGAGCAAACAGCGACCTTTCACTGCCGAGGTCACGCTCGGCCGAAGCACGGCGCAACGCACGGGCATTTCGGGGCGAGCAGCCCTTGGTGCTCCATCGCTTCGCGGTTAATTCAGCCGACGCGAAAGCGGACATCGCGAATCGTCCTGCCGCCGAAACGCTGTTTAAGTTTTCGCAAGATTTCGGACTTGGAAATCTGCTCCAGTTCGTAATGCAAGGCGGGCTGGAGCACGCGAACGTAGAGAACACCTTCGCGCAGTGCTACC
>Ga0209055_1000818_pt1 | contig 21187 bp, 19 predicted proteins | sample GraSoiAngelo_110_FD_185875 | JGI IMG/M metagenome (GOLD analysis project Ga0209055, IMG submission 185875) | Grasslands soil microbial communities from the Angelo Coastal Reserve, California, USA - 14_0903_12_30cm (SPAdes) (version 2) | ecosystem: Environmental > Terrestrial > Soil > Grasslands ... | reverse complement strand
ACAGACCATGCGAATACGCTGGCTCGGCGGGACAACAGATTGCGTTTTCGGGCTGCTTGGGACGGGACCTTCGCCTTACATTCGCCTACATCATAATTGTACCAATGAACGAGCGTCGGTGTAGTATTTCTGGCGTCGGCCGACTGCCCGAAAGACACCGGTGGCTTCTGAAAATGTGGACTCCACTTTCGGATTGAATTTTCCGCGTCATCCAGTTAATTGGGGCTGCGGAGTCGGATAGACACACCGGAAGCAATTTTACAAAGTGGTACACAAAGAGTCCGAAAGCACTGTCGGGAGCTAAAATGACGGCGTGACCGATAAACCTGCTCGGTACGTAGGCAACCCGGCCTTTCATGATGGATAAATTCGTTCGGTGTCTCAAAGCGAAGATAAGCTCCTTGTCACCATCGAAGGTTCTAGCGGCAGGCACTATACGGTCCGTTTCGATGGCGTCAGTTCTGTGGAATCACATTCGCCACAGGACATGATGCTCTATGCACTCAGCGAGGCAGATGTCGACGCAGAATCGTTACGTCGCTACGACTTCCTTAACTGGTACTTTGATGAACCGGAACAGGAAGAGTCGAAGTCCTATCTACGGATCGTGGCAAACCGATTCGCCGTTACAGAATCTGACTAGCACATCACGTACAGGCAAGGACTGAACTTGCTCGCGGACAGCAACGTAGAAGCAAAGCTGTCCTGGCCACTCTCGTTGGCCGGTTTTAAGGTCACCACTGAGGCGCAACCATTCAAGGACCATCTTGCAGACGAGTGCGTAATCCGTAGGTAGCCTCGCGGCTCTACTCACACTCCTGCCATTGCGCGGATCGCTTTGAGGATTTCCTCTCTTACCGAAGGCTGCTTGCTTGTTGTGGTGTTCTGTATTCCTAACGGATCGCTTTCGACTACGTCGAAATAACCTTCTTCGGCATGGTGACGAGCGCAATGGGGAACCGGGCAGACATGCCCAGAAATCTTGCCGCCGGGGTATTCGAGTGCAAAAGGGATCATCTGCACGTTCTTGTGCCTGTCGCAGGAAGGGTTTGTCATGGGGGAGTTGCTCCTACGCGAACTCTATGTTGATTTGATGCTCGGGTCAATATTTAACTTGTAGGTTATACCCAAAGTGTTATCATTTGTAGCGCGTCTTTAGCCAAGCCTCTGACTCCAGCACCTTCGCGGAGGCTCATTTTCAGCCGGAAGAAATAGCTCCGATGTCCCGCACCGAGGCTGTTTGCTTCGCTTCCAAAAGAAGAATCAGCGTGGAGGAACCACCATGTGGGGGAAGCGCAAAAAACTGCAGCGGCTCTACGAAGAACTCACCGCCATCGCTCTGCTGAACAGGCTCGACGATAACCGAACTGAGCAGACGCCAAATGACACTCATGCGTGCGCCATGCGCGAGACAAGGCAACAGGAACTCTTGGTTGAAATAGCGCAACTGGAAGCGTCGCATCCCACGCGTCAAGACGAGACGGCGAACTCGACTCCGCCCAGTCGCTCGCGTGCTGCCTGACTGGTCGTTGAGGTGATTCCGGTCTGGCGTAAATGAGCTGGGTCTTCGAAGTTCCGCATTCGGGACAGGATTCAGATTTTCCAGACTGGCAAAACTGCGTCCAGGAAAAAAAGTTGTCTCCACCGTCCAAAAGCTCCGCTCTTCCCCCGCCTTGCGGTTGGCGTGACCCTTCTCATGGCACACAAACTGAAACCCGTGTTCGCGGGCGAAGTCCGCCATCTCCGGCACCAACACCGCATCCGCCCCAGTTCCTCGCAGACGAGCCAGACTGGTGTTGTCGATAATGCAGATCTTGGCTGCGTAGCCCCAGAACCGGAGAGCCTCGTGGAAGAAACACTTCATCTGGAAGCGGTTGAAGCGGCGATAGAAGCGCAGGAAGCGGCGTTTGGAGTAGCGCAAGTAGATGAGGCTGGCAATCAGCACCGTGGTGGTGGTGCCCAGCTGGACCCGATAGGGGCTGGTGTCGTGTTGCATTTCTGCCCCAGCCACATCGGGCACGCGGTCACAGCGTTGCTGCTCGCGACCTTGACCCAAGCCCAACTCGTGCACGCGGCGGCGCAAGGTGGAGTAAGAGACGTCGAGGCCTTCTTCTTCCACCAGCTTCTCGTGCATGCGCTCCATCCATCCCTTACAGTCCGCATAGAGCCGTCGCAGCAAGTCTTCCTCGATGCGGATCTTGTCCTGGCGTGGACCGAGCGGCATCTCGCCCTTTTGCTTCAGGATGGCGCGCACCGTGTTACGGCTGAGATGGAGACGATGAGCGATCTCCCGCAGGCTCATGCCATCCTGATGGAGCAGATACACCGCTTGGCGCTTGTCCGCTGCGATCATGTAGTTGTCTCACGCTGTCGAAAAAGGCGCGCTGGCGGTTCAGGATCCCGGCCGTCAGCAGATGAGTCTGGGCGCAAAAGGCGGGCGACTTTAGCTTAGCCAGGACGTAAAGGCAGGAACTTTCTGGTCGAGGTCCTCCCAGCAACGTTCTCCGTCGCGCAGGAAAGTGGTTGCAAAAACCGGACCCCGGGTGTCCAGGTAAACGAGGCAGCTGCCTTCGTAGCCGGGAAGCACCTGGTCCGTGTTCCAGTCCCGAATCACGTTGCCTGCGCGATCCCAGTAAGCACCCGGCCGCTTCGATTTCGAGGTAACCGTGTTCATCACTCACTCCACCTCGCCAACGGACACATGGGTCCAAGTCACAGAATATCGTCTACTTAATCGATTTTGTCAAGGTGTGCTGACCCCGAGTGCTGACCCCGAGGGACCCCGGGAACCCCGAGTACACGGTGGAAAACACGGTAGATTAAGTGGAATAGTCGGCATTAATTCGCACGTATTCGGCAGTGAGATCAGTCGTGTAGAAGTGCAGCCGGCTCCTGCCGCGTCCCAATTGAACCCGTATATCGCATTCTGACTGAGCAAGATGGAAATGGGCTTCCTTCTGATCGAAATGCGCCGCGCTCCCGTTGCGACAAACCTGCTGGGCGCCAATGAAAATATTGACCCGCGCAGGATTCACCGGCGCGCCCGAATATCCGATGGCCGCAAGAATGCGCCCCCAATTGGGATCAGCGCCCGCCCACGCGGTTTTCACCAACGCCGAATGCGCGATGGCACGCGCCACCTGCTTGGCTTCCTCGCGCGTCTTGGCTTGTTCGACCGACAAGCGAATCACGTGCTGGGCGCCCTCGCCATCGCGCACAATCTGCCGCGCCAAAGATCGACAGACTTCCAGCAGTGCGGCGTTGAACGCTTTTGTGCATTGGTCCAGGCGGACGTCCGCTTGTCCGCTGGCCAAAAGCAATACCGTATCGTTGGTGGAAGTATCGCCGTCAATTGAAATGCAGTTGAACGTTTCCTCAGAGGTCTGGACCAGATGCCGCTTCAATTCGGTCGTCCGCGCAGCGACATCTGTGAGCACGTACACCAGCATGGTCGCCAGTTGCGGATGGATCATGCCGGCCCCCTTTGCGATCCCGAGCAATCGAACTTCTGTGCCACGGCTTCGGAACCTGACGGAAGCCAACTTGGGCCGCATATCGGTTGTCATGATGGTCTGCGCGAACTGACAGGCGGCCTCCTCGGTTGCCGCCTGTTGCGCGACCAGTTCCGGCAACCTGACAACAATCTTCTCCGCAGGTAAGGGCACCCCGATGATGCCGGTCGACGACGGAAAGACTTCCGTTGGGTTAACGCCCAGATGTCTCGCGGCCTCTCGACAAACCTGCCGGCAAGCGGCCATGCCCGCCGCGCCCGTCGCGCAATTCGCGTTGCCAGAATTGACGACCAAAGCGCGCACTCTCCCGCGCGCCCTCTTCAGCGCGGCACGACCGACCTGAACCGGTGCGGCCACGACGCGATTTTTGGTGAACACGGCAGCTGCCCTGGTTCCGGCAGAACACGTCACTAAAGCGAGGTCCGGACGGCCGCTGGCTTTGATTCCGGCAGCTACGGAAGAAAAAGAAAATCCATTTGGCAGATGAATCTGGGCAGGCGTATCCGACAGTGTCATGCCTCGAGTTTGACCAGCGACGACGCCGGTTGCAGGATGGCAAACGTAGGCAGGCTGCCCCGCACCATGGCAACTTCGTCGCAGCAGTAGAGCTTCGGGCAGACGCAGCAGTCTTTGTACAGCTTGTCGGGAATGTCTTCCCGCGTGACCACCGAAAATCCCAGGGGCGCGAAAAACTCCGGAATGCGTGTGAACAGGCACACGCTGTTCACGTGATGTTTCTTAGCCTGTTTCAGCAAGGCTCGTACCATCCGACGCCCCGTTCCTTTGCCCCGCCCGGACGCGTGTACGGTAATGGAACGGATTTCGGCTAGATGCGGCCCATACAAGTGTAGAGCTCCGCAGCCCACGATTCGACCGTCTTGTTCGGCGACAATAAAATCGCGCACGTTCTCGCAAATCTCGGCGAAGCTGCGCGGCAGAAGCGTGCCCGTCTCGAAATGGGCCGAGATCAACTGGTGAATCTGCGCCGCATCCGGCAGAATCGCTTCACGCGTGCGCATGGGCCACCCCACGAAGTGCTGCGATTTTCTGTTTGGCTTCTGCAATAGCCTGTTTCACCTGTGCCGGCGCGGTACCGCCGACCACATCGTGAATGGCGAGTACTGCCGGCAGGGTGAGCCGCGAATAGAAATCCTGATCGAATGCCGGATTCAGCTCCTTCAATTCATTGAGCGAAAGCTCCTCGAGTTCGCATCCTTTGTCCAGGCATCGTTGGACTGCTTTTCCCACCTGCTCATGCGCAAGCCGGAAGGGCACTCCGCGTTCGACCAGATACGTGGCCGCCGCCCAGGCATTCATGAATCCAGACTGGGCCGCCGCTTGCATGCGCGGGTAGTCGAAGTCGACCGCCTTCATCCAGCCGCTCACCAGCGGCAATAACGCGAGCAGCGTCTCGCTGGCATCGAACAGCGGTTCCTGCGTTTCCTGAAGGTCTTTGTTGTAGGCCAGCGGCAATCCCTTCACCCCTATTTGCAGCGCAGTAGCATCACCGATGACCCGCGCCGCTTTGGCACGAGTTAACTCCAGCAGATCGGGATTTTTCTTCTGCGGCAGGGCGCTGCTGCCCGTCGAATAAGCTTCCGGCAACTGGATGAACCCGAACTCCGGGGTTGAAAACAGGATCATCTCCTCGGCCCAGCGGCTCAAATGCGTGGACAACAACGAAAGCGCATTGACCAACTCGATGGCGAAATCACGATCGCCGGTCGCATCCATGCTGTTTACGGTGGGGCGGTCGAAACCCAAGTCGTGGGCAATGGCCTCGCGATCCAGCGCAAGGGTCGCTCCCGCCACCGCTCCGGAACCCAGCGGACACAAATTTGCGCGCTTGCGGCAATCCGCCAGCCGCTCCGTATCGCGGCCGGACATCTCGACATAAGCCAGCAGCCAGTGTGCAACCAGCACCGGCTCAGCGCGCTGCAGGTGCGTATAAGCCGGCATGACCGCATTGCCGGCCCGCTCCGCGCGCGTCACCAGGATTTCCATCCAATCGGCGATGAGCTCCTGCAACTGATCGATGCTGGCCCGGGCATATAATCGCAGGTCGGTAGCGATCTGCTCATTGCGGCTTCGCCCGCTGTGCAGCTTGTAACCCGTATCTCCGATCGTCGATACCAGTTGCTTCTCGACGAAGTGGTGCACATCTTCCGCCTCGTCATCTTCCAGAAACGAGGGAGCAGCTGCGCGCTCGGCAATCTGATCGAGCCCGAACAGGATGGATGCCAGCTCCTCCGCCAACAAGATCCCGGCGCGCTGCAACGCGCGGGCATGAGCGCGGCTCGCCTCCAGTTCGTGGCCGAGCAAGCGCCGATCCAAGGGAAACGATCGCTGCCAACGCTCGAATTCGGGATCGAGCCTCTGTCGGAACCGCCCCGACCACATCTTCACTTCGCCACCTCCATGCGAGCCTGCGCACGTGAGCGCGCGGGCAGGCCGAGGATTCGAATAAATCCCGCTGCGTCTTTCTGATCGTAGCTGTCGCCCATGGTGAAGGCCGCCAAATCTGTGCGGTACATCGAGTACTCCGAGCGTCGGCTGACCACCGAAACATTCCCTCGGTAGAGACTCAGGGAAACCGTCCCCGTCACTTGCTTCTGGGTCGTTTCGACGAAGGCGTCCAGAGCCTCGCGCAAAGGCGTAAACCAAAGCCCGAAGTAAACCATTTCGGCATACTTCAGGCCAACGTGCTGCTTGAAATGCATCAGGTCGCGATCGAGGCACAGGGCTTCCAGTTCCCGATGGGCGGTGAGCACTAGCGTGCCCCCGGGCGTCTCATAGCATCCCCGCGACTTGATCCCCACAAACCGGTTTTCCACCAGGTCCACGCGGCCGATCGCGTTGCGCCCCCCGACCTCGTTGAGCAGCTCAACCAGCGAGACCGCATCCATCTTCATGCCGTTCACAGCAACCGCAATGCCCTTCTCAAAGCCGATCTCTACCTGCTCCTCGCGATCGGGCGCATCCTGCGGAGAACGCGTCAGTTGCCACGTGCTCGGGAGAGGCGCACGGGCAGCATCTTCCAGCTCGCCACCCTCGTGGCTGAGGTGCCACAGATTGCGGTCGCGGCTGTGAATTTTCTCTCGGGTAGCCGCGACCGGGATGCCATGCTGCTCGGCATAATTGAGGCAATCTTCCCGCGATTTCAGGTCCCACTCCCGCCAGGGAGCAATCACTTTCAACTCTGGCGCCAGCGCCTGGTAAGCCAGTTCGAACCGCACCTGATCGTTGCCCTTGCCGGTGCAGCCGTGGGCAACGGCAGCGGCACCTTCCCGCAACGCCACTTCAATCTGGTGTTTTGCAAGCAGCGGCCGTGCCAGCGATGTCCCCAGCAAATATTTGTGCTCGTACACCGCCCCCGCCTTCAGCGCCGGCCACACGTACCCAGCCAGGAATTCCTCACGTAAATCCTCAACCACGACCTTGCTGGCGCCGGTCTTGTACGCCTTGCTGACGACCGCTTCGAAATCATCCCCCTGGCCAACATCGCCCACCATGGCGATCACGTCATAGGCATAGTTCTCCTTCAGCCATGGAATGATGATCGAGGTGTCGAGACCGCCGGAATAGGCGAGGACGACTTTTTCAGGCATGGTCACTTCTCCTTGCGGGATGGGTCATACCGCCACCCAGCAGCAGTAAAAGAATAGCTTTCTGCACATGCATCCGGTTCTCTGCCTGATCGAAGACGGCCGACTGCTGCGAATCGATCACCGCATCTGTCACTTCTTTGCCGCGGCATGCCGGAAGGCAGTGCAGGAACAGGGCATGAGCTGCGGCCTCGGCCATCAGAGCTTCATTAACCTGATAATCAGCGAAGATGCCGGCTCGCTGTTCCGACTCGTGTTCATGGCCCATGCTGACCCAGGTATCGGTGTACACGGCATCTGCCCCCTGCACCGCTTCATGAGGATCACGTAACAATTCAATATTGGCCCCTGTTTCGCGCGCGATTTCGCGTGCGTCGGCGACAATGTGCGCGTCAGGCCCGTAGCCCGCGGGCGTGGCTATGCGAATCGAGGACCCGAGGGATGCACAGGCCAGCACCAGGGAATGTGCGACATTGTTCCCATCTCCCACGTAAGCAAGCCGGACGTTCTTCAGGTCCCCGAACTTCTCCTGTAGCGTGAAGTAGTCGGCCAGAGCCTGGCACGGATGCTCCAGTTCGCTGAGCGCATTGATGACCGGAATTCCCGCACACTCAGCCATCTGCTCGACCGTGACATGGGAGAACGTGCGTAGCACGATGACGTTCACCCAGCGCTCCAGATTGTGAGCGATATCGCTCAGCTTTTCTCGCGCATCGAGCCGGCTGTGTGTCTGATCTACGAAGAACGACACTCCCCCCAAACTCGCCATACCCGACTCGAAGGTCAACCGCGTGCGCAGAGACGGCTTCTCAAAAAACATCACCAGCTGTTTGCCGGCCAGCGCCGCCCGAAAATTGCCGGGCCGGGCCTTGACCACTGCCGTGAGTTCGAGCACGGCCTCCACTTCCCGCGGAGCAAGGTCGCGAATAGAAACCAAGTCGTGACTCAAAAATCCTTTAGGGCGCGGAAGACTGGAGGCCTGTGAAACCCGGAGTGTCGTGCTGTTCATGCCTGACTCCTTTTCGTCTTGAGTAGAGGCACGGGCGTCCTGGTCCGTGCCAGAGCCGAATCGAGTGCCTTAATGACCTGGTCCACGTGCTTCTCCTGAATGATGTAAGGAGGCAAAAAGCGCAGAACCGTCTCGTGCGTCCGATTGATGATGATTCCTTCCTGAAGCAGTTGCCTGGCAACCGCCTTGGCGAGATCAGCCGAGTTCAGATCGACCGCCAACATCAGCCCGAGGCCTCGCACTTCGCGAATCTGCGGATATTTCGAGGCCAGTTCCCCGAGCCGGGAACGGAAGTGGCCGCCGATGGTCCGAATGTGAGGCAGCAATTTCTCCATTTGCTTCAGAAACTCGACTGCCACCGCACAGGAAAGAGGGCCGCCGCCAAACGTAGTCCCATGCAATCCGGGATGCATGCAGCCGGCAACCTGGTTGCTGGTCAGGATCGCGCCTAACGGCAACCCCGCAGCGAGAGGCTTCGCCACGGTGACTATATCCGGCTGCACACCATAATCCTGATAAGCAAAATTTTGCCCGGTGCGCCCGAGCCCGCACTGAATCTCGTCGATGATCAGCAAAGCCCCATGCTTTTGGGTGAGTTCTCGTGCCAATCTCAGAAACTCAGGGCTCACCGGAAAAACTCCGCCCTCGCCCTGAATTGTCTCCAGGCAAATGGCGCACACGCTCCCGTCGAATTGCCGCTTCAGATCGTCCAGATCATTCAGCGCAACGAAGCTGACGCCCGGCATCAGCGGCGCAAAAGGCGTCCGATATTTTTGCTGACCGGTGGTGGCCAGAGCGCCAAACGTCCGCCCATGAAACGAGTTTTCCAGGGCGATCATGCGCCACTTGGCCTTGTGCCCGTTATGGTTCTGCGCATGCGCATACGCGCGCGCTAGCTTGAGGGCTCCCTCCCACGCCTCCGTACCGCTGTTGCAGAAAAAAGCTCGATCGAAACCGGAAATCTTCGTCAACCGTTTGGCCAATTCCGCCTGGTACTCGTGGAAGAAAAGGTTGGAAACGTGAATCAGCTTCGCGGACTGGCGAGCCACCACTGCCTGGATCGCGGGATGACCGTAACCCAACGCGTTCACGCCAATACCACTCAAGAAATCCAAATACTTCTTGCCCTTCGAATCCCACAAGTACACGCCGCGACCCTGCGTAAACAGCACGGGGTTGCGCTCGTAGGTAGGCAGAAGCAACGAAGCTTCGGACCGCATTACCGAGGCGAGACTCATACCTCCAAAACCTCCGTCCCACATTCCAATTTCGAAAAGTAAAACTCCGGCAGCATATGGGCCTGCTCCGCCGGCACAATCCGAACCCGTCCAACGCCATGATGCAAGGCGTGGCCACAGGCCTCGAGCTTGGGAAGCATCCCGCCGGCAATCACTGACTCGCGAATTAGCTGCTCAACTCGCTTGAGTCTCAACCACGGGATGACGGACCCGTCTGCATCTTTTACGCCCGGCACATCGGTCAGAAAAATCAACGCGTTCGCATGACACCCGACTGCGCAAGCCGCCGCCATCTGGTCGGCGTTCACGTTGTAGTACTCACCATCTGAACCGATTGCGACGCTGGAGATGACCGGGATGCCGCCTTGCCCCCAGATCGCTTCCATCCAGCGCGGCTCGACCACGGCGATCTCGCCCACGAATCCGAGGTCGTATCCGCTGGTGTTTTTCTTCCGCGCCCGGAACATCATGCCGTCGCCGCCGCACAACCCGACCGCAGGCTGTCCCGCGGCACCAAGGGCGGCGACCAGGCTCTTGTTCACGATGCCCGCAAGCACCATCAGGGCCACATCCCGGGTTTCCGCATCCGTCACGCGCAAACCGTTGATGAAAGCGCTCTTCTTCCCAAGAAGTTGTAGGGTGCGAGTGAGGGCGGGGCCGCCGCCGTGCACCACTGCGAGGCGGTGACCATCCTGAGCGAGTTCCACCACGGCGCGCGCACACTTGTGCAGCGTCGTTTTGTTTTCCAGGGCGGCGCCGCCGATTTTGACGACAACTTTCAATTCAGGCCTTCCGCTTCGCTCCAGCCGTACATCACATTCATGTTCTGCACCGCCTGTCCCGCGGCTCCCTTGAGCAGGTTGTCGATGCAGGAAATCAGCACCAGCCGCTGCCTGTCGTCCGCCAGGCAAAACCCGAGGTCGCAGTAATTGGTGTGCAGCGAAAAATGGATTTGCGGAAGTTGCGGTGTGGAAAACACGCGCACCCAAGTCGCACCTTTGTAAAATTTGCGGAAGCGCGATTCCACTTCCCTGGGCGCGCTGGGTCGCGCTAGGTGGAGATAAATGGTCGAGAGAATCCCCCGCGGGATCGGCAGCAAGTGAGGCGTGAAGATCAACTCTTGCGCTTTGAGCTGCAGCTGCTCGAGGATTTCCCCGGTGTGCCGGTGACCGAAAACCGAGTAGGCCGAGAGATTGTCGGCCACGGAAACGAAATGCGTTCTTGAAGTCGGTTCTTTGCCCGCGCCGGACACACCCGACTTCGAGTCCGAAATAATTCCTTTCTCTTTGTCCACCAACCCGGCCCTCAGTAGGGGAGCGAGCGCCAGGATCACCGAAGTGGCGTAGCAACCCGGGTTGGCCACCACCGTGGCATTGGAAATCTGCTCACGGTTCAACTCAGGCAGCCCATATACCGCTTCTTTCGTCAGTTGGGAGGCAGCACGTAGGTCTTTATCTTCGAATCCGTACACCGCGCGGTTGGCTTCTTGCTTGAGTCGCCAGGCTCCGCTCAGGTCGACAACCCGTAGCCCACGGCTCACCGCTTCGGGAACCAACGCGCGTGACACTTCATGAGGGGTTGCCAGGAACAGCAAGTCCACACCCCGTTGCTTAAATTTTTCCCAAGAAAAAGATTCCAGCGGGTAGCCGCCGTTTCCGGCCAGCCCGGGAAAAGCTTCCGCCAGGTCCGCCAATCCTTGCCTCTCGCCATCGCGGCCGCGGAGCAGTAGCGGCTTCCCGGTCCTAGGATGACGGACTAGAAGGCGCGTCAACTCCAATCCGGCATAGCCGGTCGCGCCCACCACCGCGGTTCTGACCTTTGCCGTCATCAGGCCAGCATCTCCCGAATACGGTTTGCCAGCTTGGCGGTAGCTTTTTTGTTCGGAGAAACAATAAGAATGGCATCGTCACCCGCAATGGTGCCTACCACCTCGGGCCACGACTCGCTGTCCAGCGCCGCCGCTACAGGCTGAGCGCTCCCCACCGCAGTTTTGATCACCAAGAGGTTCTGGGCGGGACGAACGTCAAGAACAAATTCCCGCACCAGACGCGACACGGGAGGCAAGCTGGGGTCGCTTGCACCATTTCCGTTAGGCAGGGCGTAACCCTCGCCGGTTTTAACCAAGCCGAGCTCGTGAATGTCGCGAGATAAAGTGGCCTGCCCGACCTTGAACCCGCGTTTGCCGAGCGCCCGCTGAAGCTCCTCCTGACTGGCCAGCGGCGCATTGCTTGCGAGTTCCAGGATTGTCTTGTGTCTGGCGAGTTTCGTCATCCTGAATAGCTATCCATCCAATTGAATAAATATTCAGACATTGCGAGGGGGAGTGTCAAGTACGAATTTAACCGAACCGGCTCCCAGCTCTAGACCCTCGGCGCCGGCGGCGAACAAGTGCCTCCCCTCAGCCTAAACACCGACGATTTCACGACTCGGAAACCGAGTGCCTGACAGCTTCAGAAAAATCCATCATGGTCATCGAAATTCTCAATTGTACTTTTGGCTGCCCTTGACGGTACACAAGGGATAATGGCAGAGAATCGCCAAAACTTTTCTACCGACCATGATGCGTGCGGCGTAGGTTTCATCGCGCAGCTCGGTAGTTCCGGTTCCCACGAGATCGTGGAACGGGCGCTCACCGCACTGGCCCGGCTGGCCCATCGGGGCGGAGTCGACGCCGACGGCCGTAGCGGCGATGGGGCCGGCCTGCTGACCGCCATCCCCCAGGCTTTCTTCCGCACTCGCGCCGCTGAGGTCGGCATAGATCTGCCGGAACAATTTGGCGTGGGCATGGTGTTTCTTCGACCCGAGCCGGGTGTCGAATCGTATGTCGCAGTGGAAAGGGCGGCCGCAGCCGTTGGCCTCCGGTTTCTCGGCTGGCGCACGGTTCCGACCGACTCCTCCATCATCGGCCCGCGCTCCCTGGAGTCGCTCCCGGCGGTCCGCCATTGCTTCTTCGCCCTGGGCGAAGAGGCTTCAGATCTGGAATTGAGCCTGTTTCGCCTGCGCAAGAAAGTGCAGGTCAGCGATCCGAGCGTTTACTTCTGCTCTCTTTCTTCCCGTACGATCGTCTACAAGGGCCTGCTTACGCCCCAGCAACTGCCCGCCTTCTATCTTGATCTCGCCGATCCTGAGTTCTACAGCCCCTTTGCCATCTTTCACCAGCGCTACTCGACCAACACGCAACCCAGCTGGGCTCTGGCCCAACCCTTTCGTTTTGTGGCGCATAACGGCGAAATCAACACGGTAAGCGGCAATCGCCGCTGGCTGCGGGCACGCGAGCCGATGCTTTCCGAGACGCTTGGCGTGCCACGCCAGGCTACGCTCCTCGAACCTCGAATGAGCGACTCGGCCAGCTTCGATAATGCTCTTGAGGTTTCTCTCCGCCGAGGTCACCCCCTGGCAGAGGCCGTTTCGCGACTCGTTCCTCCCGCCTGGGAGAAGGACGAGCGAATGGAGGCGGGCCTGCGCGAGTTTTTCCGGAGCAGCCTCCACCAACAGGAGCCATGGGACGGCCCGGCCGCGCTTCTATTCAGCGACGGTCATACGGTAGGCGCCAAGCTCGACCGCAACGGGCTTCGCCCCCTCCGCTATACGCTCACCTCCGACGGCCTGCTGGTCGTCGGGTCTGAAGTTGGTATCGCCGATCTCCATGACAAGCACGTGGTTGAGCGTCAGCGTCTTGGTCCCGGCGAAATGCTGCTGGCCAGTCCAGCCGCCGGGGTTTTCTTCCGCCCGACGGAGATTGCGGGGCTTCTTCAGCGAAGCGCTCCCGCGGGATTGCTGCCGGCCATCGTTATTGCCCCAACCGAACAGGTTACGTCCGCTGCCGAAACTGATGGCAAGCGCCTGATGGTGGCTTTGGGCTGGACCGAAGACCAGTTCCGCATGCTCTTCCAGCCCTTGGTTGATGAGGCTCAGGAGCCGCTGTGGAGCATGGGCGACGACGCCCCTCCGGCTTCCTTATCCGCAATGCACCGCCCGCTGTGGGACTACTGCAAGCAGCGGTTTGCCCAAGTGACCAATCCGCCTATCGACCCTCTGCGCGAGACCCATGTGATGGCCCTGGATGTCTACCTGGGCCAATCTGCCGTAGTTTCTTCACCCCTGCTCGATGCCGGTCAAATTCTGGGATTGTGCGAAAAATTTAAGCCCATCCGCAACATCGACTTCACGTTTGAAGCCTGCGGCCGCCTGGAAGGCGCCCGCAAGGCCCTCGAACGGATTCAGAGCGAGGCACAGGCTGCGGCATCCCAAGGAACTGGACTCGTTCTCCTCACGGATAGGGGGGTCAACCAAGATCGTGCGGCCCTGCCCGCTCTACTCGCCCTCTCTGCTGTATGGAAGGCCACGGTGGAAGCCGGCGCATGGAATGTTCCAGTAATTATCGAGACGGGCCAAGTCCTCGACACTCATCATGTGGCCTTGCTGATTGCGGCGGGGGCCAGCGCGGTTCATCCCTACCTGGCCATGGAACTGGCGGCCCGGCACAAGGTCGACGGCCCGGCGCGCTATCGTGCGGGCGTGGAAAAAGGCCTTCGCAAGGTGCTGGCCCGCATGGGAATTTCGACAATTGCCAGCTATCGTAACAGCCAGTTGTTCGAGACGGTTGGCTTGGAAGCCGAGGTGTGCAGCGAGTTCTTTGATGATGCCGGACATATTTTAGGCGGCAAGAGCCTGGACCAGATCCTCGAAGACTGCCTGCTCTTCCATGCTGCCGGCTTCGGCTCACCTGCGGCTGAATTTCGCGATGTCGGCCTATATCGCTTCCGACACAACGGCGAACGTCATGCCACCTCGCCCGAGTTCGTGCGCCGGATGCATCGCTACATCAAGTTCCCCAGCCCGGAGAATCATGAGGCTCTGTCCATCCTGGCAAAAGAACGGGCTCCGGTTGCGGTCCGGGACTTGCTCGACATAGCGCCATCCGACCCTTTGCCGGTGGACGAGGTTGAGGCCGAGGCATCCGTCCTGAGCCGATTCAGCACGCAGGCAATGTCGCTGGGTGCGATATCTCCCGAAGCCCATCGCACGCTGGCCATTGCTATGAATCGTCTGGGCGCTCGCAGCAATACGGGAGAAGGCGGTGAAGATCCTCGCATCTACGCCACCGACCCGGAAGCCAATAACCGCGTGAAGCAGGTCGCGTCGGGCCGGTTCGGGGTGACCGCCGAGTACCTCGTGCACGCCGACGAGCTTGAAATCAAGATGGCGCAAGGATCGAAGCCGGGCGAAGGTGGCCAGTTGCCAGCGATTAAGGTCACGCCCTATATCGCCCGTTTGCGCCATGCCGTGCCCGGAACTTCGCTGATTTCGCCGCCGCCGCATCACGACATCTACAGCATCGAGGATTTGGCGCAACTGATCTACGACCTGCGCGCAGTAAATCCTCGCGCGCGCATCGGGGTGAAACTTGTCTCTAGCTCGGGAGTCGGCATCATTGCGACCGGAGTCGCCAAGGCCGGCGCAGACGTAATTACGATCAGTGGCCACGACGGCGGAACGGGCGCGTCGCCCTTGACGTCGATAAAGAACACCGGAATTCCCTGGGAAGCCGGCCTGCGCGATGCTCACACCGCGCTGGTCAAAGCCGGGCTGCGTGCACGGGTTCGCCTACGCGTTGACGGCGGGTTGAAGTTCGCCCGCGATGTCGTGATCGCGGCCTTGCTGGGCGCCGAGGAATTTGGGTTCGGCACGGCGGCCCTGTTGGCGATCGGTTGTGTAATGGCTCGCCAATGCCACCTCAACACCTGTCCGGTCGGCATCGCTACGCAAAACGAGCAGCTGCGCGCCCGCTTCACTGGAAACCCGGAAATGGTGGAAACCTATTTCCGTGCTCTGGCTGCAGAGGTGCGGCAGATGCTGGCTGATATGGGCGCGCGGTCCATTGATGAAATCATCGGAGCCGTCGACCGGCTGCTTCCTCGCACTCCGGAGGTCGAACGATCCCTCGAAAGCCTTCTTACGCCGATCACGAATCCGCCGTTGCAGTTCCCCTGCCCGCATGAGGACACAAGCGAACTGCACCTCGAATTGAACCGTGCCGTGGAGGAACTCGAATCGCTTTCCACGCGTTCCTACCGTTTCCGCATCACCAATTCCGACCGTGCGGTAGGCGCCCACTTCAGCGGTGAAATTCTGCGCCGCCTCGGTCCTTCCTCGCTCGACCTGAGTGGGGTCGATTGCGAATTCGTCGGCACCGCGGGACAGAGCTTTGGAGCCTTCCTGATCTCCGGCGCGAATTTCCGCCTGGCGGGCGAAGCCAATGACTACGTAGGCAAAGGCCTGTGTGGCGGAACCATCGCAATCAGCGCGGGAGCGGAAGCGTCCGAGCGGGGAGACGTCCTGATAGGCAACACGGTGCTCTATGGTGCGACTTCGGGCGAACTCTACGTTTCCGGACAAGCCGGCGAGCGCTTCGCCGTCCGCAACAGCGGCGCGCTGGCCGTGGTGGAAGGCGTGGGCCAGCATGGATGCGAATACATGACGGCGGGCATCGTCGTGATCCTGGGCCCAAGAGGCATCAATCTGGGCGCCGGCATGACGGGCGGCCTCGGCTACATAATGCGCGATTCGGCGGCCGACCACTCCAACCATCAGTCGGTGCGTCTCGGAAATTTGCAAGCCACCGAACACCGCTGGTTACGTCGCGTCCTGCGCCGCCATGTGCAACTAACAGGCAGCCCTCGCGCCGCGCGACTCCTAAGCAGTGCCACCTTGCCGCTGCTCCGGGTCGAACCGTTACAGCCTCCTTGCTCGACTGAGGAAACTTGGTCAACCATCCTGTTGCGGCTCGACCGGCAAGAGGCCCAGACCTTCGAGCCTCGCCAGGTTCTCCCGTCCGAGGGTCCGCTCGTCATGTAACGAGCAGAGCGTCATCGTTTCCCAGTTTTGAATTGATATTCATACCCGTTATTAAGTTTCCATTTCCTCCTTCTCCGCTTGGCTATAATCGAGTTAAGCGATGGATTTTGATCAACTGATAACGTTTCTAGAAGTTGCCAAGCAAGGGAGTTTTTCGCGCGCCGGAGAAAAAGTTTTCCGCTCGCAGTCGGCTGTCAGTGCGCAAATCCGCCAGCTCGAGCAGGAATACGGCGACCGACTGCTGGACCGCTCCGGAAAATCGGTGAAGCTCACCCCGGCGGGACAAGTCCTGTTCGAGTACGCCGAGCGCCTCAAGAGCTTGCGCGACGAATCCCTGATGGCGGTGGCGGACCATGGCCGCACGCCCCGCGGCACGCTATCGATTGGGGCCAACGAGGCCACCTGCCTTTATGTATTGCCCGAGGTTTTCGCCGAATATTGCCGCCTCTATCCCGGCGTCCAGATCAGCATCTACCGCAACTTTACCTACAAGATTGTCGAGAAGCTGGAAAACGGCTCGATTGACGTTGGCATCGTGACCCTTCCCGTGAAGTCGCCGAGTTTGAAAGTCCAGGCCATGTTCCGCGACAAGCTGGTGCTGATGGTGAGTCCCAAGAATCCCTTGGCCAAGTACAAGGTTGTTCCCGTCAGCGAAATCCTGAAATACCCGCTGCTTTTTCCCAAAACCGGTCACACGCGCCGGCTGCTGGATCGTTTGTTTCGCGGCCAGAACTCCGATGTACAGGTCAGGATGGAACTGCCTAGCGTCGGAATGATCAAGAGTTTCGTGGCCGCCGACCTCGGCGTGTCCCTTATCAGCGCTTCCTTTGCCCGCGACGAGGCCGAGGCTGGGCGAGTCAGACTCATTGAGATGGAGGACGTCGAGCTCTGGCGTGAACTGGGCTTGGCCTACCGCCGTGATCGTACCTTGCCCCGCGCGGCGACTCTCTTCATCTCGACCATACGGGAAGTCTCTGCCAAGGCGAAAAAACAGGAGCAGCCTTGAATCGCCACCCCCTGATTTTGCTGATAACTTCCATCAAAATTTCGAATTTCCCCTGGGAACCCGGGACTGTTTAATGTAATAGAGAGCAAATGTTTGAAGCTTGTACGCGGGGAATCTGCCATGACTGAGCTTGAGAGCGGATTGAACAAGGTTTTAGAAGAGCATCAGCACGAGAGCGGCCTGCACATCATTGGAGGGCGCACCCGCCTGATCGCGCGCCTGGCCGAGTTTTTCGAGCAACTGGTGACGCAGGAAAACCAAGGTGCGACTCACGCCGGCCGAACCAGCCACTAATTCCCGACCCAGATGATTAGGTGTATTCTGGCGACAGTTCAGAGCCCTGCCCACGGCGAGAGAATTGCGGTGGGTTTTTGTTTGCGAGCATGGGGGACGGTTTTTGTTCCGTGAAAGGTGGGGTCCCACCCCCCCGCACGAATCATGCTCAGCTGGTAGCGATAGGTGCCGGTTCGACTAGGTGCAGGCCGCATTCCGTCTTGGCGAACCCTGACCACCGACCCGCCCGCGGATCCTCTCCGGGCCTGACCGCACGCGTGCAGTGCGTGCACCCGATACTCGGATAATCACGATCATGCAGGGGGTTATAGGGAACCTTGTGCTCATGGATGTATTGCCAAACCTGCTTGGACGTCCAATCCGCCAGCGGATTGATTTTGATGAGTCCAAATTTCGAATCCCACTCGACCTTGCCCGCACCTGCCCGCATTACGGTCTGGTCGCGTCGAATGCTGCTGATCCAGGCCCGCAACTCGCCCAGCTTCCGGCGGAGCGGCTCTACCTTCCGCATCTGGCAGCACCGGTCGGGATCGCGGCTCCATAAAGCCGGGCCGCACTCCCGTTCCTGCGCCTCCGGCGAGAACAGCGGGTAGACCTTCTCAATCTTGATGCCATATCGCTGTTCGATCTGGTCCATCAGGTTGTAGGTCTCGGGAAAGAGAAATTCGGTATCCACCGTGAACAGGCGGAAATCAGGCCGCACCCGAGAGGCCATGTCAATGAGCACCATCCCCTCGGCGCCGAACGCCGATGAGATCGCCACGTCATTCCCGAATCGCCCAAATGCCCAACGCACGACTTCCCCAGCGCTCCAGCGCTCCACGACTAACTGCATGTGCTCGACAAGCGTCTTCACCAGATTGCCCCCTCATCCTGGGAAAGGGGCTCGGCTGCAAGCGCACCGAGCCTGGAGTAGAAATGCTGCTCTCCTTGTTCCGTGAAGCGAACCACGTCGCCGAGCACCAGGAGCGTAGGTGCAGGCAGCTGCGGGGCCCGGGGAAGATCTTCGACGGTGGTCAAGTGGACTTTCTGGGCGGTTGTTGTAGCCCGCGAGACGATGGCGCAAGGTGTCTGGTCAGCCAGTCCTGCGCGGCGCAGGCGGCTAGCAGTATCGCTATACCGATGTCCCGGCATATAGATCACCACCGTTGCCCCGCTCGATACCAGCTTGCTCCAGTCGTCTTCCTGTTCCTGGTCATGCCCGGCGCGATGCCCGGTGAGAAGGACCAGCGCGGATGAATGCCGCCGATCGGTCAGCGGAATCTCGGCCGCCGCAGCCGCGCCGAGTGCCGCGGTCACTCCAGGCACAATCTCGCATTCAACTCCCGCCTTGCGCAAGGCTTCCATCTCCTCGCCGGCCCGTCCAAAGATCAGGGGATCACCGCTCTTAAGCCGCACCACCTCGAGCCCCGAAGCTGCCAGGGTCACCAGCAGGAAATTAATCTCTTCCTGGCTGATAGTCTTGTTCCCACAACGCTTCCCCACGTTTTGAAGCTGCGCCGTCGAGGAGATGAGTTTCAATATTTCGGGCGAAACCAGTTCGTCGTACAGCACGACATCGGCTGTTTTCAGCAGCCGAAGAGCTTTTAAGGTGAGCAGCTCGGGGTCCCCCGGCCCCGCCCCCACCAGATAGACTTTGCCGGTCATGCGGCATCTCCTTCTTCGGCTAACACCAACTCTGCCAGCTTGGCTTCGAACGCCTGTCGGCTGGCGAGCGACTGTAGAAGCTCTCGTTTCGTCGCGGGATCGAGATCGCTCTTCAGTACCTCGCGCCGTGTCGCTCCCAATTCAGCCACCCACTCCGCGAAACCGGGCCCGAACTGCTGTTCCAAGTCCTGGCGAACCCGCTGCGCCAGCGATGGGCTCTGGCCGGAAGTCGAAACGGCAATCTGCAGATCTCCACGGCGAACCACGGCGGGATAAAAGAAATCGCACAGCTCGGGAACGTCCACCACATTGCAGAGAACCCCGCGCCGCTGCGCTTCGCGATAGACCGCTTCATTAAGGCTGCGCGACGGAGTTGCTACAATGGCCAGGAACGCTCCGTCGAGATCACTCGGAGTGAAAGCACGCTCTTCGAAGTCAATCTTGCTTCTGCGAGCGCGTTCCCGAACGGCGGCAGTGGCTTTCAGTGCAACCACCCGAATCTGCGCGCCGGTATCGAGCAGGCCTTCGATCTTGCCTTCCGCCACCTTGCCCGCCCCGACCACCAGCACCGGTCGTCCTTCAAGTTTGACAAACATGGGAAACATGCTGCTCATACCTTTTATCCTTCCAGCCCGTGCGGCACGCGCCCCGGCGACAGGTCTCTTGCCACCGCCTCCACCCATTCGCCAGCCAGAAACTCGCGCAGTTCCTGGTCACGATGCCGGGCAAAAAACTGGCGCAGGTTTTCCCCCGCGTAGCGGCCTTCCAAGTAGCGGCGCAGCAGGCGCTCGATCGCATCCGGAACCTCGCTGGCGGGGCAACGGTAGCCAATCGGACGGGCTGTCGCCTGGTTCAAACCGACCGCACCCCCAAGGCAGAAGTAGTAGGCGTCCACCATTCGCCCATCCAGCTTGATCTTCTTGCCCTCAATCCCGATGTCAGCGATCCAATGCTGCCCGCAACTGTTCGGACACCCGGTGACATGCAGTTTGAGGTCCTGATCGAAGCCAGGCAGGCGTTCTTCCAGTTCCTCGACCAGCCAGCGCGAGAAGCTCTTGGTTTCCGTGATCGCCAGCTTGCAGAATTCCGTCCCGCTGCAAGCAATGGCTCCACGCCAGAAGGGGGATCCGCCCACCCGCAACCCGATTGCGTCCAGTTCTTTGGCCAGTGGCTCGGTATTGGGGCGGGGCACGTTGACGATCAGCAGATTCTGCATATTGGTGGTGCGCAATTGGCCGGCAGCAAAGCGGTCGGCCAGATCAGCGGCTGCACGGATCTGCTCCGCGCTGATTCTGCCTCGCAGGACCGCCGCTCCCACGTAGTAATAGTCCGCTTGTTTTTGTGAATGGATCCCCACGTGGTCGCGATAAATGTCCGCCGGCGGCTCCTCCTCGACCCCCGGATCGAGTTGGAAACCGATTCGTCGTTCCAGGTCTTTCTGGAAATCCTCGGCGGTCCAGCCATGCCGGAGGAACAGGAATTTCAGCCGCGCCCGCTCGCGATGCTCGCGCAACTGGTCCGAGTCACGGAAGATTTCGGCAATACCTTTGACAACTGGCAACACTTGGTTCCAGCGCACAAAAACATTCAAGCGAGCGGCCAGATGCGGATCGGCCGAAAGTCCGCCGCCCACGCGCAACGAGAAACCCACCTCCGACCTGCCGGCCACAGCGCGCCTGATCGCGGTTAGTCCAATGTCATTTATCTCCGGATAAGCGCACCACACGCGGCAACCGGTGATTGAGATTTTGAATTTTCGGGGAAGGTTGTAGAAATCAGAATTCCCGACCAGCATCCGGTTGGCTTCCAGGGTTAAGGGTGACGCATCGCAAACTTCATCGCCATCAACCCCCGCCACCGGGCAGCCGGTGATGTTCCGCGTTACGTCACCGCAGGCGCCGAGAGTACTGAGCCCGCAGCGCCACAGCGCCTCCATGACTTGGGGGAGGGCCTCAATGGTAACCCAGTGCAACTGAATGTTCTGGCGTAAAGTGATGTCGGCAATTCCGCGGGCATAG
>Ga0209055_1000817_pt1 | contig 21198 bp, 16 predicted proteins | sample GraSoiAngelo_110_FD_185875 | JGI IMG/M metagenome (GOLD analysis project Ga0209055, IMG submission 185875) | Grasslands soil microbial communities from the Angelo Coastal Reserve, California, USA - 14_0903_12_30cm (SPAdes) (version 2) | ecosystem: Environmental > Terrestrial > Soil > Grasslands ... | reverse complement strand
GGTTGATTGGCGTGCTTTCGGACGCAGACCGTCTCGTAGGAAGATTAGCAGGAGACACTACTGTCCGGCTAAAAGTCGAACAGGATCAATTGGTTAGAGTTATCGAGTAAGTCGGAACGGGAGTCGAATGCTTCAAGCACGCTTAAAATGGGCAGTTTCTCGAGTAGGGTGATACTGAAAATCTGTAGGATTTGGTAAAGGCTCATTTCCAGCCCGAGGCGTTTGCGGACGATAGCCACCAAGACATAAACCGACACAGCGATCCAGATTTGAGTCTTCACCGCATTATCGCTGGTACCATAAAAGGCTTTGCTTCGCAGGTGTTGCTTGATCCACTTGAAAAACAATTCTACTTGCCAACGACATTTGTAGATCTGGGCGATCATCAGTGCCGGCAGCTGGAAGTTATTGGTCAGGAACTTCAATCGGCGCTGGTTCTCCACGTCCAAGTAACTGACGCGTCGCAAAGGATCGGGATAGGCTTTCGCCGATTCGATGGTGGTTAGGATGACGGTGTGATCCGACCGTACACCGGTGGACTTGTCGACCGAGTGCGAGTAGCGGCGCTGGAGCAAAACCTTTTCTTTGGTGCGCACGACGAAGAAGGCTGAGCAGAGGGTGAACACAAACAAGCGAGCGAAATCGATGTAGCCGCGATCCATCACGTAGAAAGCACCCGCTTCCGGAAGGAACTCATCCAGAATGTTCACGTCGGCGGTTTTGCCATCCGTGATGCGAATAAACGAGGGAATATTGCCGTGCAGGTCTAACAGCGTGTGCATTTTTACGGCCGCCTTGTGCTTACGAAACTTGGCCCAAGGAAAGAGCGAGAGACAGAGGTCAATCGTGGTTGAATCCAGAGCGTACAAACTTTGATTCAACTCCACTCCCATGGGATCGTCAGCATACAACGGACGTGCGATCGCGATCAGAGTCTGCGCATAGTCCGCAAAGATGCGCCAATCCCGGGACTCATTGGCATCGGCCAAAGTGGAACGTGCGATCGTGCTGCGGAAACCCATGTGATAGAGCTTGCTGCCGATCGACCGTAAACAAGTCTCGATATCCCGGAGACTCTCGCGGTAAGTCAATTGCGCAAAGGCCATGGCGAGAAACTGATCTCGGCACGATAAGCTTCGTGATCGATAATCGCCGGAATAGCGATTCACACATTTTTCAAATTCATAGGTGGACAGATAATCCATCAGCTGAGAGAAGACAGTACGACCAGTGTTCATGGGCCATTATTTCGCGTGGCCCGCTGGCAGTAGGAAGGGCGAAAATGGGCCCTGATGAATTCAAATCGAAAAAAGCCGGAATGGCTGCTAAGTCTTGCAACAACTAGGAGCTACATGGATGCCTCGACTCCTTAACCGGACAGTAGTGACGGAAAAGGCACGGCGAGTCATTTTCTTCGCCCGGTATGAGGCGGCTCAGTTTGGGTCGCCGTATATTGAAACGGAGCACCTGCTGCTCGGGTTACTTCGGGAAAATGCGGCCTTAGTACAAGCGATCAACCTCCCAATTACTTGCGAAGCCGCTCGTAAAGATCTGGAAGCCCGCGTCCGCATCGGTAAAAAGACTTCAACCTCCGTCGACGTCCCTCTCAGCAACGAGAACAAGCGTGTTCTGGCCTATGCGGCTGAGGAAGCCGAACGCCTCGGCCACGGGCACATCGGCGCCGAGCACCTCCTGCTTGGCCTCCTGCGGGAAGCAGGCTGCCTTGCCACCGAGATACTCGGCAAAGCCGGAGCGAATCTGGAAGTCCTGCGTGGCAAGATTGCTGAGCTTCCAGTTCCATGGAATGAGTCTCACGTTTTTCCGGGAGAACTGCCAGTTTACATTCATGGCCGGGCGTTGGGGAACAGTTATATCGAGCGTCGGGCACGCGATTGGCGGCGATTCTTCTGGGAAAAGAAAGAGTTTAGAGCTCCCGATATCGTTCTCCGTCGTGGTGATGGTGCCGTTTCTTTCGATTTAAGATTAGCGGACGACCGCGACAAGTTCCAACTGGTTAAGGGTGGATGGCAAGAAACCACTTGTCGAATCTGCCATTGGCAATTGGTTGAAACGGAGGATTCCGAACGCGGCACCGGCTACAGCAACGGACGCGAGTGGCTATGCTCGGAATGCTACGAGAAATTGGTTTCGCCTGAACCTGGAAAGCAAACTTGACTTTGTCTACTCCGTGCCTCGGTGACTCCGTGGCCGATGGGCTCACACCGGCACGGCTGTCTTCCTCGGCGGGTTGAAGAAGGGTGTCTTGACCACGGTCGCACCCACCTTCAGCCGGATCGCCTCGATCGTGATCTCCATTTGAACCGTTGTGCCTGGCTTCGAATGTTCCGTCTCGACGCTAGCCAGCGCAATCATCTTCTTGAGTAGCGGCGACCAGGTCGTGGAGGTAGCCTTGCCGACTTGCTTGTCGCCAAGGTAAACCGGCACATGCACGCGCGACGCCTGGCTGGGAGCCTGGGGGGCGAGCCCGACTTTTTCGTACAGCTGCTCGACTTCCGTCCAGTCAACCTCAAGTCCAACCAGCTGGCGCGGCACGCCATATTCCTGATCCTTCACTAGGGCGGCACGTCCGATGAAGTTTTCTTTCTCGAGGTGGACCATGCGGCCGAAAACCAGCTCATAGGGCGAGTATTTCTGGGACGGGATAAGCGCTTTCTTGGTGCCGATGTAGTCAACGTCAATCAGCAGCAGGCCGGCTTCGATGCGAGCCACGTCGAGCGCGAGCATTCCGGCGGGATCGAGGTCGAATGCTCCTCCCTTCTCCATGAGCGTGTCCCAGACTCTCACGGCGGAATCCCACGGCACCCAGATTTCATAGCCCAGATCGCCGGTGTAGCCGGTGCGCGAAATGTGCACCGGGACGCCGCCGATTTTTCCCCTGGTCATGCGGAAGTATTTCAGGTTGTCGATGTCGCCTTCGGCTGCGGCTTTCAGCAGCTTGGCCGAGGTTGGCCCTTGCAGGGCCAGGGCGGCGACGCTTTCGGAAATATCCTCGACCTCGACCTCCATATTCAGACCGTTCTGGCGGAACCAGCGCAGGCTGGGGTCGGCGGCGGTCCAGCGATAACTGTTCTCGCCCAGGCGGGTGATGGTGCCGTCGTCGATGACTTTCCCATGCTCGTCGCACCAGCAGCAGTAAATCACCTGGTTGACGGCAACCTTGTTGATGTCGCGCGTGATGATGCGATTCACCAGCTTTGTGGCGTCCCGGCCCGTGACTAAGTATTTGTAGAGCGGGGTAATGTCGATCAAGGCGGTGGCATTGCGGATGGCGTTGTACTCATGCTCGTGGTGCACTTCATAGACGCTGACCGTGTAGTATCCCGACCACTCGCGGTAGTTTAGGCTGCGGCAGAGGGCTAAGGTGCGTTCGTGGAAAGCGGTTCCGACCGGCAAGGCAGTCCCTCGGGGGAAACTGGTGTCTCGCGCGGATTATATGCAGCGGCGCGCTCAGGCAGCAACTTACAAGTTGCTGTGACTGGGAGTCAGGCAGGGTGGCAGGGTGTACGTGGGCAGACAAAACGAGGGCTCCTCGATAGAATGTGGAGTCATTTTTGCGGTCAGCCATACATGATCTCGTCATCCCCGAGGATCCGTGAGGTTCCGAAGGACCTGGCGCGCGCTGCCGAGTGCTTGTGGTCGACGCAAGATGCTTTGCGGGCTTATGCCGGCTCCGGATGGCGACATGTGGGGCTGATGCTCGTCGGCAGGGAACGCGGTGTCTAAGCATCCCAAATACGATGTCGTTGTGATTGGCGGCGGGCACAATGGCTTGGTCAACGCCGCCTATCTGGCGCGGGCCGGCAAGAAGGTGGTTGTACTGGAGCGCCGGCATGTCGTCGGGGGGGCTGCTGTTACCGAGGAAATCTTTCCCGGTTTCAAGTTCTCGGTTTGCTCTTACGTGGTTTCCCTTTTGCGTCCGGAGATTATTCGCGACCTCGATCTTCCCCGCCATGGTCTCGAGATCCTTCCCCTCGACGGAACCTTTACCCCGATGCCGAGTGGCGATTACCTGTGGCGCGTGAACGATCACGGCAAAACGCGGCGCGAGATTGCGCGCCATTCTAAAGTGGATGCCGAAGCTTACGAGGAGTTTGGCAAGGCCATGCAGGCCATGTGCCGTTTCGTAAAGCCGATCCTCGCCATGGTTCCTCCCGATCCGACCACACTGAATCCGCGCGAATTGATGAAACTGCTCTTCGTAGGCCGGCGATTTCTAGCCATGTCAAGCGAGGATAAGTACAACCAGGTGCAGTTGATGACCATGAGTGCGGCCGACTTTCTCGACCAGTGGTTCGAGACAGACGTGCTCAAGGCAACCATGTCGGCGTCGGGAATTATCGGCACGTTTCTCGGTGTGCGCTCGCCCGGGACTGCTTACGTTCTGCTGCACCATTATATGGGCGAGATCGACGGCGCATTTCGATCTTGGGGCTTTGCCCGCGGCGGAACCGGAGCTGTTTCCAATTCCATCGCCGAAGCCGCCAAAGAAGCCGGTGCGGAGATTCGTACCCAGGCAGCGACGGCAAAGATCATCGTCAAGAATGGAAAGGCGAGAGGGGTCGTCTTGCAGAATGGCGACCAGATCTACGCCGATCTGGTTTCATCCAGCGTTGACCCAAGACATACCTTCATCGAATTCATCGAACCTTCTCAGTTGCCGGATGATTTCGTAGACGAGGTAAAGCGTTACAAGTTCCGCGGTTCTTCGGGGAAGGTGAATCTTGCTCTCGATGCTTTGCCGGATTTCAAGTGCCTGCCAGGGCCGGGCGAGCATTTGCGCGGCGCGATTTCCATTTCTCCGAGCGTCGAGTACATGGAGAAAGCCTATGATGAGGCCAAATATGGGAATTTCTCGCGCCGGCCCTACATCGACATCGTGATTCCTTCTTTGACGGATCCCTCGGTTGCGCCTCCCGGCAAGCACGTCATGTCCTGCTTTGTGCAGTACGCGCCTTACAAGCTGCGTCCGGAGTTGAACTGGGACGAGCAGCGGGAAGCATTCGGAAACAATGTGATCGATACCATCGCGGAATACGCACCGAATCTGAAAAGGATCATCATCAACAAGCAGGTGCTGACGCCGCTCGATCTGGAGCGCGAGTTCGGATTAAGTGAGGGCAATATTTTTCAGGGCGAATTATCGCTCGAACAGCTTTTCTTCCTGCGTCCGGTTCCGGGCTGGGCCCAATATCGCACCCCCATCAAGAACCTCTACCTGTGCGGATCGGCTACCCATCCTGGCGGCGGCATCATGGGCGCGAACGGACGGCTGGCGGCTCTGGAAATCCTCAAAGACTGGAAAGGGGCGGCGTAGGTCATGGCCGACGAGCGAGACATCATTATTATTGGCGGCGGACACAATGGCCTGGTTGCTGCCTTCTATCTCGCCAAAGCTGGATTCAAGCCACTCGTCATTGAACGCCGCGAGCAGCCCGGCGGCGCCGCTATCACAGAAGAATTCCACCCCGGGTTCCGTTGTTCGACGCTGGCGCACAGTGCGGGCCCGCTCCGTCCCGATGTTGTCCGCGACCTGCGATTGGAGAGGCATGGGCTGAAGCTGATCACGCCGGATGTCGGCACGGTTGCGCTTTCTCCCGACGGCCGTGCACTGGTGTTGCACAACGACGTCCGCAAAGCCGCCCAGCAGATCGCGAATTTTTCCCACAGAGATGCTGCGCAATACCCGGAGCTCGAGCAAGCGCTCTCCCAGATCGGCAAGGTGCTCGCCGGGACGCTGCGGCTCAGTCCGCCGAATATTGATGATCCCAGCAAAGGCGATTTATGGGCGATGCTGCGGACCGGGCGCGCCATCCGCAAGCTGGGCAAGAAAAATATGTACCGGCTGTTGCGGTGGGGACCCATGGCCGTCGCTGATCTTGCCGCCGAGTTTCTCGAAACTGAACTGTTGCGCGCCACCATCGCGGCGCGTGGAATTTTTGGAACCTCCTTCGGCCCTTGGTCGGCGGGCAGCAGCCTGGTGCTGCTGATTCGCGCTGCGGGGGACAGCCATCCGGCCGGGTCGGCTTACTTCGCAGCAGGCGGGATGGGAGCCGTGACCAGGGCGATGGCGGCCGCGGCCCGTCAGGCAGGAGCAGAAATTCGCAGCGGTGTCGAAGTCATCCAGGTTTGCGTGAAAGACAGTGTGGCCACCGGAGTTGTGCTTTCGGCGGGCGAGGAAATCAAGGCCAAAGCGGTCATCTCCAATGCCGACCCTAAACGCACGTTGCTCAAACTGGTTGACCCAACCCATCTCTCGCCGGAGCTCGTGCAGAGGCTCAAGAACTATCGCATGCCGGGGACGGTGGCCAAGGTTAACTTCGCTCTTTCCGGTTTACCGAAGTTCACTGCTCTCAAACAGCCTGCCGATGGCGCCTTGAGCGGACGAATTCACCTTGGCCCGGATATCGATTATCTGGAGCGCGCATTTGACGAAGCCAAGTACGGCAATTTCTCGCGCCAACCCTACCTTGAGGTCGCAATTCCGTCCTTGACCGATCCGTCCCTCGTTCCGGAGGGCAAACACGTGATGTCGGTGTACATGCAGTATGCGCCTTACAAATTGAAGGGCACGGACTGGGACAAGGAAAGGGGGGCGCTCGGAGACACGGTGGTCAAGACCCTGGCACAGTACGCGCCCAACCTTCCGGAATTAATCCTGCATCAGCAGACCATCACGCCGCAGGACCTGGAAGATAATTTCGGACTCACAGGCGGACACATTTTCCACGGCGAGTTGGCGCTCGATCAGTTCTTTACCATGCGCCCGCTGCTGGATTGGGCGCGTTATCGCACGCCTATCGCGAAGCTCTATTTATGCGGTTCGGGGACACATCCGGGATCGGGGTTGACGGGTGGTTCAGGGGCCAACGCGGCACGCGAAATCGGGCGGGATTTGAGGAAGTGACTCGATGCGGCATGAAGGGGGCGATTAAGAACGTCGCGGTTGTTGGTACCGCAATGGCTTCTTTATCGATTCAAACCTCCCGCCTGGGGAGATAAATTAAGTGACTTTTCAAAATCAGCGCTGAGGCCGCGTCTGTGGCGACTCATGGTCCGCGCTTAGTTAGAGCGTCGGGGAGGACTTCTGTCGTCCCTCTAAAGTTGTAGCTCTTCTTTCGCCCTCCGGGGCCCATTTCACACGTAATATCCGCGGCTTTACGAGGTGGGCTTTATTCTTGTGCCGCTTCGCGGGCTTGGGAAAGGTACTCTCCCTAAACTTTTCCCGACTCGCACCAGCTGCGGCACAGACACTTGTGGGAATTTTCTCCACAAAACGGCGGGCGCGGAGGTTGGTTTTCACGCGACGGAAAGCTCTGCCCTGATAGGAATCGAGTCGACGGCAGCAACCCTGCTTGGCTTATGCTTGCCGGGTCTGGAGTTGCCAATATCAGCAAAATTCCGCGCGCGGGTCGGATAGGGGCGATTGCCTCAAGGTCTACAGAAACTGCTGTACGAGCTAGTGTGGCGAGCTGCTTGCGGGAGGCGCTGTTTGAAAAACTTTCACACTCGCTCTGGCTCGAGTAGCTTGCTCTTAGAGGAAAAGCACGTAGCAAACAACTGCAACACCACATTGTGCAATCGAAAAGCGGACAAGGAGAGGTAGCAATATGCTTTGGACGATGTTCGTGATTCTCCTGGTTCTCTGGCTGCTGGGATTCAGCTTTCATGTGGCAGGCGGCCTCATCCACCTGCTGCTGGTAATCGCCGTCATCGTTCTTATCATCAACCTGCTGAGCAGCCGCAGTACCGCGGTTTGAGGTGTACACGTCATGCCAACTATCGTACAGAGATTGCTGTTCATCGTGCTTCTGGTCGGGATGATCCCAGGCGCGGCATTGTCACAGTCGACTGACCAGACCCAGTCCAACCAAGGCGTCGGGCAGGAGGTGAATAATGCCGGCCACTCGACCCAACAGGCCGCCAAGAAGACGGCGCACAAGGTCAAGCGCGGCGCTAAGAAGGGGACGCACAAAGCCGCTAAGAAGACTCGCGAAGGCGCGAGCAAGGGGGAAGATAAGACCGAGACACGGCCCTCACAACCACAACAGTAGGCACGATCTGGACCGGACGGGCGACGACGCCCGTCCCTCCCTGCTTCGGATCAGTTGATGTCGAACTGCTCCTGGTGAACTGCCGGGTCGGACTTCACGATAATGGTCTTGCCGGTTAGTTCTTCCATCTCGCTCAGCCAGCGGCCATTGTTCGTTTTCAGCGCCTTGGCCACTTCCGGATTCACGCGCAGCATCACATCGCTATGCTCAAGCTGCTTGGCGATCTTGCGCATTTCGACATAAATTTCGTTGCACACCGTGTTCACTGATTTCACGTAGCCGGTGGCTGTGCAATATGGGCAGGGCGTCCCGATGGTGCGTTCGAGCGACTGCTTGACGCGCTTCCGCGTAATCGCCACCAAGCCGAAATCGTTAAACTGCAAGACCTTGGAGGGAGCGCGATCGCCGCGCAGCGCTTCTTCCAGCGCCTGCATGACTTTCTGCCGATTGCGGCGCTCGTCCATGTCGATGAAGTCAATGATGATGATGCCCCCCAGATCGCGCAGGCGGATCTGGCGGACAATCTCCTTGATTGCATCCACGTTGGTTTTGACGATCGTGTCTTCCAGGCGCGCGGTCTTGCCGACGTACTTGCCGGTGTTGATGTCGATTGCGACCAGCGCCTCGGTCTGATTGATCACGATGTAGCCGCCGCTCTTCAGCCAGACCTTGGATTTCAGGGCCTTGTTGATCTCCTCGGTCAGGCCGAACTGCTCAAATAGAGGCGTCTGCTTGGTGTAGAGCTTGACTCGCTTAACCAATGCCGGCTGGAAGCGGTTGGCAAAACGCAGGATGCGTTCGTATTCCTGCTCGGTGTCGACCCAGATGTGGGTACAGTCGGACGTGACCTGGTCGCGCAGGACGCGCTCGACTACGTTGAGGTCGTGATAGATGAGCGCGGGTGCCTTGCTGCTTTCCCCACGGCTCTTGATTTCGTTCCACAGTCCCTTGAGGAAGCGAATGTCGGCACGCAGCTCGTCTTCGGCAGCACCTTGGGCGGCCGTGCGTACGATGAAGCCCCCGTGGCCATTTTCGCGCTCGCTCATCACAATGCGCTTCAGGCGGAACCGTTCGTCTTCGGAAGCAATCTTGCGCGAGACGCCAGTGTGATTCACGGTCGGCATGTAGACCAGGAATCGTCCGGGCAGAGCAATGTGGCTGGTGATACGGGCACCCTTTTTGCCGATAGGCTCCTTGGCAATCTGGACCAGGATTTCCTGGCCTTCCCTGAGAAGATCGGAAATCAAGGGCGCCGCCTGAGCCTGGAAGTCACGGCGGGAGCGGAAACGGCGGCCGCCACCGCCACGGCGGCCGCGGCGACGATCCCATCCGGGACGCGGAGCGCGCTGCTGATATCCGGCGGTGCCGGCCGGCGCCCGAACTTCGGCGCGGGCGTCCACGGCGCCGTTGCCGCGAGCTTCGGCATCAAGCAATGCCTCGGCCTCTTCCTGAGCTTCTTCCAGTTCGGATTCCTGAGTTTCTTCCTCGGCCGCTTCTTCCTCATCAGCGGATTCGGCTTCGCCTTCCGCTTCCCCGGCAGGAGACGCGGTCTCGGTTGGACCTTCCGCGGCCGCAGAGACTTTGTCTGCCGGTTCGGGCCGGCCGCCTGCTTCGGTGGTTTCTTCTTCGAGTTCCTCGAATTGGTCGTCTTCGTCGAGATCTTCTACATAAGAAGAGATGTCAGTTTCCTCTTCTTCGATTTCTTCTTCTTCCATAGTGCCGGGAGCGGCAAAAGCAGCTTGCGCGGCGCCGGCAGCAGGTTGGCCGTGACGGACACCACGAAATTCCTCGTCTTCTTTTGACCCCTCTGAGCTGTCGGCCGCTTGTCCGCCGAAAACCGCAGCTACGTTCATTCGTTCGAAGCGGTCCTGGTCCCGTTCTCGTTCCAGTGGCGCCATGCGCCGAGCCGCGCGCACTTGAGCCTGTTCTCTGGACGCCTTGAGGTGCGGTTCACGTTCCGCCTGCGGCGGTTGATGCGCGCCAGCTTCCGGCTGGGGCTGGGCTGCTTTCTCAGGAGCCGCGAACATGGGTTCATCCTGCGGAAAAGCTTCGGCTAAAAGGGGTGTCGCCGACTCCGGAGCAGCAGTTGCCGCCGCCTTTTCCGGACGCGGCGCAGGCACGGCCGGCTGGTTTTGGTAACGCTGGTACTTAGAAATCGACTCTCCCGGCAGAATGATGGGCTGGTATCCAGGAGGCAGTCCGTACCCGGAACCGGTTGGGCGTTCGGGTTGGCGCGGGCCTTCCCGAGCGCCTTCTGAAGAGCGCGCGAACCGCGATTCGGGCAAACCGCGTTCCCCACGGCGCCCGCGACGACGACGGCGTCCGCGCCAACTGCGAGGTTCGCGTTCGTCGGCTTCGGCCAGGTTGCCGGGCGCGGCGGCGCCGGCCGGTGGCTGCGATTCGGTTGCGACTCCTTCTTCTGAAGGTTCTGATTCAATGATGAAAGTCGGCCCACGAGAAGGCGGCGCAGCTTCCGATTCACCCTGAGGAGGCTCCTGAGGCCGTTGACGGACTTCCTGGACCCCCCGGTTGACCGGGATAACATCGCTGACATCCTCGTCATGCTCTTCCAGTTCCATGAAATCGGAGACGTAGAGGAACGCATCACGCTCCAGTCCGATGTCCACGAAAGCGGACTGCATGCCGGGAAGAACGCGCGTCACGCGTCCTTTGTAAATGGATCCGGCAAGGGTGTATTCGTTTTCGCGCTCGAGGTAGATTTCTGCGAGCTGATCGTCTTCCACCAGGCCCACCTTGGTTTCGTGGGGCGTGGAGGACACAAAAAGTTCTCTTGTCATGCTGACTCCGGTTCTGCGGCCGCTAGACGGCGGCAGAGTTCACCGGAACGAGGACAGCAAAAAGCAAGGCAGGATCGAGTTTTGCGATAGAGGCCGTCTGGGTTACACAACGGCCGGCTCCGGGGGTTCCACCCCAGGACGGAACTTTTCGTACAAGCTTGGAAATCGTTTGCACTTATCGCACTTGCGCCTCGCCAGGGTTGTGACCGCTCTCTCACCTCGTGAGGGGGCCGTTTACCCGCCCGGCAGCGCTTTTCCGAATCCTACCCGGCCTCTGATTCCGTTCTGGCCGGTGAGTACCCTCTTTACGCGAGGGCGATCGTAATCTTCTGGGCCGCAATGGCTAACGCGGCGTGTACTTGCCTCTCTTCCATCTGCTCAATTCACGAAACGGCGCATACGGATGTTCATCACAATACCCAGCGCCAAAAACATAAATACAACAGAAGACCCGCCATAACTCATTAATGGCAAAGGTATTCCGGTGACTGGCATAAAGCCGACCACCATGCCGACGTTGACCAGGATATGAAAGCTAAGCACCGCTACCACACCCATGACTACGAACGTGCCGGCACGGTCGGGTGCCGTTTGCGCGTTCTGCGTCAAACGCATCAGCACTATAAAGTATAGCAGCAGAACGCCTAAGGCTCCTACAAATCCGTGTTCTTCGGAGAACGCGGCGAAAATGAAGTCGGTTTGCGGCACGGGGAGATATGCCAGGTGGGTCTGGGTCCCCTTGGCAGTTCCCTTGCCCCAGATACCTCCTGATCCCACAGCAATTTGCGACTGAATGACCTGGTAGCCAGAGCCCTGCTTGTCGGCGTCCGGGTTCATGAAGCTGGTCAGGCGCTCCCGCTGATACGGCTTGAGAACGTGCCATCCGAGGGGGAGCATCAAGCCCACTAATAGCAGCACCGTTAAGGCCTGCTTCAGCCGCACCTCCCCGAGAAAGAGCCCCATGACGGCTATCGGCAGGTAAGTCAAACACGTACCCAGATCGGGCTGCGCCAGAACCATGAGCATGGGCACGCCGACGATCATTCCGGCCTTGATGAAATCCGACCAAGAAAGCTCCTTTTGTCGCATGTCAGCGAAGTAGCGGGCCACTGCCAGGACGAGAATCAACTTCACCCACTCGGAGGGCTGAAAGTGGTTGCCACCGATTTTTACCCAGCGGCGGGCACCCAGATATTTCTGCCCAAAGACCAGAACCAACATCAGGGAGGCAATGGAGGCGATGTACATCCAATGCACCTGTTCGAGCATGGCCTGATAGTTGATCAAGCTCACGGCGAACATGAGCACCACCCCGCCCAGGATCCAGTAAATCTGCTTGATGTGGGCCCCGGCAAATTTGGTGTGCAACGTCGCGCTGTAAATTTCGGTCACACCGATACCGCAAATCAGCAGGACGAAGCCCAGCAGCAGCCAATCGAAATCACGAAAGGAAACGTAGCGAGCCATAGAATCAGTGGTTGGTCGTTAGTCGTTGGTTGTTAGCCAAACCCTTTTGCTACTAGGTACTGGGTACGGGTACTAGTTCACTCGCGGCGCCCGAGCGGCCAGCGGCCAGGGCTTCTTCGGGACATCCACTACCAACCTGCCCGCGTGCAACGTTTCGCTTTGGTCCGCGTCAGCCCGACCGTTCCAGACCCCCCGAATCTCAACTTTCTCTGGCTTGCGGCTGGCCATCTTGCTCGGCCGCCGGTTCTGCTTCTCCACGTACGCCTTGATCACCTGCGAAGCGACTCGCGCCGCCAGATATCCGTGCTCACCTTCTTCCAGCAGAGCGCAAACCACAATCTCCGGATTGCGCCGCGGTTCTACGCCGACAAACCAGCCGTTGTCTTTGAACTTGGTCTTGCCATTGGCTAAGCGCGCCTTGGCGAGGTTGCTGATGGTCTGCGCGCTGCCGGTTTTGCCGGCAAAGTCGATGCCCTCGAGATGAGCGCTGGGCGCCGTCCCGATCGGGTTCACGACATTCGCCATGGCGTCGGTAATAATCTGCCAGTTAGCCGGATCAATCGGAACCCTCACTTCATCCGGCATGTCCGCGGCCGGCAACACGTTGCCCGGAAAATCTCCCGGGAAGGCAACATGCGGTCGCTGCAGAACACCGCCGCTGGCTACCCCGCCTATGGCTCGAGCCAACTGGATCGGGGTTACGGCGACAGCGCCCTGCCCGATGCCCACCGAGATGGTTTCACCCGCGTACCACTTCTGCTTGAAGTTGCGAATCTTCCATTCTTCCGAGGGCATAACCCCGGCAACTTCCTGGGGAAGGTCGATTCCAGTTTTCTGTCCCAGGCCCAGCGCGGTTGCGTATTTTGCGATGCGGCCGATGCCCAGCTTTTCCGCCAGGGTGTAAAAGAACACATCGCACGATTGATAGATTGCCTTGCTGATGTTGGTTACGCCATGGACGCGGTGCTCAGACGTCACCCAACACTTGAAGTAGCGTCCGTAGAAGCTGGCTCCGCCTGCGCAATTTACCTTCATGTCTTGAGCGATTCCTTCCTCGAGGCCAGCCGTCGCCATGATGATTTTGAAAACCGAGCCGGGCGCCAGTTGCGCCTGAATCGCCTTGTTCAGCAGGGGGTGATTCTCGTCGCTGACCAGCTTGTTCCATTCGTCACGCGAGATGCGCACCGCGAAGTTGTTGGGATCGAAAGTGGGGCGGCTCACCATGGCCAGAATTTCGCCCTTGCGCGGGTCCATAGCCACGATGGCGCCATTTTTGTCGGCCAGGGCTTGTTCGGCGGCAATCTGCAGATCGACGTCAACGGTCAGCTTTAGCTGCTCACCGGGAACCGCCGGGGTTGAGTCCAGTTGCTGTACTTCTTTTCCTCGACTGGTTACCACCGAACGCCGCGATCCGTTCTTGCCCATCAACATTTGGTTGTACTGCTTCTCGACGCCAGAGACTCCGACCACGTCGCCCGGGTTGTAGAACTCAAACTGCGGCTGGTTGAGCATGTCCTCCGTCACTTCGCCCACGTACCCGATCAGGTGGGCCATAAAGCCCTTGCGAGGATACAAACGCCGGTACGCCATGATCGTGTCCAGCTCGGGCAGCTCGTTGCGATGCGCCTCAATGAAGGCCAACTCGTCAGGTGTGATGTCTTCTTTGAGGAAAATCGGCTGGTACTGCGGCATCGATGCGAAATGACGCACCCGGCTGCGTATCTCCTCCGAGGTCGTGTGCAGGCCCTGGGCAATCGGAACGGCGTCGGCATTGAGGTCCCGGCCCTGATCGCGCAGCAGCAACGCGGTAAAGGAGGGATAGTTGTCGACGATAGTCCTTCCTTCGCGGTCCAGAATTTTTCCGCGGGGCGCGAGAATGGGAACGTTGCGGATGCGATTCTTTTCCGCTTGCGACGCGTAGAAGTCTTGCTGCATAACCTGGAGGCGCCATAGGCCGTAGGCCAGGAGCAAAAAGATGCCGAGAATGATGTACTGTACCCCGGTGAGGCGCACCGGCGAGACTTTTTCGTCGCGACCTAACATGAATTCTCAGTTCCCGGTTCTCGGTTGCCGTTCCTAGCAGGCGGACGTCGTTCCGAGGTTAAACACACTTCCCGCTTGGGCAAAGCCAGATTGGAGGGTGTTTCGATTATTGTAACTCCACTCTGGCCTGGGCGGACGTAGCCGCGTTTGCCGCGGTGACCAAGGTCACTCGCATCAGTTCTCGGTCCCTGGTTCCGGGTTGCCGGTTTTTCGGTTCCCATTGCTCTCTGGCGGAGGTCTCGGCGCCTGCCGTTTCTCCGAGAAACGAGAACCAGGCACTCGGAACTGCCCTCAAGCTCTCTGTTTTAGCCGATCTAGGACGGCAAACAGGATGACGGCGACGCCGGCGTTGGCGACTGCGGCGACGAACTCGTGCGCCCAGTTCCACTGGACGCTGAGGCTGACCATGCCGCGCGCCACGACGAAGTAGATGACTTCATGGACCAGGTAGAAGAAAACCGTACCGAGAAAGCGAGCGCCGACATTCTCGACGTCAATTCGCACGCCCAACGATGACGCGCCATATCCAACTACGGTCTTGGCGATTCCGTAAATACCAATAGGCTGATGTGTCAGCGAGTCCTGCAGCAGGCCGATCAGAGCACCGGTGATTAGCCCCGCGACCTGGCTGCGGCGTGCTACCGCGAAGAAGATCACCACCAGCAGGGGCAGATCGAACATCGCGAAGAACGGAAAACGCAAGGGTATGAACCCCTGCAGGAAGAGCGCGATCAGTGGTACCAGGACGGCTACCGGCAGATTGAACCGATATACCTCAACCTGTTCTTGGGAAGTGTAGAGGATCTGCACGCTACTGGCGTTTATCCTCCACCGGCGCCGGTTCTGGCTTGGCGCTCTTGTCCTCCGGCTTAGCCGCCGGAGCAGAGCTCCTGGGGACGACCGCAGGCTTCTGAACTACAGCCGGTTTCACACTGCCGGGCGCTGCCGTAGTTGTGGCCGCGGTGGCCGGCTTCAGAACATCCCCGACAGGTACTTGAGAAGGGGGCGTCGTCTCAGGTGCGCCTGCCGAATTCTTCACGTTCAGATTCGCATTGGCCGGCGGGGTTTTGGGAAGGAGGGCCTCGGGCTGCGCTAGTAAGGTCTTGCCGGGAACGGTGACGCCCGGACCCGCCGGCTTCATGCCGGGGAGCGGATTGAAGGTAGCGGGTTTGGCCGCTCCATTCGGAGTTCCCAGAGTTCCTGGAGTTGCACCCTCGAACACGGTTCCCCGCGGCGTGACCACCGGGGTCTTGGCCGGAACTGCCGGCGTAGCGGCTGCTTTCTTGGGATCAACGACCGGCTTATCCGGCACAGAGGGCAGGCGCTGGCTCAAAACATCCACAGCGCGAACCCGTCCTGCCATCTCGCCGGGCACCGGCAACTTCGTTTCGACGCCCGTTACCACCAGAACTTCTTCGAGCTTGCTCAAGTTGGCAGCCGGCTTCACGATGATGTTGAGAAATGAGTCAGCCCCGGCTTTCACCCCCGACACCGTTCCGATGGTGAGCCCTTTGGGGAAAATCTGGTCGCCACCGCTGGTGATCACACGTTCTCCGGGTTGTACCGACTCGTCGTTCATTACTCTTTCAACGGCAACACCTCCCAGTGGCGTGCCACGCAGGACGCCCTGGAGACGGGACCTCTCGAGAATCACTCCGACTCCGCTGCTTTGGTCGTTGATCAGCAGCACCAGCGAAGTTGAACCATAGACGTGCAAAACCTTCCCGACGACTCCGTCAGCCGTGAGAACCGCCTGGTCGGGCTCGATTCCGTCTTTTGATCCTTTGTCGATGTAAACCGAACGGGACTGCTCGCTGCCGCTGGAGCCGATTACTTGGGCAGCGAGGGTCTTGGAGATGAATTTTTCTTTGAAGCCCAGCAGCAGTTGCAAGCGGCGAGCCTGCTCCGCGTCTTCCGAGAGGCGTACCTGCTCCAGCCGCATGCGCTCGATTTCTTGCTTGAGCTCGCGGTTCTCGGCGCGCACACCGCGGAGATAGACGTAGTTGTGCCACATGCCCCCCGTGCCTTGCTGCATCCAGATTACGGCCTTCTCAAACGGCGTGACTGCGCTGACGGCCCAGATGCGAATCAGGCGAGTATCCTCGGCATTGGCGGAGCGCTTGACCTGCACCGCCAATCCCAGTACCTGCGCAAACAAAACAGCCACCAGGATGCTCACGTTCCGGTGGCGTGTGATTAGGTTCTCCATGACTACCGTTTCAAGTTTCCAGTTTCTGGTTTCAAGTTTCGAAAGGCTTAGGTTCTATGCTTAGACCGAGCTCCGGACACCTCACCAGAAACTTGAAACCCGAAACTCGAAACTGCTACTCGATCGAAATTTTGCGCAGCAGCTTGAAGTCGCTGAGCATTTTGCCTGTGCCCAGCACTACGCTGCAGAGCGGATCGTCGGCGATGGATACCGGCAAGCCGGTTTCTTCGCGGATTCGCTTATCTAAATTCTTCAGCAGTGCGCCTCCCCCGGTGAGCACGATACCGCGATCGCTGATGTCCGCGGAAAGCTCAGGGGGCGTACGTTCCAGGGCTACGCGAATGGCGTTCATGATCGTCGAAACACATTCGCTCAGCGCTTCGCGAACTTCGCTGTCATCTACGGTGATCGTCTTGGGCACGCCTTCAATCAGGTTGCGGCCTTTGATTTCCATGGTCAGCGGCTTGTCCAGCGGATAGGCAGAGCCGATTTCAATCTTGATCTGTTCGGCCGTGCGCTCGCCGATGAGCAAGTTATATTTCCGCTTCAGGTAATTCATGATGGCTTCATCCATCTGGTTGCCGGCCATGCGCACGGAACGCGAATAGACGATGCCACTCAGAGAAATGACCGCGATATCGGTGGTGCCGCCACCGATGTCTACCACCATGTTTCCGCTCGGTTCAGTGATGGGCAGACCGGCGCCGATTGCGGCCACCATGGCTTGCTCCACCAAATGCACTTCGCTGGCCTTGGCACGATAAGCCGAGTCCATCACGGCGCGCTTTTCTACTTGCGTAATTTCCGAAGGCACCCCGATCACGATGCGAGGATGCACCAGCATCTTGCGGTTGTGCGCCTTCTGGATGAAGTAGTTGAGCATCTTCTCGGTAACCTTGAAGTCGGCGATGACGCCGTCCTTCATGGGCTTGATGGCGACGATGTTGCCCGGCGTGCGGCCAAGCATCTCCTTTGCCTCTTTGCCTACGGCTTCAACTTCACCGGTATTCTTGTTGATGGCAACGATGGAAGGCTCGTTCACCACAATGCCCTTGCCGCGCGCGTAGACCAAGGTGTTAGCTGTCCCCAGATCAATCGCGAGGTCGCTGGAAAATACGCTGAAAAGCGAGCGCAGGTTATGAATACGCGAAGCGTTGCTGTGGAATCCGTTCGATGACATTGCTCAGACTTCTCTCTCTAAAATTTGTGTTTCGACCGCTTACGCCGGAATTTGCCCGTTTTCTTGCCGCTTGTCTGGAGAAGGGGATCTCTCCATAGATTCTATATGGAAATCGTCTTTTTTGGCGGCACACGAAAGTTCTTGCACTGCCAGTTGCCTCCCGGGAGTCCGGCTTCTACTGGATCACCACCGTCTTCTGCTGAGTATTTACACCGCCACGGGCGTTCTGGGTAGTGACGGTGATCAGACTCTCCCCTAACGGCAGGGGCGGCGTGAAGTAATGAAAAGAGCCATCCGACCCGATGAAGGGCACTTCCCTTCCGTTCACCATGACCCGGGCTCCGATTTCGGTCTTGCCCGTCACCTCGATGACATGACCGTGCTGAACAAACGGGCTTAGCTCAAGGCTCATGGCAACCGTGTCTTTGCCCTTGGGAATGATGGTAAAGCGGTTCTTCTCGCTTTCCACCGATTCTTTCCCCGCGGGGTCATAGGACTGGACCGCCCAATAATAGGCGCCTTCGGTCAAGCCTGATACCCGCACCTCGGGGGTGGGAATCCTGGTGTCGATAATGGTCGAGGAGAAGTACGGGTTGCGGGAGACGCGCAGGCGATATCCAGCCGCGTTGGCCATGGGAGTCCACGCGAAATCAATGTCTTTGCTCTCGCCGGCTATGAAAATAGGGGCCATGTTAGCCGGAGAGATCGGGGTGGGCGGACCCACCTCCTTGCTCTTGGCCATCTTCGTGGAGTCTTTCTGGAAACTGACCTTTTCGAAGTCAGCTAGGTGGACGGTTTGGGTGCCCCGGACGATGTCGCCGGATCCTTTCTTGACTAAAATTTCGTGCTTGTCGGCCTTGGGATCATTCTGAACCATGGCCGCGCTGTCGGGCGCGAAGGAGGCCGTGGCTCCCGCAATGTTTACCTTGGAACTGGAGCCTTGGACGTAGGTTCCGGTGGCCAGGTCCACCGTACCGGTGCTTACCGTGACGGCCACGCTGGTTTGCTGCTTGTCATTGGCCGCATTTTCCTCGATGACAATGAGCGAATCTTGCTTAACCGTGTAGTTGGTACCGTCGTTGAAGACGACTTTAGCCATACCCTCGGAGGTGGTTTGAATGACGTCGCCCTTTTCGAGGGGCAGACTGTAATCGGCGGTCCGCCAACTGTTGCTATTAGCCTTCTTGACCTTGACCACACCTTCGAGGTTGGTGAAATGGGCCTGTCGGCTGCTGGAGGCGCTTATTTTGTCGGGAGTTGCCTCTCCCGCGATGGCCTCGAAGATCCGGTTACCGAGTTTGCCAGCTTGCTCGATCCCGGCGTGGGTAGCTTGCGGAAATGCAAAGTGCAGGGCGGCAACAATAATCAACAAGACGGCGAGCACCATCAGCACCACACTGCGGTAGGTGACGGTCCTCCATGCGAGGTAAATTCCGGGTTTTCGTCTGTCTGACACTGGCCGCTACAGAATCCTGTTAAATCCTAGAAAGTACGAGATAAGTCGAAGGTTATCACAGGGTTGCGGAAGGAGAAACGGTAACTTGGATGCAGGCAGGTACTGAGGTAACTTGGCTCCGAGAAGAGCCGCTTTGCGGGGGGACGCCCTGCCGGTCAATACCGGTCAACACCGCCACGGCTATGCCGATGACAGCCACTCCGAAGGTGAAAAAGGCAACGGAGCCAGGTTGCGGACTGCGGGGCGATCCGTGGGTTCGCCTCGAAAGATGCTGATCCCGCACGGCACCAAGGCAAGCAACAGCCCTGCTCCCACCCAGATCCAGCTGTTCATTCTTCTGCTCCCAGCAGTCGGCCAATCCGGGGAGTCTCCGTGGGAGATACCTGGTGGATGAGCGCTAAATGCGACTTGTGATCGATTCCGACCACGATGAAATTCGGCACCATCGTCATATAGGCGACGAACCGGGCTCGCTTCGCGCAGGAACCCTCATCCTCGCCGCCGTAGTCATAACGCACGGCGCGAAACTGCGCCTCCGATCTGCTGCGGCCCAGCAGCTGGCGAACCAGTGCCTTCAGAATGGCTGCCGTGCCGCTCAGCGCATACCACGGCTCCCAGAGACCCAGCACCAGCCATCGCAATCGGGGCTTGAAGGGAGTAAAGTGCTGAGCTTTTAGACGCGCATCAGCAATCCTTAATCCTTCCCAACCCCGCGGCTCCCAGTGCGAGGCAGGCTTCGTGCCACCGCAGTTAGCTCACCAAGAGCATCCAGAGCAGAAAAAGAAAGGCAGACTCCAGCCCGCCGATCAGCAGGACGTGCAGGATGGAGTCTCGCTTCATGGTGCCGCCAAGGACGCTACGCCCCTCAATCTAGAGAGGAACCCAGGGACCCGAGGTTGCCTAGCGACCGCCGAGGCATGATCCGCGTCACTTGCCGCTCCCCTAGCCGGGCGGTACGATGAGTAGTTTCAGGAATCGTCCCAGGAGGCTTTATGGCTACTGACACGGTGACCTCTGCCCCGATACTGGGCTCGGCCACCCGGTCGAAGATCCTTAAGAACTTCATCGATGGCGAGTGGGTGGAGTCGGTCAGCGGCGAGACGTTCGAGAATCAGAACCCGGCTGACACGCGGGACCTCGTCGGAATTTTCCAGAAGTCAGGCAAACAGGATATAGACGCGGCCATTGAGGCGGCCAAGCGTGCATTTGCGAAATGGCGGCTGGTGCCTGCGCCGCGTCGCGCCGAAATCGTCTACCGGGCGGCCGAGATGCTCATCGAACGCAAGGAAGAGTACGCCCGCGACATGACTCGCGAGATGGGCAAGATTCTGAAGGAAACCCGCGGGGACGTGCAGGAGGCCATTGACACCGCTTATTACATGGCGGGGGAAGGCCGGCGCATGTTTGGACCTACCACTCCTTCCGAGCTGCCTAACAAGTTCGCCATGGCCATACGCCAGCCGCTGGGCGTCTGCGCCATGATCACGCCGTGGAACTTTCCGATGGCGATTCCCTCCTGGAAGCTGCTACCGGCAATTGTGTGCGGCAACACCTGCGTGATCAAGCCGGCGCAGGACACGCCGCTCTCCACTTTCAACCTGGTGCGCACATTGACGGACGCCGGCGTCCCCCGGGGCGTCCTGAACATCGTCAGCGGCTTTGGTTCTCGCCTTGGCGCGCCGCTCATGGAGCATCCGGACGTGCGGGCCATTTCGCTGACCGGTTCGACCGATGTCGGCCGCATCGTTGGCACCACGGCGGCCAAGAGTTTCAAACACTGCTCGCTGGAGCTGGGCGGCAAGAACCCGATGATCGTGCTCGATGACGCCAATCTTGAGTTGGCTCTTGACGGCGGCCTGTGGGGGGGCTTTGGTACGACCGGGCAGCGTTGCACGGCGACCAGCCGCATCATCGTGCAGAAAGGCGTTTATGGTGAGTTCGCCCACCGCTACGTGGAGCGAGCTAAGACTTTA
>Ga0209055_1000815_pt1 | contig 21220 bp, 19 predicted proteins | sample GraSoiAngelo_110_FD_185875 | JGI IMG/M metagenome (GOLD analysis project Ga0209055, IMG submission 185875) | Grasslands soil microbial communities from the Angelo Coastal Reserve, California, USA - 14_0903_12_30cm (SPAdes) (version 2) | ecosystem: Environmental > Terrestrial > Soil > Grasslands ... | reverse complement strand
CGCAATGACAAGATCGTTAAGAAGCACGCCAAGGGCATTGAGTTCCTCTTCCGGAAGAATAAGGTCGAGTCCATGCAGGGCTGGGGCCGCTGGGCGGGACCCGGCAAGGTGGCGGTGGAAAAAGACGGGAAGACCACCGAGGTCGAAGCCACCCACATCATTCTGGCTACGGGCTCCGAGGCGCGCACGCTTCCAGGCGTCGAGTTGGATGGCAAAACGGTACTCAGCAACCGCGAGATCTTGGCTCTGCCTGCAGTGCCCAAGTCGCTCATCGTGGTCGGCGCGGGAGCTGTGGGGGTGGAATTCGCCTCGATCTATAACTCCTTCGGCACGGAAGTGACGATCCTCGAAATGCTGCCCCGGGTGGTGCCGCTGGAAGACGAAGAGATCTCCGCTGAGCTGGACAAGGCGTTTCGCAAGAAGAGCATCAAGATCTTCACCGAAGCGAAAGTGGAATCGGTGAAGAAAGACGCGAAGGGCGCCACGGTGACCTTCAAGGACAAGGCCGGCAAAACGCAGGCGCTCTCCGCTGAAAAAATTCTAATCGCGGTGGGGCGCAAGCCGCAGACGGAGAATATCGGCCTCGAAAAGTCCAAAGCCAAAGTCGAGCGCGGGTTTGTGCACGTGGGGCCGTACCTCGAAACCGCGGAGCCGGGGCTCTATGCGATCGGCGACATCGTCGCGGGGCTGCCGCAGCTTGCCCATGCGGCTTCGATGGAAGGAATCATCGCGGTCGGCAAGATGGCCGGGAAAGATGTGCCACAGCTCGACCGCAACCGCATCCCCAACGCCACTTACTGCGAGCCGCAGATCGGCTCGATTGGCATGACCGAAAAACAGGCGCGCGACGCCGGGTTTCAGGTGAAGACCGGGAAGTTCCCTTTCGCGGCGAACAGCAAGGCGTCCATCTTGGGCCAGCATGAAGGGTTCATCAAAGTAGTGGCCGATGAGAAGTACGGCGAAGCGCTCGGCGTGCACATCATCGGCCCGCTGGCAACCGAAGTTATCGCCGAGGCCGTCGCCGCGTTGCAACTGGAAGCCACAATCGACGACATGTTGTTCACCATTCACGCGCACCCCACGGTGTGGGAAGCCATGGGGGACGCCTTTGCCTCGGTAAGGGGATTGGCGATAAATGCGTAATGGTTTGGCGGGACGCTTTGTCTAGCGGAATGGAGGGTTGCCTGGTTATCGAGCTCGGCCTCACGCCCTATGGGGCGGCGTGGGAGCTGCAGCGCCGCATCGTGGCCGCGCGGAAGGCGAATCTGGTGCCGGACATTCTGCTGCTGTGCGAGCATCCGCATGTAATCACGCTTGGGCGCAACGGAAAACCTGAGCACCTCCGCGCGTCGGAGCACCTGCTCCGGCAGATGAATGTCGAGTTCCACCTGACCGATCGCGGCGGTGACATCACCTATCATGGCCCCGGGCAACTGGTCGGCTACCCCATCCTCAATCTGGCCGCGATTCGCCGGGACGTCGTCTGGTACGTGAGGAGCCTGGAAGAGGCTATGCTCCGCGGGACGTCGGACTTCGGGATCGAGGCTACGCGCAAACCCGGCCGAACCGGCGTCTGGGTGGACCTGCCGGGCGGCAGCGAAGAAAAACTCGCCGCCATCGGCGTGCATATTAGCCGCTGGGTCACCTCGCACGGCTTTGCGTATAACGTGGCCACCGACCTGCGGTATTTTGATTTGGTTGTGCCATGCGGCCTCCCGGACAAGCAGCCGACTTCGCTGGAACGCCTGCTGGGCCGCGCAGTGAGTCTCACGGAGGTTGTGCCGCGGATGGTAGAGCGATTTGCTGAGGTTTTCGGCCTGCGGATGCAACCGGCGACGCGGGCAGAACTGGAAGACCGGCTGCGCGCTGGCGAGCAGCAACTGGCTGTTGCGTCCTGAACGGGCCGACCGCCGCAGCAGAGTAGAAGGGGTTTCTGAGAATGAAGATTTCGCTCAGGCGTGAACAGCACCTCGAGCTCTACTACTACATGAAGCTGAACCGGGCGCTCGAGGAACAAATGGTGCGGCTGTTCCGGCAAAACAAAATTGTCGGGGGACTCTACTCCAGCCTCGGGCAAGAGGCCATCTCCGTGGGCACTGCGTACGCACTCGAGCCGCGGGACTGGCTGGCGCCGATGATCCGCAATATCGGCGCGCTCCTGGTGAAGGGCTTCAAGCCGCGCGACATCCTGACCCAGCACATGGCCAAGTACACCTCGCCAACCCTGGGCAAAGACGGCACCAGCCACTTCGGCGACTTGAAGGTACGGCACGTGGTCTCGCCCATCTCCATGCTAGGCGACCTGATCCCGGTGATGACCGGCATCGCCATGGCCGGCAGCTACCTGGGCCAAAAGATTGTCGCGATGACGTGGATCGGCGACGGCGGCACCTCTACCGGAGCGTTTCATGAGGGCATCAACCTGGCGGCGGTGCAGAAGGCTGCCCTGGTCTGCATCATCGAGAACAACCAGTGGGCCTACTCGACGCCGGTACGGCGCCAGGTGCCGACCCAGGACCTGGCCGACCGCGCCAAGGCTTACGGCATCCCCAGCTACGTCGTTGACGGCAATGACGTCGTATCTGTTTACCAGGTCTCGAAAGAAGCTGTCGAGCGATGCCGTTCGGGCCAAGGCCCCATTCTCATCGAAGCCAAGACCATGCGCATGAAGGGCCACGCTCAGCACGACGCCGCTGAGTATGTGCCCAAGGCGATGTTTGAATACTGGAAGGCGCGCGACCCCCTCGACCGCTACGAAAAGCACCTGACCGCGAGCAAACTGTGGGACGCCCAAACCAAAGCCGAAATTGACGCGCGGATCGAGCGTGAGCTGCAAGAGGATCTCGAGTTTGCTGAAAGCTCGCCCTTGCCCCCGCCGGAGCTCGTCGAGCAGGGCGTGTATTGTGAGGGGTGTCATACGATCGAGCCGGATTGGCGGCGGCCGAAAGAAGAGCTGGTGCCGCCGAAGTCGAGCGTTGCGGCGGTCTGGGAAGTGGAAGATTTCGGCGCTTTCGAGAAACGCGAGGAGCCGGCGGCGGCCGCGAAGCACTCGACCGTGCTGGCCTCCGGAGACGGCCGCCGGCATCCCGCACAGCCGAGCGCGCGCAAGGGGAAAGCGGCAAAGACGCCGACGCGCAACAAGGTGAGAAGATAACCGTGGCCGCGGTCACCATGCTCGAAGCCATCCGCCAAGCGCTGTTTGAAGAGATGGAGCGGGACCCGGCGGTGGTTTTGCTCGGCGAAGACCTGGGCGTGTATGGCGGCGCGTTCAAGGTCACCGCGGGATTGCTCGAGCGCTTCGGTTGGGAGCGCGTGATCGACACCCCGATCAGCGAGACCGCCATTGTCGGGGCGGCTGTGGGGATGAGCTACCTGGGGCTGCGGCCGGTGGCGGAGATGCAGTTCATCGACTTCATCGCCTGCTGCTTCAACCAGCTGACGAATTTCGTGGCCAAGTCGCACTACCGCTGGGGCGCTCCGGTGCCGATGGTGGTGCGCGGCCCCTCTGGCGGCGGAGTTCATGGCGGCCCATTTCATTCCGCCAATCCTGAGATGTACTTCGTGCACACCCCGGGGCTCAAAGTGGTCTACCCGTCGACGGCCTATGACGCCAAGGGTTTGCTCAAGTCCGCCATTCGCGATAACAACCCGGTGCTTTTCTTCGAGCACAAGTTCCTCTACCGGCGGGTCAAGGAAGAGCTTCCGTCCGGGGATTACACGGTGCCGCTGGGCAAGGCGGTGGTGCGGCGCGAGGGGCGCGATTTGACCATCGTCAGCTATGCGGCGATGATGCACACCTCGATGGAGGCCGCCGAGGTATTGGCGAAGGAAGGAATCGAGGCCGAGGTGATCGACCTGCGCACGCTGCTGCCGCTCGATCGCGAGACGCTGCTGGCCTCGGTGAAAAAAACGAATAAGATACTGGTTGTGCATGAGGACACCCGCACCGGCGGCATCGCCGGCGAGATCGCCGCGCTGGTTTGCGAAGGCGCGTTCGAGGACTTGGACGGGCCGGTGCTGCGCGTTACTTCGCTGGATACTCCGGTGCCGTATTCCCCGCCGCTCGAGGAGCGCTTTTTGCCAGATGTCCAGCGCGTGGCGGCTGCCGCCCGTGACTTAGCGAGATACTGAATGCCGCAGGAAGAACGAGGAGAAGCCTATGCCCGTTGACGTGCTTATGCCCCAGATGGGGGAAAGCATTTTTGAAGGCACCATCACCAAGTGGCTCAAGAAGCCCGGCGACAAAGTCGAGCGCGACGAGCCCCTGTTTGAGATTTCCACCGACAAGGTGGACGCTGAGATCCCAGCACCGTCCGCTGGCGTGTTAAAAGAGATTAAGGTCGCCGAGGGCCAGACTGTACCCATCCAGACTGTGGTCGCGGTAATAGACGCGGCTGGAGCGGCTGCGGCCGCGGCTCCCGCTGCCGCGCCTGCAAGGGCGGAAGCGCCGCAGGCCGCCGCGCCGCCAACTCCGCCGCTCGCTCCCTCGGCCGCTCCAGCAACGGCCGCACAAGCGTCGCAGCGTGTGGCTGTGGCGCCCGCCTCGGCGCCGGTGGCCGTGGCGGCAGGCGCTCCAGCGATGCCGCGCCGGGATGGCCAGCGGATTCACAGCTCGCCGCTGGTGCGGCGCCTGGCACGCGAGCACAACATTGATCTCGCCGAGCTGCGCGGCACCGGCGCCGGCGGCCGCATCAGCAAGAAAGACATCCTTGCGGTAATTGCCGCGGGTGGCAGCCGTCCCGCCGCCGCGCCGCCACCGGCGCCTACCTTTGCGCCACCGGCTGTGGCGCCTGCCCCGGCCCCGCAGGCCGTTCCCGCCGCTGTACCAGGCGCGTCCGGCACAGTGGTGCATGTGGCGCTCGAGAATGCCGTGCCGCGCGAGCGCATCTACTTCGGGCGCTACGAAGTGCAGCCCATGACCGTGATGCGGCAGCGCATCGCCGAGCACATGGTGGCTTCCAAGCGCGTCTCGCCCCACGTGTACTCCGTGGATGAGGTGGACATGACCCGCATCGTTCAACTGCGGGACCGCACCAAGAATGAGTTCGAGAAGCGCTTCGATACCAAGTTGACCTTCATGCCCTTCTTCGTGCGCGCCTGCGTCGAGGGGCTGCGCGCCTTCCCGACCGTCAACGCCTCGGCCGATGGCACCAATGTCGTGTTACACAAGGAGATCAATGTCGGCATCGCCGTGGCGCTCGACTGGGGACTGATCGTGCCGGTGATTAAGAGCGCCGACGAGAAGAATTTCCTCGGGCTGCAGCGCGCCATAAACGATCTGGCGGAGCGCGCTCGCTCGAAAAAACTGAAGCCCGAAGAGGTGCAGGAGAGCACGTTTGCCATTACCAATCCCGGCATCTTCGGCGGGCTGATGGGCCTCCCAGTGATCAACCAGCCGAACGTGGGGATCCTGGGCCTGGGCGCCATCCAGAAGCGGCCAGTGGTCATCGACGACGCCATCGCCATCCGCTCCATGGTGTACATCACGATGAGCTACGACCACCGCGTGGTGGACGGCGCAGTGTCGCACCAGTTCCTGCGCAAGGTGAAGACGGCGCTGGAAAACTGGAGCGAGAACATCCTCTAGCAGCCGTAGTGAGACTGCTAGTGGGAGGCGATTCGGCGAGGAATACCTCACCTCGTCCTGCCCGGCAGCCTGGATGCCTTGCCCCTTTTTTCTTGTTAGTGAATTGTGGGCTTCAACCGGTTCGCGAATCCTTCGAGCTCTGACACCGGTACCAGCTCAATCTTCTGGTCTTCCAACAATCGAGCGACGAACTGGTGCTGTCTGTTGCCGGGCACTGGACGCATCTCTGCGACGGCAGTAAACGTGGTCTTCGCGAGCTTTCCGCGAATTGACTCCGCCGTGAACGCGAGTACCTTGGCCTGCGTCACATCTCCCGAGATCGTCAACGCGTGCACGAAGCCGCGCGTGCCGTTGGAGCGATAGGAGTAGTCCAGCCTAAGGGAATCGCCCGGATAGGTGAACTCCTCCACGGGGACACCCTTCTGCATAGGCCGATAGATGCCGGCCCTGCGAAATACCTGATTGATGCGGGTGCGGATTGCAGCGCGGGTGCTGGGTGTCTCGGCCGCGGCACGACGGTAACGCGGCAGGGCCACATGGTCCCGGTAGAGCCGGTCAAGTTCAGCGTCCAAGTCCTCCGTCAACACGCCTCTCTGCGGGCTGAGCTGCAAGGCATTGGAGAGCGTCTCGTTCAGATGTTGGAAGTATTCGTCCCACTCCTTCTTGCGTTCGTCCAACTGTGTCTGGAAATCAGACGCGAGGGCGCGCAAGAAGTCCAGATCCGCATTGGCGTGCAGCTTTCGGACGCGGCCGAACTCCACCGGCTCTTCAATCAGGCGTGCGCGGGCGCGTTTCGACTTTGGGTCGTGGACCAGAATGCCGATATTGACCCACTCGTCGCGCACCAGGTTAGGGTTGTAGCGCAAGACGTGATAAGCACAGGCGTGCAGTCGTTCGTCAGGCATGGTTCACTTCCAATTCAGGAATGGTTGTCGATAGGAATTTTTGGCTGCTACGATCCACTCACGCACTTGCGCGCGCCGGTGATAGAGCTGCTCCAGCAGCCGAAACAGGGCCTCCTGGTCGAAATTGTACCATTCCGGCGGAATTTGGCTTTGTGCCTCGTCCAGTACGCTTTCGGTGATGCGTTTTTCCAGCCGCCCGAGCCAGGGCTCGAACGATTCCATTCCGTGCACGCTCTCGTACACGCGATGCCGGGCGTAGAGCCCGCGCAGAGGCGCGTCGGGGAAATTCCATTCCCCCGCGTTAAAGCAAAACCCCTGGTCGATCATCCAAGCCTGGTAGCGAGACCTCCCGGGTTCCTTGAAAAAAATGGCCTGGCGACCGTTGGTGTTGCACGTCCACTTGTCGAACACCAGCATGCCGATAAAATCGTCCAGATTTTCCACCTGCAGTAACTGCTCGTCCGGCAAGAAGTCGTGCACGGTCACTTGCCTCGGGTCGCCCGGGTAGCCCGACCCGAACTGCCGGCCGGCGCGACACGATGTGCGCGCCACACCGAGTTGGATCACCAGCTCGCCGGTTAATTCGATTAGGTCCGGGCCGACCTCGATGACCTCCCTCGGCGCCGTGGACAGTCCCAAGCGAGCGGCCAGAGCCGTTCCAAGCATTTCGTTCGCCAAAATCCGCGGATGCTGCGGATTGTTCTGGAATTTTACGATGTAAAAAAAGTCTTCTTCCGGAGAGGAATCTTGCTTGCAGCGCATCAGATGAGCTTGGGCTCCCCCACGCATCCGGCGAATGTGTTCCACTGCCCGCAGCATCGGCGCGTATGCTAGTCATGGTGCTGTGAAGTGGCAACTAGATAATTTTCAAAGCGGGAAGGCCGCGGTCCATCTTGGCGCCGAAGGGAATGTGCCCACCGCTCTGCCACGCGGGGCGCCTATTGCTTTTCCATTGGTCGCGCCTTGTGATTATTAACTCCTCGTTATAAGCTCTCCGCCGATGACTTTCGTGGCCCTGCAGGAGAGCCTGCGCAAGGAACTGCGCAAGCGGATTGATGCGGGCGGGTTGACGGGCATGGAGCTTGCGCGCCGGGCCGGGTTCACGCAAGCGCACATTTCCAATTTCCTGAACCGCAAGCGTGGGCTGAAACTGACCGCGCTCGATCGCGTGTTGCGAGCCATCGGCCAATCGGTCTACGATCTGCTCAATCCGCACGAGCTGGCGCGTTTCGCTGCTGTGCCGGCCGGTGCCGCCACTGACTACGCTGAGGTGCCGCTGGTCGAGGCCATCCATGCTGCGGGCAGCGAGGTGATCGTCAACGAAGAAGTAAAGGATCTGCTCCCCTACGAGCGGGGAATGCTGAGCCGTATCCGCGCGGAACCGGCCTCGCCCGCGCGCAAGTCCTGGACCCGCTTTGTTCTGATCCGGGTGGAGGGGAAAGAGGCGCTGAGCATGTGGCCGCGGTTTGGCCCGGGGGCCATCCTTCTGCTTGACCGCCACTACACCAGCCTGCGCCCGTATCGGAAGGACGATCGCAATATCTACGTGGCGCGCAAAGGCGACGGCTTAACGGTGAGATACGTGGACCTCAGCGGAACGGTGCTGATCCTTCGCCCGCACAATTCCGACTACCCTATTGAACTCCTTCCGATGGAGGGAGGGCAAAACCCGGGAGAGCGCATCGTGGGCCGAGTAGCGCACATCGCGCTCGAAGCCTAGCGCCATGCGGGCGCACCACGCCCACCGCGAAGAACGATCAGCGATTGAAATGAAAGCTCTGGATCGGGCAGGTAGAGCTTGCCAAGCGTTCCCACCGCGAAGAACGATCAGCGATTGAAATGAAAGGGCCTGGGAGTGAATCCCGGGCCCTGAAAAGCTCGCATAGTTCGACTCTTCAACAGCGGGGTGAAGGCTCACCCTAATGGTTACTTGCGGCGCTTCCCGCGCTTCTTGGCTGCTTTGGGACGCTTCGCAGACGCTTTGGCCTTCTTGGGCTTGGCCTTCTTTGCCTTTTTCTTTGCCGGTTTTGCCGGCCCGGCAGGTTTGGCTGCTTTTCGCGGCGCAGTCCGAGGAGGGGGCGGGGGCGCGGCGCCCGCGGGTCCCGGACGCTCTACGACGACTAGCTCCCCTTCAGTCTCCTCTTCCACAACTTCGCCGCCGACTTCTTCCTCCTCCTCGAAACGGGAGTGCTCGTTGTCTTCGCTGAAATCGTCTTTCTCGTGAGCCATGATGACCTCCGTGGGATGCCCGGGGCGCAAATCGACGCGCAGTGGCTACCCTACCAACGCGGCGCTTATAATCGCAGTGTCATACATTTGTCAAGGAATAAGGAACGCTCCGGCAAGCGAATTCGGTCGCCTGCCGCGCAGCCACGGCGCACGAAGCCGACTGTTGGGGTTTCACGTAACGGATTGATTACCAAACAGATAGGAGCAGCTACCCGAGTGCGGCGGAAAAACCATCAACAAATCGCCAACGCGCGGTTGCAGACTCAACAAAAAACGCTTGGCCGAACAACGCCTCCTTGCGGTTGCGATACGCTCGTGCATTTGACCCGAGCGGTTGGCTTGGCTTGGCGTGATGGAAGATGCCCTGTGCTCCTCCCGATGGTTTCGGGTCGGCGCCTTCGCTGGGCGAAGGTTCCGGACCGGAACCTTTCCTGCGCGATTTCGCCGTGGACGGCTGCGTGCGGCCGCCGGGATAGACCTTCAGGCTCATCCCTCGGGATACGCGGTTGCCGCGCAGTTTATTCCACCGCTTCAATTCCGCAACGCTGACGTCGAACTGCTCAGCAATGGTATCGAGCGTATCTCCCCGGCGGACGCGATAGTGAACCAGCTTGCCCAACACGGGCTGCGGGTGCGCCGCGGCCGGAATAATCAGTTTGTCGCCGGCGTGCAGTGGGGTGCGGCCGTCGATGCTGTTGGCATCGGCGATGGCGGTGGGCGTCACGCGGTACTTTCGCGCGATCGCGCTGAGGGTCTCACCCTCTTCGATGCGATGGCGCCGCCAGCTCACCCATTTCTCCGGCGGGATGGCGGCAATCTCGGCGAAGAAACGCTCGGCGGTGCCCTCCGGCAGGCGCAGCTCGAAGTTCGGTTCCTTGGGCGTGACCATGCGCAGCAATTGCGGATTGAGCGACCTCAGCGTCTCCACGTCCACGTCAATGGTTTCGGCCACCAGCCGCAGGTCAATCGGATGGCCGGGCTTGACCCGGTCGGAGCGAACTGGCGACTCTGGGTCCACCTGGAAGCCATACCGCTGCGCATCTTTGGCCACCAGAGTGAGGGCGAGGATGATCGGAACGTAATTGCGGGTTTCCCGCGGCAACGCATTGCGCTTATAAAGTTCCCAGAAGTCGGCGTAGCCGGTGTGCTCGACGGCATGTTTCACGTGGGCCGGCCCGGAGTTGTAGGCGGCCATCACCAAGTACCAATCCCCGAACTGCTGGTAGAGATCGCGCAGGTGCCGCGCCGCCGCGCGTGTGGCCTTTTCGGGATCTTGTCGCTCGTCCACCCACCAACTGCGCTGCAGCCCATATTCGCGCCCGCGATACGCCATGAACTGCCAGATGCCGCGCGCGCCGGCTCGCGAGAGCGCCAGGGGCTGGAAAGCGCTCTCTGCTTGTGCCAAGTAGATTAAGTCCTGCGGCAGACCCTCTTCGCGCAGGATGCGCGCAATCATCTCGCGGTAGCGGCCCGCGCGGCGCAGGCCGTTTTCGACAATGGTGCGACCCCGCGGCGTCTGGAAGAAATTCAGAAATGAAAGAACGGTATCGTTCACCGTAAGGGGGAGATCGTGTGCAACCTCCTGCAATGCCTGCTCGGCCTTCTCGCGCAGTCGCGGATCCACCGGGAAGGTCATCTCCGCGATTTCATCGATTGGCGCGGGTTCGGCCCTCTGCTCGCTGAAGCCGTCCCCTTCTCGGAAGGCAGCCAATTCGTAGGCATGAACAATCTCCACGATGCGGTCAAAAAGCTTCTCTAGAAGCGGCTCGGCTTGCAAGTCGTAGCCGCTCGTGAGCAGCGCATCGAGCGCTCGGTCAAAATCCTGCCGGGCCTTGCCTAGGTGACCCGCCTTGTAGTTCTGCTCGCCCGACTGGAAGGCGGCTTCGACCTGGGCGGCCAGCAGCTCGGCGCCGCTGGGTGGCAGCGGCGTTAGCCAAGCGCCATGCGCGCGGGGGCTATCGAGCGGCAGCGGGCCCAGAATCTCCGCAGGCGGAGCGACCTCCTGTGGCCGTGCTTGGATCGGGCGCCGAGCCGATTCCTCGCACCCGGCCAGGCCGAGAAGGAGAGCCGCGGCTGGAATGAGCACACCCGCGCTGGGCTTCCGAAACGCGAGTTCCCGGGTTAGAGACTTCATGATGGATTTGATCCCGTTTGCTTCACGGCGCATCCGGGCGACGTTCACCGGAGGGCGAATTCTTCCCAGTGTGAGACGGTCTCGGTCGCGCGTGGGTTTGCTCCCATTTTCATCCTAGGGTCACCTCCCCCCCAGGGTCAATCCAAGACGGAAAAGGCGGTTCACACAGCGAAACATGCCTACGCAAGCGCCTGTTTCAGGTCTGCAATCAGGTCTCCGGGATCCTCGAGACCTACCGAGACCCGTACAGTGCCAGGTTGCACCCCAGCGGCGGCAAGTTCCTCGCGGCTCATCCGGTAATGCGAGGTGTAAATGGGCAGGACCACCAGGGATTCCACACCGCCCAGGCTCGCAGCCAGCAGGAAGACTCGCACGCGGTCGCAGAAGCGCCGCGCGGCGGGCAGGCCTCCGCGCAGATCAAACGCCAGCATCGAACCGAAGCCGCCCATCTGCCGCTTGGCCAGCCGATGGTCGGGGTGGGCAGGCAGCCCCGGATAGTGCACGCGCGAAACCTTGGGATGGCGCGAGAGGAACCGGGCGACGGTCATGGCCGTCTCGCCCTGACGGCGGACGCGCACCTCCAGCGTCTTGAGGCCGCGCATCAGCAGAAACGCCGCGCCCGGGTCCATTGCCCCGCCGAGATAGATGATCATGTCCCGCACGCGGCCCATCCAGGCGCGGCTGCCGACCGCCGCGCCGGCGATCAGGTCATGGTGGCCGGCTAGATACTTCGTCGCGCTGTGCACCACGATGTCGAAGCCCATCGCCAGCGGCTTTTGCAGGATGGGTGAGGCGAAGGTGTTGTCGATCAGGGATACCAGCTTGTGCCGCCGCGCCAGCTCGATGGCCTTGCGCAGGTCCACCAGCCGCAACGTCGGGTTGGTTGGCGTCTCAATGTAGAGGGCGCGGGTGTTCGAGTTCACCAGCCGCTCGGCGCCTTCCAGCTCCGCCTCCAGGTGATGGACGCGGATGCCGAGCCGCGGAAGGATATCTCGCATCAGTCGGTAGGTTCCGCCGTAGAGTTGCCGCGTGGCGATGATTTCCTCGCCCGACTTCACCACCGCCAGCAGCGCACTCGAAATCGCCGCCATGCCCGAAGCGGCGACCACCGCGTCCTCGCCGCCTTCCAGCTCCGCCAGCTTCGCTTCGGCCACGGCCAGCGTCGGGTTGCCGTAGCGCGTGTAGATGTACGCCTTGCTTTTGCCTTCGGCCCAACGCTTCATCTCCGCCGTGCTGGAAAAGGTGAAGGTCGAGCTGCGGGTAATCGGCGTGGTGATCGGGACGCTGATGCCGTGCTTTTCTTCGCCGCTGTGAATGGCGCGCGTGGCGTCGCCCCAGTGGTCTCTGTTGTTGCTTCTCATAGGAGCGCGATTCTCTCGTGAAACCGTGGCGGCACAACAGCCAAATTGGCGCGTCCGATGGTTGCCAGAAGCCGTGTCATCAATGTTCCGGGTCTCACTTGCGTCAAGGCACCGCTTCCACCATGCCTCAAAAGGCCCGCAAACCGTGGGGCTTCTTAAGCCCCTGAGGTGCTGCCTAGGCTCCGTCCGGCGCCTGGACTTACCATTTATGAAACATCTTCTAAGCTTCCTCTTCCACCGGCTCGCCTTCGCGCGCGGCTTTGGCTGCGGCGATCACTTTCTCGGCGATTTCGTTCGGCACGAAGTCGTAGTGCGAAAACTCCATCGAGTAGCTGGCGCGCCCCTGCGTCATGGAGGTCAAGTCGGTGGCGTAGCTGAGCATCTCGGCCAGCGGCACCTGCGCTTTGATCACCACGCTCGAGCCGCGCGATTCGCTGCCGCTAATCCGCCCGCGCCGCCCGCTCAGGTTCCCCATGATGTCGCCGGAGTACTGTTCCGGCGCATAGACCTCGACGTGCATGATGGGCTCGAGCAGCGTCGGTCGGGCCTGTTTGATGCCTTCCTTGAGCGCCAGCGCCCCGGCGATTTTGAACGCGATGTCGGAGGAGTCCACGTCGTGGTACTTGCCGTCGTAGAGGATCGCGCGGAAATCCACCAGCGGGAAGCCCGCCAGGAAACCCCGGGCGGCGGCCTCCCGGATGCCTCTCTCTACCGAGGGGATGAAATTCTTGGGAATGGAGCCGCCAAAGATATCGTCCACAAACTCGATGCCAGAGCCGCGCGGCAGAGGCTCGAATTTCACGCGGCACACGCCGAACTGCCCGTGCCCGCCGGTTTGCTTCTTGTGCTTGCCTTCGGCGTCAGCCTTGGCGCGGATGGTTTCGCGGTAGGGCACCTTGGGAGGCTTCAGCGTCAGGTCAACGTGATAGCGCTTGTGCAGCTTCGCCACCACCACTTCAATGTGCTGCTGGCCGGAGCCCGCGAGCAGGAACTCCTTGGTCTGCGGATCGCGGGAGAAGCGCAGGGCGAGGTCCTCCTCGAGAATCTTATGAATAGCCTGGCCGATGCGGTCTTCGTCAGCGCGAGTCTTAGGCTCAATGGCAAAGGTGATCGAGGGTTCGGCCATGCGCGCTGGCGGATAGAAGGTCGGCGCGGCCTTATCTCCCAGTGTGTCGCCGGTGAGCGTCTCCTTCAACTTGGCCACCGCCCCCAGATCGCCGGCGTGCAGCTCGGCCACCGCCGTGGCTGTCTTGCCCTGCATCACCTGGATGTGCTGCAGGCGCTCCTGCGTCGAGCGGTTGAAGTTGGTGAGCGTGGCGTCGTTTTTCAGCACGCCTGACATCACCTTGAAGTAGGTGATCCGCCCGGCGAAGGGGTCGGCCAGCGTCTTGAAGACGAAAATCGAGACGGGCTCGGCGTCGCTGATCTTGCGCTCGACCGTGTCGCCCTTGCGGTCCGGCTGCGTGTAGCCGGTCGCCTTTCCCCGAGCGGCAGGATGCGGAAACACCTCCATCAGGGTGTTCAAGATCGTTTCGCTGCCGATATTCTGCAGCGCTGAACTCAACAGCACCGGAAAGATGCGCTCCGCCTGGATGGCGCCGCGCAACCCCAATCTGAGATCCTCGAGCGGGAGCGTCCCTTTCTCGAAGAACTCCTCCATCAGCTTGTCATCGCCCTCGGCCACCAGCTCCACCAGCTTCTCGTGAGCTTCCTTGGCCGCTTCGGTGAGTTCCGCCGGAATTGCTTCCATTTTGGCTTTGCCGTCGCCACCCGGCTGGTAGACGTGGGCCTCCATCGAGACGAGATCGATCACGCCGCGGAAACTCTTCTCCTCGCCGATGGGAAGCTGGAGCGGCACCACGCCGCGGCCGAATACTTGCTGGACTGATCCCAGCGCGCGCTCAAAGCTCGCCATCTCGCGGTCCATCCAGTTGATTACAAAGGCGCGGGGAATGTCGTATTCAGTGCAGTAGTCCCAGACCTTTTCGGTCACCACTTGCACGCCCGCGACCGCGTCCACCAGGATCAGCGCGCTATCGGCGGCAATCAGCGAAGCCTTGGTCTCATTCACAAATGTGCTGTAGCCCGGTGTGTCGAGAAAATTGATCTTGGTCTTTTCGTTTTGGCCGGGCGGCGCCCACTCGGCAAACGCCAGCCCGGTGTTGATGGTGATCTTGCGCGCGATCTCCTCTTCGTCCCAATCGGTCACCGTATTGCCTTCCGCAACTTTCCCCAGCCGGTTGGTCATCCCGGCGGTGAAGAGCAACGACGACACCAGTTGCGTTTTTCCGGTGTCGCCGTGACCTACAATGCCCACGTTGCGGATAAATGGCGTGCTGTATGCTTTCATCTGTCTCCCCCGAACCGCCGTAGCACAGCCACTCCTCGCTGTGCAAAGAACACAGGCAGGAGTGCCTGTGCTACTACACCCTGCGCGCCGCTGCGGGCGCGATTCCAGTGTCCTCTGTACCGCCGGCTTCCAGCCGGTATCTTTCAAACCGCCAGCGGGACGCTGGCGCTACATGGTTGGAGCCCGCAGATTACGCTGAGACGTGCCTGTCATCTATAGCCCCGCACAGTCGGGGCGATCGAAGATTCCGGCCCTGCCGGAAGGAACCTCTCAGAGAGATTCCTCACCCGCCGCGGCGGGCTCGGAACGGCAGCGCTTCGACGCGCTGCTAATTCCCAGGCTTCGGATTCGGGACCCCGGATTCGCGACAGCGGCTCAGGCGCTGCAAGGCGCGGCGCGGCTCCGAAAAGTCGCATGCTAGCACGGCGGTGTACGGCCCGGCAATCGACAAGGGACGGAACAGCAACGGCACATTTTACAGTTTCTAGACGGAGATGACGAAGGAGCTGTCCGGGGCGACGTAACCGTAGGCCATGCGGGGCGTGTTGAAGGCAAAGCCAGGCCGGCCTTCGCGGTCAAGTAGAATCAGCCCCCCACGGCCGTGGGCGCGCTCGGCCAGCAGGTGGATGCAGGCTTCGGCAAGGCCTTGCGGTGTAACCGGCGCGACATCGCCCGACGGAGTGGACGCGGCATGCCGTGCCCCTACGAAAGCGGCGCGGAGAAGATCCACGGCGGTCTTTGCCATCACGATCTTCATGATGGCTTCGCCCCAGCCGGTGCAAGAGACACCACCGGCCTCAACGTCAGCATAGCAGCCGCAGCCGATCAGCGGCGAATCGCCTACGCGCCCCGGCATCTTGCAGCATGTACCGCCGGTCGAAGTGCCCGCGATCAAGCTTCCGTAGCGGTCGAGCGCCACTGCTCCGACGGTGCCGTGATCATGTCCCAGATGGAACTCCCAGGAGTGTGCGCCTTCGCGGCATTGCCGCCAGGCCGCTCGCTCGCGCTCCAGCACCAATTCCTCCGGGGCGCATAGCTCGAGACCGTGTTGCGAGGCGAACCGTTCCGCTCCGCTGCCGACCAGCATCATGTGCTCGCACGACTCCAGCACCTTGCGCGCGAGGCGAATGGGGTTACGCACACGTTCGACTGCGGCTACGGCGCCGGCCTTCAGCGTGACGCCATCCATGACGATGGCGTCGAGCTCGACGCGCCCGTCGCGGTTCAGGTGCGAGCCGATGCCGGCGTCAAAGATGGGGTCGTTCTCCAGCGCCACAATGGCGGCTTCCACGGCGTCGATCGCTGCGCCGCCGCGCGCTAGGATCTCCCAACCCGCGGCGAGAGCGCTGCGGCAGCCCGCGCGACACTCCTCGACAAACTCATCAGGAATACTCCAGGCGCCGCCGTGCACGATCAACGAAGGCTTCATGGGGGACGGTTTCATCGCGATGGCGTCATAGGGATGGTCTCTTGGGCGGTCAGGGCAGCGGTTGTGCGACCAAGATGGCTCTAGAAAACGAGATCGAGGAGAAGCAAAAGCGGGCCCAAGAACATCAGCGCGAAGCCGCCCAACAGGCGCAGCGTGCCCCAATGGCGTGGTCGGGCAGGCCTCACCACGAGTTTGAACGGCCTGCCGGGCGCAACAGAGAATTCAGCCGGCGGGATGCGTGTGGTCTTCCGGGCATTCTCGCTCCCGCGGGCTTCTTCGTTTTCGAGGCCGCCGCGGCGGATGAACTCGTCTCGCAGAATCCAGAAGAATCGAACCGCCCAATACAGGATTTCACCACGGGCCTGCCAGAGCAGATAGGCTCCTATGAAGAAGAGAAGAATTCCGATTACGCCGACCACGCTCACCGAGTTTACCTCCCGCAAGAACTCCCGGTGTCTCCGACTCTGCCAGGGGGCGAGGCCACTGCATCCTGAGTCTCGACCGTGATGACTCCGGACTCGGGATGAGGACCGGCGATCACTCCTAGGTCTCGTCGTGGATGGTTTTCAGGCGAACCAGCTCAAACTCTTTGACTCCGGCCGGGGTCTGCACCTTGATTTCATCCCCCACGCGGCGTCCGAGCAGCGCCTTGCCGATCGGCGACGTGGTGGAGATCAACCCCTGGGCAGGGTCGCCCTCTTCGCTGGTCACCAACTTGTACTCGACTTCGACCGACTTCTGCAAATCGAGCAGCCACACGCGCGAGCCGTAGCCGGCGCGATCGGTGGGCAGGTTGCTGAGGTTCAACATGCCGATATCCGCCAGGCGCTTCTTGAGTTGTCCCAGCCGGGCCGAGACGTATCCCTGGCGTTCTTTGGCGTATTTGTACTCGGCGTTCTCGGAAAGGTCGCCGTGAGCCCGGGCCTTCATCAGTTCTTTAGGCAGCTCGAGGTTCAGCTCATGCTCGAGCGTCTCGACCTCTGCTTGCAGTTTCTGCTTAATTTTTGTCAGAGCATCCGTCATGACTTCCTGAAGTCTCCGTGCAGTCAGTCTGGCGAAGAGGGCATCGAAATCCTGCCACACCGCCCCACGCGTTGCCGCGTGCGGAAGAAAAAATCTGGCGGAGAGGGGGGGATTCGAACCCCCGATCCCGCTTTTGGCGGGATAACTGCTTAGCAGGCAGCCCTGTTCGGCCACTCCAGCACCTCTCCGCTGAAAGTTAGGCCAAACGCTTGCGCGTAGTCTGGAGCGCCCACAAAGTATAACACCTAGGCTGTTTTTGTGTCGCTGGGGTGACGTAAACCTACTCCGGCTTGAGGTGGCCGACCATGCCCAAGGGCTCGCCCTGGCTAACTGGCGGGGTGGCCACGATGTAGAGCACCACGCCGGCAAATGGCGCGCGGACCTCTTGTACTGCATTGCCGAAGAAGTCGGTCAGAACGCCGAGCAGAGTTCCCTTGGCCACGGCTTGGTCCGGCTGGACGCGCGCATGGAAGATGCCCGTGACAGGGCTGCGCAGCACTTCGCTGCGGTCGATCCAGATGGGATGCTCGACGCGCTGCGGTTCGCCGGACAGCATCTTGAAATGGCGAAGCAAATTGAAGACGCCGGCCTCAGCCAGGTCCGTGCCGTTGGTATCTACGCGGCCGAGCAAGCCGGTTTCGGTGGTAATGGCGGGCTTGCCGCGGCGAATGGCGGTGTTGGAAGTATAGACCGTCTTGGCAAGGTCGGCGGGACGCTCGGTTTCGATCACAATATGATCCAGACCGAAGGCCAGCACCATCTGCCTGGTCTTCTCGTTCAATTCCGGCGTGCCCACGGCCTCCCAGTAGGAATAGGGGCGCAGGGCCTCGTTGCCGTCACCGCAGTGCAAGTCCACCAGATAGTCGGCGCGGTCAATCACCTCGCGCGTGATGCTCGCGGCGATACGCTCGGACACCGTTCCATCATCCTTGCCCGGGTAGACGCGATTTAGGTTCTTACCGTCCACCGGGCTGTAATAAATCGTGCGCCCAAGAAACGACGGCATATTGGCCACGTGCACGACAATAATCGTGCCAGCCAACTCGCGTGGATCCACTTTGGCTGGGAAGCGTTGCATGGCGAGGATGGGCGAATACTCGTAGCCGTGGGTGCCCGCAATCAGCGCCAGTACCGGGCCGGGTTTGATGCCGCGGATCACGGTTACCGGAATGCGCGTGCCGGCATCGGTTCCCTTAGGGACTTCGAGGAAGCCGGAAGCGCGCGTGCCCGGTGCCGCGGTGATGGTGCCCACGACAAAGTTTTCCGAGGCCTCGGTACGCTTGGCCATTTCTTGCCCTGATGCGCTCCCTGCGTACCGCAGCCACAGCAAGCAAACCAGCATCACGGCTTGCCTCTTTGTCATCGCTCTCTCCTCAACCAGGTAGACTCTGGCTTCCAGCCTCTAGAACGCGGGATCCTGCGCCGTGGCCACGCGATTTTCGCGAGTCGCGCGCAGGACTCCGCTCTCATCGGTGTAGAAATTGCGATAGCCGTAATTGCCGGGACGGGCGAGCAAAATGTAGTTGCGCACTCTGCCGTCAGAGCCCGTCGGCGCGGGAGTGTATTCCACCTTGTATCCTTCGCTTAAGGCTTTCTGCGCTGGGCCGCGCGCGCGGTCGCCCAAAGCTTCCAATGACGCCGGGTAAGCCCCGCCTTGCGCTTCTGAGTAGGCGCTGAGTGCCGCGCGGACTTCACGCAGCGCCTCCACCGCGCGCGCTTCGGCGCGCATCGCAGGGTCTCCCGACTGCTCTGGTAGAACAAACCAGAGGAACCCCCAAAGGGCCGCGCTGAGGATCGCCAGCAACACGGCCCAGCGCATCAGGATGAAGGAAACAGTGCGCTTTTTGGCCGGCTCTTCCGCCTCCAGGCCGATCGGCTCGGTCAGGTCGGCGCCGCAATAGGGGCAAATCTCAGTGGCCTGGTTGATGGGACGTTCGCATTCGCGACAAGTATACATCCGGCGGTTGCCTCAGACCTTCAGTCTCAAGCCGACGGCGGCTCACCTCAAGCTTCCGGCGCAAAGCCGACAACCACCATTCGCATGGCCACCGTAGCCGCGGGCGTTGGCGCCCCTTCTCCCCCCGGCCGTACCTGGACGCGAAGCTCAAGCAGCCAAAGATCGCCATCTTCCTGGTGATTCAGCGTCGGCACGGCTCCCGCCGCGTTTCCTCCGGCCGCTATGCTCCACACCGAGGGATGGTTGGTGCCGGTGGTCTTGCGGCTCAGATTCAGAGCTTCGTCCCGGGTGATGTTCGCCGGGCTCGGATCGGCCGCTGCCGGCGTCGCCAAGAGAAAATCTCGCTGCGGGGCCACGCCCGAGTGGTTGCCGTCCACCGGCACCAGCGCGTAACGCAGCGTGTAAACGCCAGGTTTGACGCGCTGCCGCCGGAAGTCTCTTACCTGTGAGGGGAAACGCACGGCAGCGATCAGCGTGCCTTCCGCGAGCTGCCCAAAGCTGATGCCCAACTCTTCAGTTACGGTCGTCTTCGCGGGCAACACTTTACGCAACCAGATCTCGCACAGCGGCCCGTTCGGCCCAATGACGCGTAGGGCATCGCCGCTTAGGGTCTCACGCACCGCCGCAGACAGCTCTTGCGGTGGGGGCGCGTTGATCTTTTCAGCTTTGTAGCCTTGAGCGGCGCCTGTCTCCGCCGAGCACAGCACAAGAACACTAAGTGAAAGCAGGCAAGAAAGCGCGAAGCGTCCCGCCAGAACGTCTGTGATTTTCGATTTCGAGGTCATCGCAATATTCCTTGTTGTGAAGACCATGGGCCCAACATCTTAAGTGATTCTCAGGAAAAAGGCAGTCGTAGGGGCACAGCATACCGTGCCCCCACGGCAGATTTTGCGCGGCGCGCCGGCAAGAACAAAGCCCACCCCGAGGGGTGGGCTTTGGTCAAGGTCTCTTTTGATGCGATTAAAACGAGAATGTGCCGAGGAAAGCACCGCGGCGGCCCGATTCGCTCCAGTTCACGCCGAGATGATTGCCGCGATAGGCGCTTTCCGCGGCCACCGCCGGCATCGCGTGGTTCAGGTTGGCCGCGAGCGGCGGATAAAAGATCTCTTCGTTGTGGCAGAGCAGGTCGCCGGCTCCGATAGCGCGTGTGGAGATTCGCGCCAGATGAGCAGCCTCCAGCGTGGCGTAACCATGGCGGTTCGGATCGACGGCAAAACGGATGGGTGAAACCTCGATGGCAACGACGTCGCGCAACAGCGCGCCGATCTGAGCCTGGGCAAAGTTCGCCAACGCGCCGCGCTGGGCCTGATTGGCGCGCGCGTCCACGATGAGCACGGACTTGGCCGGAAGCGGACTCGCATACGGGTCGCCCAGCGTGGCACTGGCACGCACCACCGCCACCACGGAGAGACCATCAAGCGCCGCTCCCTCACCGCCGGCGTTTGTCCAACTGCCTTTCTCAATGTGCCAGGCCAGCACAGCTTCATGGCCGGTCAGGTTCACCTCGGAATTCGCGAAGCACGGCCCGGTATACACGTCCGCCGTGCGTGCCTCGATGTACTGGCCGGAGATCTGTGCCATCGCCGGCACCGCCAGCACGAGAGACAAAACCAGAAACAATCCCTTCAGCTTCATTGACTCCTCCCTCCAGCAATTTCTTATTTTCCCACCCCCGACGGCAACATGCAATCCGCCGCTCAGTGGCGTCGTGTGGCGCAACGCCGTAGCGCCGGCGCCTCGCCGCCTGTCTAGAAACTGCCCCACAAGGTGCCACAGTCTTACGCCGTTTCGCAGCACGAGCGGCCTGCGCGGCAGCACTGTGCATCGGCCACGTGGCCATCCGGCCCGAGCAAGGACTGTGTGAACGCGCACCAGAAGGGGCCTTCCGGCAAGCCGGGCGACGGGTCAGTTGCGGTCTGGTAGAACATCTTCTTCTCACGCAGGAACTGGCACACCTCGCCAGTCTCGATCAAGAAGTTCAAGCTGGGCATTGGTTAGACCCCTCCTTTCGCCCCGATGGAACGGGGGCGGGCCGCGGCGAGCAAGGCGCGTTTAACGGCTACCCGAGCGAGTTGCACCTTGTAGCGATTGCCGCTCAGCGGCTTGGCGCCTTGCACTGCTGCTTCGCCGGCCCTGGCAGCCGTGGCCTCGTTAATCGGCTGCCCGGCGAGCGATTTTTCCGCTTCCGGCGCCGGCCACGGAATTGGAGCCACATGGCCTAGCACGATCCGCGCACTGGCCACTT
>Ga0209055_1000809_pt1 | contig 21313 bp, 17 predicted proteins | sample GraSoiAngelo_110_FD_185875 | JGI IMG/M metagenome (GOLD analysis project Ga0209055, IMG submission 185875) | Grasslands soil microbial communities from the Angelo Coastal Reserve, California, USA - 14_0903_12_30cm (SPAdes) (version 2) | ecosystem: Environmental > Terrestrial > Soil > Grasslands ... | reverse complement strand
TGCGCAAGGGCGTGAACTTCTCCAGACTGGTACACATACCCGTTCAGGCCAGGCATCACCATATCCGGCCAACCGACCACTTGGTCGGACACAATCATGGCTAGACCGCATGCTAACCCTTCATTGACGGAGCATCCCCAAGGCTCAATAGCCGAGTTGATCATGATATCTGAGGACAGCATATGGTCACGGAGATCCCTCTGGCTCAGATAGCCCGTGAAAATAACCCTGCCTTTACCGCCGTTTTCCTCGGCTGCTTTCTCTGCTTCAGAACGGAGCTCGCCATCTCCACACATCATCAATGCGGAACGCAAATTCTGAGACCGGATCACTTCGCAAAAAGCGGAAACCGCATCTATTGGTCGCATCGTGGGTCGTAGTTTGTGCGTGTATATGAACAGGCGACAGCCCCCTTCAAGTCCGTACTTGGTCAGGATTTCCTTTCTGATCCTGTCCAGTTCGGCATACGAACGTCCACCCCTAAAGTAATGATTGTCCACCGAATATGGAACATAAAAGAGCTTCTTCTCCGAAGTCTTCCTTTTGAGAAAGAACTCTTTGTTGTGTTGACCTATGTAAAGTACGCCGTCAAGATTGGGCAGAAGGATTTTCAAGAATATCTCACGAAGCCACATGCGCCACCAAGGGCGTGGCAGCACATCTTCGTTCTCACCACGCAAGAGTACCTTGATCCCCTTTCTTTTACAGATCAGCATTGCTAGCCAAAAACTAGGATTCGTATATCCGTGGAAATACACGGCATGCGGGTTAAAATTGAGAAGCTCTTTGCCGAGACCAAGGTGAACAAACTCGGTCTTCCGTTGCCACCAATTTTTCGGCTCCCTAGAGTGAAGAAATACGTGATCGTAACCTTCAAGAATCGGATTGTCATACCTCACCATCGTGCCGGAGAACTTTTCATAGAACGGTCGGGCCCCTCTGTCCGACATGAAGAAGACTTTGATTTGAAATCTACCATCTTTCGCAAGATAGCCGTACAGCGGAGCGTGATATTGAATCGGATGAGAAATAACGATGGCGAGCCTGTGCATTACCGCGTTTCACCGGATTTACGGCCGACGAGGCCTCGATTGACCAACTCGGCGTGGGCCACCTGGACATGATCCAAGGCGTCAATGGTTTTCGCCCATGCGAAGAGATAACGCAAACCTTCATGAAGCGGGATAGCCGGTGCAAAGCCTAATTTTCTCGCAGCGGTGATGTCCGAAAAACAGTGGCGGATGTCACCTTTGCGATATCGATAGACTATTTCTGGCTTAAGTCGTTGACCTGACAAATCTATGAGAATCTCGGCAAGTTGTAGAATACTCACGCGCTGCCCAGTTCCAATGTTGAAGACCTGGCCATCAGCCCGGGGATCCTCCAAGACCAAGAGACATCCTGCCGCAATATCTCGGACGTCGATAAAATCTCTCGACTGCATGCCGTCCTCATATATCAGCGGTGGCGTCGCATTCCTAATCCGAGAGATGAATATCGCTGCTGCCCCTGTGTAAGGATTGCTCAGACTTTGGTAAGGTCCATAGACGTTGAAAAACCGGCAGGCGGTAACCGGCAGCCCATAGGTGCGTCCAAAGAACAAGAAATACTCCTCTTGGTCCTTTTTATTCAGCGCGTAGATGCTCTCGCATTTGAGAGGCTTATCCTCAGGCGTTGGCAGAGGTTCCAAGATTTGATGCGTGTCCGGATCATGCACTTCGAACTGACCTGCTGCTAACTGCTCTTCGGAGCGAGGAGACGGTGATACTTTAAGTCCATCCGATGGCCGGCGATACAAGCCTTCACCATAGATACTCATCGAACTAGCGACAATCAGTTTACGGACCGCGTGCCGTTCATTGGCCAAGATGTCAAGCAAGGTCGCGCTTCCTAACACATTTGTTGAGGTATAACGCATGATTTGGTACTGCGATTGGCCTACTCCAACCATGGCAGCGAAGTGAAAAATAGCATCAACTCCTTCAAGAGCTGATAAAAGGCTTGCGCGGTCGCGCACATCTCCACGAATCAACTCGACTTCGGGAGCAAGGTACGTAGGACGTTCACAAACGCCATGCACTTGCGGTTCTAGATTGTCGAAGGCGCGAACCTTATGGCCCTTCTTTAATAGCAAGGTCGCCAGATGCGATCCGATAAAGCCTGCCCCTCCGGTTACGAGGACTCTCATTCTAGCCGCCGCCTCCTACTCGGGTTAACCACGCCACTGAAGAGATCCTTCCCTACGAGCAACATGGGAAGACACGTTCGGGCGTAGCCGTTCAAACTGCTGAATGGCCAATCTGGCCTTATCGACATATCGGTAGGGAGAACGCAAACACCGCTCATACCCTGCCTTCGCGATTCCTAAACGTTCCGTCCCATGGGCCATGTAATACCGAATTTTGTCACACAGCTCCTCAATGGAACCAAAATAGACTGCCTCCTTGTCTTCTTCGAAATATTTCTGGTGCTCTGCCGTCCGTTCCGCCAGCATGAACCCGCCACATGCCGGAATCTCAAAGGAACGTGACGTGTGCAGATCTCTATTGGCATGATTGAGAAGACCGAGAATGATTTTGTTGGACTGGATGGCTTTGCCCATCGCCGAGCACCAGAGTTCTCTCATTCGCACACAGGAGCGAAGGTCGCGCCAGGCTCCCTTCTTGTGCCAATAGGTGGGTCTATCCATCTTATGCCAGCCACCACCCCAAATATTGAATCTCAACCCATTGGTAAGTGCCACTATCTCGGCCAGGAAATCAGCCCTCACTGGCCTGAAGGTTCCAAGGAAAGCGATATCCCCCTCATGGTATGCTTTTTCCTCAGGAGAGGGTTTCGCAGGGTAATGAATCTTGGGATCATACGAATTGGAAACATACAGAGCCAATGGTGCTCCCGCCGAGTGGAATTCCGAGACATTGTAAGACTTAGTCGTCAAGATGCAGTTGATACGTTTAATGCCTTCAAAGAAGGTAAAGCTCTGATTCCTGGGATTGAACATATCGTCATTGAAATAGGCGAGATTAGGGCCATGCAACGAAGTCTCTTGAAGAACCTCCGGCAAGACATACCGGGCTTGTATGTAGAAGGTCATATCCGGCTGGAATGAGCGCGCCTCACGGACGATCGTGTCATTAAGCAGTGCCACCTCCTGAGAGGATGGCCGCCCGAATAATGTCTGACGCGTCATTCCCCAAAGAGTTGTTGGGGCCGGGATTAGCTGTTGTGAATCGACGGTCCTCACCTCGTGACCCAATTCCAGGAAAGCATCGCGCCAGCAGGTCCCGTTGGAGCCGGGATAATCTGGGCCAACGTAGAGGATTTTTAACCGGTCCATGTCTTACCTCTTCCGCAGAAGACGTCGCCTCAACTGTAACGTGAGGAAGAATAAACGATTCCCGGCAACATGGATAAGATGTGTGGCTAGCGCTAGCCCCTTCTGCAAAGGTTGTCCTGCATAGTGCCTCATTCGGGCTTCCCAGAACATTCGTGCCGTGGCTCTTCGTAAATCTCGATCCATAAGAGCAATCTTCCTCGGTAGAGTCTCGGGGCTTGGAAGCGAAATAAGCGGCTCATTGACGTACGCAACATGGAAGCACTCCGCGATCCGCATCCACATGGCGACATCTGAGCAAAATCCAAAACGCTCCTCAAAAAGACCAACCTTTTGATACGCAGACCGACGTGCCATTACCGTGCCCCAGACCGGCGAGTCGAAACGCCATCGTTTAAAGAAGATTTCTTCGAGTACAACAGAACCCGGCGAACACGGCGGCAAGGGCTCTCGGTATATCTTCCGTTCCTTGCCATCAGCATCCAAAACGCGATAGGCATTGAAAACAAACCCTGCCTTTGGACAAGCATCCAAGGCGCTCACCCATTGGTGCAGCAAGGTAGTATGGTAGATATCCCCGTCATGCACATTGGCGATGTATTCACCTGTGGCGATGCGAATGCCTGCATTGAGGTTCCCGGGCATCCGTAAATTCCGCTCATTACGCTGATACCGGATGCGACGGTCACACTCTTGATATTTCCGACAGATATCTTGTGTACTATCAGATGAGCAGTCGTCGCTGATAATGAGTTCAAAGTCCTCGTATGTCTGCCCAAGGATTCCCTCTATTGTGGAAGGCAGAACAGAATCTCGGTTGTAGGTTGTGAGCACGACACTGACTTTGGGCCTCATTTGATCGCTTTAATGAGGATATGCAAACCAAATAGATTGGGACAATACCGGACGGCCCAGCAATCAATCCAATTGGAGACATCTGGAGCGAATTTTCTCAATTTGAGTCCTCTGCATGTGTGAGTTTTCCTACAAGCCCGGACTCCAACTTGGAAGCATCCCGTCACAAAATATTTCATCCGGGACTCCCGATCATTTAAAGGCAATAACCTTCATATCTGCTGTATACACGCATGAGATGTCTCTGGGGCCGCCAACTTCTATATATGCCACCAGCTTGAGCCCCAACCGCACCAGACTCCAAAGAATAGTTCGAATCCTTCCCGAAAGTGAATGGGGGATGGGACCGTATTCTTCGAACACGATACTAACGAACCCGACAAGTCTGGCAAGCTGGCGCCACGAGGCAGGAGTGAAACCTGTCTCATGAGAAAAATCCCAGTACCGCGTCGCGCCGCCGAATGGCGAAAGGCCGTTGGGAGTAACGGCTAATAGGCGCCCTCCGGGCTTGAGCGACTGATGAATGAGATGAAGAACGTGCAGGATTTCATCCTTTCGCAGGTGTTCGAAAAAATTGAACGCGCAAACGACATCGAAAGCATCCTTCTTGTCCTGAAGATACTCCATGGCATTCGCTTCGATTAAATTAGGAAGGCCCATGCTACGACCAATATTCAGCTCGCCCTTACACAGATCAAGACCAACTATATTTCGGTAACCCAAGGACCGAAGGAAATACAGAAACTCGCCATACCCGCAGCCAATATCGAGTACCTGAATGTCCTTGTCAGGAGGGAGCCAGGCGCCCCAGCGCCCACCGAATTGTCTCGCACAGTGGTCATAATGCGCTTGGTCCACCTGGCGAGCTCCGACCGCGGTCTCGTAACGACCATAAAACTCGGCTCGGTAATCAGTCATCGATGCATCCCTTCTGAGCCAGGACATTGCGGTATACCGCCAGGCACCGGTCACCATACGCATCCCAGCCGCCCAACTGGTGAACGCGTTGAAGGGCCGCTTCCCCCATTTTCTGACGCTTCATGGGATTATCCAGCATCCACTGGACCTTCTCACGGATCGCCTTTGGGTCCCGGATAGGCACGATGAAGCCCTCGACCCCATCCGTGAAGAGGTCCTCCGCCCCCGTATTAGGTGTGGCGATCACCGACAGACCGCAGGCCATCGCCTGGGCCTGCACAAGCGCCAAACCCTCTTCGATCGAGGGCAACACCATGACATCGCAACGAGACAGGTATTCCGCCAGTCTGGCTCGCGGTTGTACCCCCTGATGGACAAACTCACCCGCATGGCTGTTCAGAATCCCTCGCACCTCCGGAGCAATATCGCCAATAAGCCAAGTCTCCACGACTCGTTCTTTCAGCAACGGTTGCATCGCTTCAAGGAGGTACCCGATGCCCTTTCGTAGGGATGCGCCACCGACGTATACCACTCGGAACCGGCGATTTTCTTTCGCAACGGGCCGAGGCGAGAAATGTGTAAGATCAACCCCGTACGGACATTTGTACAATCTTTCTGACGACACACCATGGTCAAGGAATGACCGCCTGGCAAACTCCGAAGGCACCACAATCGCATCGGCTTCAGCGTACTCGCCCAAACAGCGTTCCAAGGGACGCCCTAGGTCAAAAAAAGGCGGACGCACCCGCCACCTTGCATGTTCCTCATCCAGAAGTTGTTTTTGAGTAAGGATATGCGTTGAGCCTCTGTTACAGATCCATGGCTTCCCACGATCGTGCAGGACACGGCCGGCTTCCCACCCCGTTGCAGCTAATGCGTCCAAGATATCTACATCCCCTAGATTCCTTGCGAGCCAAGGACCAAAATCTTCTAGTGAACGATCAGACCACCAAGTTGTTCGAGGGGGTGGCGCTACCCGGCGCCTGAGATTCTCCGCTAGGACCCAGAGGGAACGTGTTTGGGAGACTGCCCGCAGATCTTTATCTATTTTAAACCGCGGATACCCCGTATAAAGTCGCACATCCTGTCCGAGTCGAACCATCTGTCGTGTCAGATCGAACATATGAAAACGACCGATACTCGAGATTGCAATACGCAATGGCCGGACCCCCACCCAATTATCACCATCCATCATCAAACCATCACGCTTTCCGGCTTAGCACCCATAAAATCAACGGCCAGACCAGCAATTGACGGGTCGCAGATAAGAACAACTGGACTACTCCATAAAATTCAAGATTCATAACAAAGAGAACCAGAAACATCGGCGCGCCAATCTCGAAATGAGACCGCTTAACCAGCCAATAGTACACGATTCTGACAAAATAGCCGTGCAACATGCACAAGAAAAAGACTCCCGGAGCGCCGAAATTGACATAGTACTCTGAGATACCCTCAAATTTTGCGGACGTGATCCCATACTCTCGTGAACTTTCCGAAGGAAGGATCCCTACATTTCTCGAGTAATCGTCAAGCTGCATACTGAGGTTAGGTTTCTCTGGCCAAATTATCCGAGGGATCAGAGCCTCAAATTCAAATAGAAATGATTGCCCCATTTCAAAAGGGAATATTTCAGGATAGTATTGAACAAAGACGGCAATAAAACCTCCGGGCCCCGCGAGGCGACCAAATGTGTTCACCATGCCAGACTCCACCAGGCCACGAAGTCCCAGGTATTTGTACTGGTCGCTGGCTATCTCCATGCGATCCGTAATGGATACAGATCCTGGCGAGGCAGCAAATTTATACAGGGTCAGCCAAGGCACCACCAGGAATATTACTATAAGAAATTGAGGAATCACCCATCGCCAGGGGACATAACCGCGGGCGAGGACAAAACCCACCAAGATTAAGAGGGCGGGTTGCAGAAAGTTCCCTCGCATGCCGGTTTGCAATCCGGTCGCGACAAGGGTCAAGGACATGAAGAGCAGGAGGGTGAGCCACTTCAACCGGTCTTGCGGTAGAGAACTGAACAAATGATAGCTCCCGATCACCAACATAACCCAAATGATCCAACCCCATAGCATCACGGTATCGCGGATAATAAGCGGCAGATAGAGACCACCCACAAGAAATATAAAAACACCCAAAGGCGCATACAACGTTAGATTAAGCTTGAATCTCGCTGTATCAATTGGCCAATTCAAGGCAGGAAGCCACTTGCTGATTGCCGGCATTGAACCGCCGCATCCCAGGTAGAGCCCCAAGGCTCCTAGGAGAAGTAACTGACAACCCGAAGGCATATTTTGCTTCATACCATAGAGGACGAAAAAGTCTGATTGTTCCGCAAATGTGTCCCAAGGAAAATCATCGTAAAAATAGATTATGAGCGCCCCCATGCCGTATCTGACGAAGTAGAAGACCATCATGAGAGAGAGTGGCGAAAGCCATGGATTTTCTCCCAACTTTCTGGAGACGTTGAAAGTTTGAATTGCCAACAAGGCAAGAACGCCAACCGTCGCCCCAATAACCGCGGCTGGAGGAAACGCGGCGAAGCTACCGACGGGAAAAATCAAAAGGACCCCTGCTGCTCCCAATACGCCCACCCGATGGAAAAGGGAGGAAGAAGCTTCCTCTTCTATGGTAGTTCTCGGCAGTTCTACAGTAGCGGTGGACATGCAATCACCCTTGTCCGCTGATCATGACATCTTACAAATGGATCCTTCATCCTCTTCCTACATCCATCGCCACAAGTGGACGAAACATGGATACCACGTGCGCTCGATCTTGTGGAAAGTTTCATTGCTACCGCGCTCGTGCACTTTGTACTTTTCGAAAAAGACCGATGATATTCCCCTTGTAACCATGCAGTAGCGATACCTTGTTCACCAGGTACTGATGCATCACCCCTATCAAATAAAACGGCAAGAAGAACTCGAGGTAATGAGGGCCTCCCTCTGCAAACATTATCTCTTCAACCGCGAAGCCACTCGCCTTTGCAAGGACCTTTAATTGGCGGCATGTATTCGCTCCATAAAAGACTGGAAAGACTCCATGTCTTTCACCATCCGTGGAAAAACGCATATGAGGCAGACAGCCTGCCTTCTGGAGCAGCAATGCGACTACAGGCACGTAGTGATAGAGATTAGGGGTCCGGAAAACGAAATATCCACCAGGCGTGAGGACGCGCGCGATTTCTTCAAGCGCCCTCTCAGGATGCTCTAAATGTTCAATGACAAAGTCACTGAAGGCAACATCGAATTGGAAAGATCGGAAAGGCAAATTATAGACACTGGCCCGCGTCACGTAATCGAGTGATTCATTGGTTCCAAGATCCGCAATAACATCAATCCCAATCAAATGTCGAATTCGCGGTCCATAGCGGCCTTTCCTTTCGTAATGGTCCGTACTTCCGCAACCCACATCGAGAACCATCGCCGGTCTGCCAATCTGGGCAAGAGCCCGTTCCAACTCCTCTAAGAGTGCTTTTGTCCCATTCAGATAAGATGGATCCCACGGCCCCGCCTGTCTTGATTCAAGAAACGTTTTCAATCTTTTCACGAAGGGGTCTATCATACCCTTGCCAACAGGACCGCCGATGATCGCAATCTGGAAACCAACTGCGCACGGTCTTCGGGCAATAACCAAAAGCTCCAAGCAACGGCCATCGACATTATCGAAGTGAAGGCACCGACACCTAGCCACCGAACAAGATAAGGACCCGGGATGAGCTGGTGCGCGGCCCACCCTGCCAGAAGGGCTATCGTTGCTACTGCTATTAATCCAGACCAGAGTCGCAGGGCGAACGGGCTATAGGGTTCACCGATCATCTGACAAGTATCCTTGACGACGAAGTGATAGCATGCCGCTGCTTCTCCGATGATCAATCCGATCGGAATGGCCCAGAAGCCCAGCGATTTGACGAGCACAACAGCGACGGCTAAGCCCAATATTGATGACGCCATATATGAGACGGCCAGCTTCTCATGCCGGCTCGCTGAGGCTGTGAACACGGAACTGGCCAGCCACGGAGTCTGTAACACGAGGAGAACTAACAGCAGGCGGAGCAGGGTAACGTCCGGTTGGATCCTGCCTAGCGTCCAGGCACTGATAATCTCTGCACCCTCATACCAGAGTGCAGCCGCGATCGCGATGCACAGTGTTGATGAGCCCGCCACCAGTAGCTTGTGGATTCTGCGAAGCCGCTCCAAGGCTCCACTGGATTCCATTATCGTTAGATCTGGCCAGAGGGCGCTGTTCATGGCTCCCACCACTTGGCGAATAAGGTTGGCCAGCGTTCGCGAAATCACAAAGACCGCCACAGCCATGCCCCCTAAGACGGAAGAGACGACCAGCACGCTTCCGTGTACAGTCAGGACATTACTGACCAGCAAGAGACCGAACAGAACGCTCGGCCGCAGGATGCTCAGAAAGACCTGAAACTTCGCCTTCGTAACTCTCGGCGCTAATTGCGGTGATTTCCTCCGCACATCCCACATGATGAAGCCCGTCATTGCAAGGAGCGGCAAAAGCTGCCAGGCCGCGACAGCTCTCATGCCACCTCCTAGGACAAGCACGGTTGCGACAAGACTCAAGAGCAGCACCTGCTGGATATTTCCCATCCACTGCGACCGCGGAAAGTCGCCGGTCGTCCTGTAAAACGAAGAAATGAGCCCTGCCGGCATCGCCACAAGGCTGTACGTTCCAGCTAGCCAGATGACCCACTTAGCTTCTGTTGCACTGGTTTCCGCTAATCCGACCCACGCTGGGAATGGCAGCATCCAGAGCGTAAGACCCAAGACAAAACTTCCCCCAGAGGCCAATGCCAGATAATAGGCCAGCGCGGAATGCTGACAGCTCGCATATTCCTCGAAATCCCGACGCGCGTATGCCTGCGTCAAGCGGTTGGCCACAGCCATGTTTATGCCAAAATCCAGCGTCGCTAGGTAGCCACTCAGCGCCATAAGAGCCACCCATTCGCCATACACTGTGGGCGCCCATCGCTCCAAGTACAGTGGCACCAGCGCTAAGTTGCCAACGGCTATGATTGCCTGTCCGCAGAGGATCGCCGCCGCGCCCTTGCCCACCCGTGATAACAGAGACTGCATTCAATCCACTCTGGACGCGTACAGCAACGCTTTCACCCGTTGTCGCAGCCATAACTTTGTTTTCATGACCCACGCCGCCACCCACGAGAGCCCGTGGCGATGAAGCCTGAGCAAGAACCGTACCGATAGTGAACTATCTAGCATCAGGACCAAACGTGCCGCTTCCTCAAATTTCGGCGTCCCGCTGAGCCGTCCTATTCCGACTGCACCACTACGCGCCCAGTGCCGTTTTGCCGTAAGAACTGCCGTGGCAAGGCCTTTGGGATGGGACTTCACCAGATCACTAACCGTAGTCTCGTAGAGACGCACGATCTCCTGAAGTTGCAGGGTGATCCGACTTTCGCGTTCGCGTGTAGACCAGAGCCTGTACTTGACGAGCACTTCGTCCAGGTAGGCCACCCCTCCGGTTCTGAGCAGGCGGAGCTCCAAGTCCCAATCACCGACAATGCCCCAACTTCCGAACCCCCCCACCTTCTCGTAGCAGTCGCGCCGAATCATCACGGTTGCGAAGACACACCCTGCCCCCCGAATAAATCGCCCAATCTCGTCGCTCCCTCTGCGGACAAAGCTACCGCCGACATGGCGCTCAACGCCCACCGACCTACCAGCCTCGCTGATTAACTCCGCACCGCAGTAGGCAAACGCAACTTCAGGATGAGCGTCCAGAATTGACGAGAGCTTCTTGCCATAGCTCGGGTAGAGTACATCATCGTTCGAGAGGACATTGACATAGGTGCCATGACTCTGGCTGACGCAAAACGCCCAGTTCTCAGCCATCGTCAGATGATGTCGGGGTCTGACTATGCGCAGGCGGCCGTCGTTCAGAGACAGCAAGTAACTTCGCACGTCATCGGTTGACTGATCATCCGAAATCACAACCTCGAAGTCATCAAACTCCTGACTAAGAGCGCTCTCCACAGCCTGCCGAATATAAGGAGCCTGCTGATAAGTTGGGATGCAGATACTAACTTTGGGGGCTCTCTTCATGAACTGACAAAACCGGACGTAAGCGCAAGGCTCCGTGGAAATAACATCTTTACGGGGCCCAATGTTACACGACGCTCGACGAACCGTCCATTTTCCGAGAGAACCGTTCCGTTTGTGACAATCGCTTCTAGAGGTAGACGGCCGCCCGGAGTCGATACAAGCACATAAGAGATACGCCACCCCGGTCCGGTGATTGCTGGTAGCGTCAACCCATTTCCACCGAGTGTCACGCTCAGTGATGGCCAGACCCCGCCGGCTGCCTCGCCAAGGATGGGAACGTACAGGACGGCTTCACCAGGGGGAAGGTCGAGATCAACCTTCGCTGTAAGACCACTCGAAAGCCATCTACCTGCCATCCCGGTCCAGGGACCTACTGTGGTTGACTCTGGTGGCGGTTCTTGGTGTCCAACCAACTGGCCTTGAGCCAGCACTTGGAGGCCATCGGCCGGCACCTGGCCCCGGAGATAGGGATGGTCTCTCTGTTCGGTCCAGCGATCAGCGAATAGTCCCTGCTCGGTCACCTTGTTCAGCAGCAAGCGCCTGACGTTTGGATTACTGGGGAGAATGCTCTGCACTGTCTTGAGATTCCTCAGCAGCTGCCAGGCCGCTTCAACATACACTTGGGGGAGCTCACGCGCACCGCGTTGCACCAGCGCTACTGCAAGCTGTTGATCTTCAGCACTGAGAGCCTCCCATTGCGCCAGGTACCAGCGCGCCACGATGTACCGTACATCAGGGTGGTCGGGGGCAAGTTTCAGAGCCGCATGGACAGCGCGGCGGCTGCTGATAAGATCCCCTTGTTGCAGAGCTGCCCATGCCAATGCCGCTTGCAGACCGCCATTGGCCGGATGGCGGAGCACCGCCTGGCCATAGGAGGCTGCTGCTGATATCCAGGCCGCCTGTGGATCGATATTGAGAGCCGTCAGTATCGAAGCGGCGATTTCATACGCGTATCCCATTTTGAACGCATAGTGCGGTTGCCATGGTTCCAGTCGATAAGCCAGCCGGTAGGTTTCCACAGCCTGTACAAGCAACTTTCGTCGAACGTCGCCGGTTGCCTGCAGAGCGCGAGCCATGAAATCATCTCCTACAAGCTGAAGCACATCAGCCGAACACATCACCGCGCTGAAACCCATTCCTACAATGGCGAGGACAAAAATGAGACCGCGCGTGATAAGGGGTGCCTGCTTATGGCGCTTTGAGAGCAATGGGGTCCTTGGAGGGAGATGGAGTCAGGATGATTGCCCAGCCCATTCCCATGATCACCGAGAGGTACAGCGCATTCGCGGGCATCCGCAATGGGAACTCGACCAAGCTGTGGAGTAGGACTGCCGCGACACCTGCCAGGCATCCGGCTCCCAAAGCACGCGCCACAGGATCGTGCTGTCTAAAGCATGCCGGTACCACAGTGGCGAAGTAGACAATGAGTCCCGATCCGATGAGTGCAGCGTATATCACGCCGCCTTCGGCGAGCACTTCCAGAAGCTCATTATGGCTATGATGGAAGGGTTCAGAAATTGGCAGCGTCAGGAAGCGAGGAAGGTTGTCGAGAAGGCCACCCAAGCCGATCCCAAAGGCTGGTGACGATAGAAACAGCGCGTAGCTTCCTTCCCAGGCTGCGACACGAGAGGTTTCTTCCAGAGTCCGGAAGCGGTCTGCCACCACTTCGAGCGCGGGCCAGGCGCCGGCCATAAGGAGAAGCAAGATCAGGCCCACACCGGTACCAACGAGACGGCTACGATGAGACACTGGTCCGGACAGCCATACGCCTCCGAACAGAACCAGCATCAGGATTGGAGCGATCAAGCCCATGCGCGAATAGGAGAAAATGATGCCTGCCAATATGGTAAGACACGCCAGAATAAGTGGAGTCGTTCGAAACCAGCGATCAACATGCAAATGAGACACCGGTGCAACAGCTCCTGCTCGCCATCTTGAGAGGAGCACACCCACGCCCACACAGAGGGCCATGGCAAGTAGCGCGGCAAAGTGATTGCGGTTGACAAATGTTCCGGAAGCCGGGCGGGAGACCGAGAGGCTTCCACCTACCTGGATCAGACCGAAGACGGCTTCGCCCGCACCGACCACAACCACCGTCACGGCCAAGATCAAGATCCGTCCTCGACTCCGCCAGTGCCGAGCAACGAGAAAGAAGGCAGTTCCGCACGCCCCGATTAAGAGACCACTCTGGATTGTCGCTCCCGGAGTCGTGGATAAGGACCGCCATAGACCACCTTGCCCATAGTCCGGAAGCGCCCAGCCGTAGAGGTCGAGCAGGGCCGGCGACATTGCGGCTACGATGCCCGGCGGCAACGGCAGAACCTGAAAAAAGGCAAACGCAACAGCCAGTGCCCAGAGTGCCAAAAGTATGCCAAGTCCTCGCTCGGCTCTTTGGGAACCAGTAGCAAGTGAAATCCCGGGTCGAACAGCCCAGGCTGCCAGCAAGCCAAATACACTGAACGTCAGGAACGACTCTGCCCAGGGCAACATCGAGCCGAATGGGAGGGGGGCTAGGATCAGTAAGGTCAGCAACCCATAGAATGCGAACGCACCATCAGCGAGGATAGCCATGAAGGTGTATCACGCTTCCCCGGCACTCTTTGTGTCTGCCTCACGGCGATAGTATTTACTCCGGGAATACGGATAATAATAACTCTTGTAGTCAACCGACATTTGTCGTCGATCCAGGCGCTGCAGGACTGTCCCCAGCAGTCTGTTCTTTCCCTCACTCAGTAATCGGATAGCCTGGCGGGCTGCATACCGGCTGGTGTGCCCAGCCCAGACCACCAAAATCACGCCGTCTACGCGGTTACCAACGATGACCGGATCGGTCACCGCCATGACCGGTGAAGAGTCCACGACGACATGGATGCCCTCCGTCACAAAGTGCTGCAACAGATTCACCATGTGATCAGATTGGAGCAGTTCGGCCGGGTTCGGGGGCATAGCCCCACATGGGACGATGCTGAGATTCGGCACCTTTGTCGGCAGTATAATTTTCTCGAGCATTGTCTCTCCCACCAGGTAGTGGCTGAGTCCCTTCGTTGCTTCGAGATGAAAGACTTTGTGAATACGGGGCTTGCGCAGATCGCCATCGATGAGCACGGTCGGAAGGCCGAGCTGTGCGATGGCGATTGCCAAGTTCACCGAGAAGGAGGACTTGCCTTCACTTTCCGAAGCACTAGTCACCAAGATGGAAGCGGGCGGCCTATCAGCCGCCGCCAGAAAGATGCTGGTTCTGATCGCCCGGACATTCTCGGCAAAGACCGACTGGGGCATCTCGTGTGTGGCAAGATCGACATTCCCTGGGTTGTTCTTTCTCTCGGCATAATCGAACGCAGGTAGGAACCCCAGATGAGGAACCCCTGGCAGGTATTGGGCGATATCTTCCGGTGATTTGAGACTACTGTCCATATAGTCCAGAAAGAAGCCGAAGCCGAGCCCTCCCAGCAAGCCAAGGAAAGTCGCGAGAAAGACCGCCTTCGTCTTATGAGGCGATACAGGATCGAGCGAGACAATCGCCGGATCCGCCACGTAAATATTGCTCGTCTTGATGTCGGTCGCGATGCTCGTCTCCTTCAGCCGCTTGAGAAACATCTCATAAAGCTGGCGGTTACTCAGCGCTTCGCGTTCAAGGATGCTGTATTGGACTTCATACTGGCCACTCGCCAGCACATCCGTCTTCTGTTCGTCAAACGCCTTGCGAATGACCTGCTCGCCGGCTACAGCTACATCGTATTCGCCCTTGACAGCAGAATAGATTTTCTTGATTTCCATTTGTATCCGTTTTTGAATTTCCTTGAGCTCGGAGTCTGCTTTGATCAACGCAGGATGCTTAGGTCCGTACTTATCGCCCAGCTCCGCAACTTTTTGAGAGGCCTGAATCTCCTGATTCCGAAGAGCCTGTATAAGACCGGAATTGAGGACCTCAGTAGACGACTCCAGCTGTCGAGGGTTGTCAAGAACGGATGCGATCTGCTTGAACCGGGCTTCAGCTTCAGCGCGCTTCGTCTCCGCTTTGACGAGCTGGCCACTGATATCTCCAAGCTTCTGGGTCGTTAAGCGTCTTCGTTCGTCCACATTGACGAGACCGTGCTGACTCGCAAACTCGTTCAGGTTCCGTTCCGACACCTCAACCTTTTGACGAAGCTCTTCCATCCGTGCAGTGATCCACTTAGTGGCGGCCTGCGCGGCCCCGCTTTTCATCTCCAGAGTGCGGGCGATATAGGCAGCGGCGATCGTGTTGGCCGCATCAGCCGCCAGCTTGGGGTCTATGGACTCGACCGTCACACGGACGATCCGGCTGTTCATGACCGGCGAGACTTTCACGTGCCCTCGGAAGGCGTTGACCAACAAGCGTTCAGTCTCACTGGGCGGCTCTGGGTCTTGGGAGTCAGTAGGCCGAGGCCCATATTCCGGGTGCGTGTGGAGCTTCAGTTGTTTGACGGTTTCCCGCATGATCTCATAGCTCTTGAGAAGCTCATATTGAGTCTTGTAATAATCAAAGTTGACGTCAATCGGCGCATACACTTCTTCGACTGCTTTCGACATCACGTTCGGTCCCGTCGGTTCAATCAGAAGACTCACCGTGGATTCGTAAATCGGTGGCTGCATCAGGACGTACAGGGCCGTGCCGAAGACTGTGGAGACCATCACGCTGAGGATGCTCCATCTCCGCTTTCGGATGATCCGGATGTAATCACGCAGGTGGGTCTCCTCGCTCACCGGCGGGATGCGCCGACTATCAGGCGGCAACGTTACACCTTGCGCCATTAGAAGAAACTTTCCGGGACCACGATGACATGGTCAGGGGAAACAGGCTTCCTCATTTCTAGGCTCCCTCCGGGTGAGGCTCTGTCGAAGAACATCGTTCAATTTCCTTTTTGGCCTAAATCAGCAATCGTGATGCCAATGGGGGCCTGGCTCAAGAACCTTGTATTGTCAACGAGATAAGAGCACGATTGAATTCCAGCAGTGAACAAAATTGTTCAAAACGATGAAAGGGGATGCCTAATCTAAAGGCATCCCCATACACGTTTGGCAACTGGATGAGATGGTTTGCGGAGCCGGTCAGGAAGCTAGCGGTCTGGTAAGCCGACGGTGAGACCTTAAAAGAAACTCTCCGGGACTACAATCACGTCATCTGGGAAGACCGGATCATCCAATTTGACGGAGATGGTTTCCTCAACCTTTCCCTTCAGCCGTTTAATCTTGATCCTTCCCTCAGATGCCCTATTCGTGAGCCCGCCCGCCAGCGTGACAGCTTTGAGGACAGTGAGTCCTTCTTCATAGGGATACCCGCCAGGATTTTTGACTTCCCCTGAAACGAAAAAGTTTCGGTATTTGGTAATGTAGATAACGACACGAGGATTCTTCAAGAAGCCGTCAGCGAGACGCTTGGAGATCAGGTCCGCAGTTTCTTTGACCGTCAATCCTTTAACTTCCAGGACACCCAGCAATGGGACTGAGATTTTCCCGTCGCCGCCGACTCGTGTTTCGGTTGTCAGTGCATCTTCCCCGTACACCTGAACCTTGATGACGTCATTGGCTCCTAGCCGGTAACTGGGGTGGGCAATGCTTCCTTGCGAGGAGGATGTATTCCCGCGCGTCTCACTTGAATTAGACCCCGCACTGAGATCATCAGGGAAGAGGAGTGAAAACAAAAGCAGGAGAATGCTCAGAGGTCGCATTTCCCACACCCCCTTGAACCCATGCGGAATCAGAATTGTGCCTGAGCAGATATCATGGCCGTATTGGCATTGTATTGGACGCTGTCGAGGTTCGATAGGCGTTCGGTGTAGGTGTACGTGACACGCATACCAAGCCATGGCTGTACTTGATACCACAGACCGGCCCCTGCCGTTACGTAGTTATCATCCCGGGTCACCGTCTTGCCATCGAGATCGGAAAACACTGGATTAGAATATCGGTCGTGATTATAGCCTAAGAGACCCGTTGCCCGCCATTTCCTAGTGAATGCATGGGTCAAGATCACGGTCGCACCTGTGCTCACGAAAAACCGTGTTTCAGCGAATGCTGTCTCATTCGTCTGACGATACAGCGACAACGTTACCCGGGTCTGCTCTTGCGGCTGCCACAAGACGTTCCCATCCACGGTCAATCCGTTGAAATGTCCTGATCCGGGTGAACTGGCCTGGTCAAAGGTCTTCTCCAACCATCCGACTTTGAGCTCTCCTTTCGTCTTGCCCGTGACTTCCCACTTATAACCGACAACTCCAGTATAGGTCGCACTATCAAGCGGTTTGTTGATTTCGTAGATCGCTTGGGCGACCGAGCCTTCGACGAAGAGATAGGTTTTCGGCGCTACTCTGCCACCGAGTGCCAGCGCGCTATAATTCTCCAGCCGATTCCGCGTATTGATATCACCCACGCCGCTTCCATCCCGAGACCCGGCATTCACGCCAATGTATTCCCACCGAGTGGATGTGAACCGCAGACGGGCAAAGGCCTGACTGGCCAATTGGGCCTCTCCCCCGTATGTCGACGTAAACCACTTATTGGGCTCACTCCCCGGGCCTGCAGTCGCCACGGCTGACCCGCGAGGATCGTGGCCGTCTTTCCATTGGGCTAATCCCTTCACGGTAAGACCGCCCGGGAAGTCCAGCAACAGGTACGCCGTACGGTCCTGATCCTCGATGTTATCCCGATGAAATCTGCTATGGCGCTCGATGTTGGCCATGTAATTGACGATCAACCTATGACGCCCCAAAAACGGGAGCTGTGCCTGAACCCCCGGCGCGTACGTCGTAATAGAATCTCGCTCGCGGCGACCGAATGGCTGGCTCAGCCGGAAAACGTTATCCGTGACCCCTTCCGCAACGCCGAAGTGCGGGTGGAGGACGAGCGCACCCAGCAGCTTGATGTTACCCTCAAGAAGGATAGGGGCAGTCAGATAAGGCCCAGTCGGTGGAGCATTGGCATAATTGATATTTGTAAACTGGGCCTGCTGGGGCTGCGGGACTTCCTGGGCATGGGCTGAAGGAGCGAAACCACCTGCTAAAAGAAAGACAATGCTCCCACACGCTAGAGCCCCTCGCAAGATCAAAGCCTCAGGGTTAAGGCAAGGCACTCAGTCACAAACAGATACACAGGCCTACTTATAAGTAGGTCTTTCGGGTAAGTCAAGGGAAATCCCTTGGTTTCACAGTCCCTTGGCCTGTGTTTGAAGAACGGACAATAAACTGCGGATGCGCTGGTCCAACTCGTCTCTCACCTTCCGGTAGGCTCGCAGCACAAGCCACTCTGGCCCCCACATTCCGGTGGGATCCTTGATGCTCCAGTGAAGGCGGTGTTGAGCGAGAAGCCCGCTCGGGCAACGCGTCTGGGCAAAGTCGCAGAGTGTGACGACGAGGTCGATTTCATCCATGACAACTTCGTCCAAGCCTTTGGGAACGTGGTTGGAGATATCGATATCCTTTTCGGCCATTACTTGGACGGCCCGCGGGTTGAGAGGAGACGGCGTGACGCCAGCGCTCACGACTTGAACACGGCCCATCCCATAATGACGGGCGATGCCCTCAGCCATGGGACTCCGGCAGGAATTCCCGGTGCAGATAAAGAGAATACGGTAGGGGCCCACCCCGCGCTCTTTGGGAGGGATCATAAGACAGCGGGGCGCGTGTCTTTGCCGGGCCCGACGGTAAACTCGATGCGCGCCAGGCCCTTCACGCTGGCACCCCAGTCGCCCAGAGAGGGGGTGACCAGGCGGAACGGTCCCCCCTCCTCCCTGGACAACGGGCGCCCATCCAGTTTGTAAATCAGGATGCCCGACTCGGAGGCCTCCTTGAGATGGAGGCTGGCGGAGTACTGACCATCGGCTGAGTGGAAGGTCACATGGTCCGCACCGATCTGGCAGGTCGCCACATTCAACAGCGCCCGGATCCGCACGCCCTGGCCCCGCACTCTGGGATCCTCGACCGACACGTCCCGCACCTGGTCACTCACCGGGAGCTTGGAGAGCGCGTCGAGATCAAAGACGAGCGACTGCATGACCGCGCCCTCGATCCACAGAAGCGCCGACCCCAGCGGGGCCGGTTCGGTGATGGTCTTGATCAAGGCGCGCACCGCCTCGTTGACCGGCGTCGGAACACCCAGTTCCCTTCCCCGCCGGACGAGATAGCCGTTGAGGAAGTCGATCTCCGTGCGCCGGCCGGCTTTCCAATCGTCGTACATAGAAGTGTGAATGTCGCGGATCTCTTCGGACCACTGAACGACCTTGTCCGCGATGTCTGGCTCGAGCTCCATCCCGTCGGCTCGGGCAACCGAGACCGCTTCCGTGACGAGCAGCTTGATCATGGCGCGCATCTCCGGATGTGCGAGGGCCTTCGAGACGCGGTCGTTGAGCAGGACCGTCAGGGGATTAAAGGCCACATTCCAGCACATCTTTTCCCACTTCGTCCGCCGGATGTCCTCGACGACCTCGCAGGGAATGCCTGCCTGATCGAAGAGGACTTTGATGTCCGCCAGGGTGGCGCCTCTCGGCGTCGGCGCAACCGGCGTGGTCACGCGGTCCGTCTGTCGCAGCATCTCGCCGAGCTTGGCAAACGGGCCCTTTGCCGACGCAGACTGGATTTCGGGTTCTTCTTTCTGCGGCGAGCCCGGAACCGCCGTCTGCAGCCACGTCCCGATCGCCACGCTTCCTCTTTTATAATGCTCGATGACGCCAGGTTCGGCGATCCTGGCATAAATATAGGCGACCCCGCCGACCAACTGGGCATTGGGCACGAGCTCCAAGATACGCGTTTCGGCGTCAACCCCGTTCTGCAAGGTGAGCACGGTCGCGTTGGCGAAATGAACCGGCCGGAGTTGCTCGATGACTTCGTCCAGATCATAGCGCTTGACGGACAGGATCACGAGACTGGCCTTTGACAGAGCGCGGGCATCGCTGCCGGCCGCCGGATGAACGGTGAAGGATTCATCCACGCTATGGACGGTCAAGCCCTTCTGCTTGACCGCGGCAAGCGTCCTGGGGCGCAACAGGAACATGCAGTCCACGCCAGCCCTCACCAGGCGGGCCCCGAAGTAGCCCCCCACCGCCCCTGCTCCGACGATCAGGACTTTCATCTGACGCACGTGCCCCCTACAAAGACTACTCCATCATGCCCAAACTCGCCGGTCGGCGCAAGGCGGTCGCTAGCCGGCTGGCCGTTCGCCCACGAGCGTCAGCACATCGCTCAGGCTCTTGATCGCCACCACCTCCGGTGGGATTGCCTCCCTGCCATGACGGTCCAAGAGCACACCCCCGAGGCCCGCAGCCGCGGCGGCCCGGACATCATCCCGTAGGCTGTTCCCGACGTGCAGCGCCTCCCCTGCCGTCACCCCGTGCTTCTGCAGCGCGCATTGGAAGATCTTGGGTGACGGTTTCGCAGCGCCGGCGACACTCGAGATGGTCACGCTTTCGAAGAAGCGGTCGATGCCCAGCCCGATGAGGATCTCGTAGAGTCGCGAGTCGAAGTTCGACACGATGCCGAGTGCGAGGCCCCACGCGTCCAACGTGGCCAGCGTGGAAACCGTCTCCGGGTACAGCGCCCACGCGTTCGGTTTCGCGAAATAGGCGAACACCTCCTCGAAGTACTCGTCGAAGCCTTCGAACATCCCTACCCGATAGAAGACGTAATGCACCACGTCGAACCACCACAGCCGCTCGCACGCCTTGATCTCCTGCGGGTCCTGCGCCGCGAACACCGGCGCCGGGGCGGCGTCGAACGCCTTGACGAAGGCCTGCTGGATCGTGTCACGGTCGGCCGTGACGCCATACTTGCGGGCCAAGCTGAGGTACGCCTCGCCGACCGACCCTTTCACGTGGAAGAGGGTGTCGGCCGCGTCGAAGAAGATGACCCGCGGCGGCGCCATCCGGCTCATGCGTTCCGTCCGCGGCGCTCAAGAATCGACACGACCACCACGATGATCGTGGCCTGGAGCAGCAGGAACAGCGCGTCCACGGTGCGGGCATTACGTAGGACGACCCCGGCCAGGCCGAGGGCGATGCTCAGCAGGAAGATCATGAACACCGTCTCCGTGCGGCTGCCCAAAACCCGCTCCAGGCGATGGTGCATGTGGTCCTTCCCGACATACTCCAAGTACTCCTTCA
>Ga0209055_1000807_pt1 | contig 21377 bp, 20 predicted proteins | sample GraSoiAngelo_110_FD_185875 | JGI IMG/M metagenome (GOLD analysis project Ga0209055, IMG submission 185875) | Grasslands soil microbial communities from the Angelo Coastal Reserve, California, USA - 14_0903_12_30cm (SPAdes) (version 2) | ecosystem: Environmental > Terrestrial > Soil > Grasslands ... | reverse complement strand
TTCCATTCCCTTGGGCACCTCGCGATAACCACACCGCCAGGACATCGGACTTGCCGGACTACCTTTCACCACAATCGGCTGCAGCGTCACGATCTGACCTTCTAGGTTCTTGTTTGCAAAGTTGCCGAAGGTCACGTTGATTGCCCCCTGAGCAACCTCGACGCGCGTTACATAGTTACCGATCAGCTTGTCAGGATCCGGTACGCCCGCTGCGCCGTTGTTTGACGGCAGCGTTCCCCGCTCTTTGCGGTACTCCTGGATGGGCCCTTTGAGTTCGGACGCCAGACTGAACGCCTCCGTGACCTGCGCCCGGATTGTGTAGTCCTGATACGCAGGGATCGCTATAGAAGCAAGGATGCCGATGATGGCGACCACTATCATCAGCTCGATCAGCGTGAAGCCCGACTGACGCATTGCTCACTCCTTCAGATGTTCGAACCGAGTGAAAAGATGGGCAGGTACATCGCAGATACAAAAGTTGCTACGAGAATGTAGGTGCAGATAGTTAGAACGACGCGTGCTCGGCGTCGGCACCGGCCGAGGGCTGTAAGGAAGGTCTCCACCGCGGTCTCCTGCTGGAACTGTAACTCCTCGTCAAGCTTACCCAGCTGCGCTGAGGCAATGAGATCAGAACCAATCGAGGACTGACGGCTCCTTCCCTGCTCTACTCCTCCTTGAAGATCAAAATCGTCAAGGTTTGACCTTTTCGCCGCTAGCCGTAACGCCTCCGTTGCGTCCACACCGGCAACGGCGAGAAGTCGAGCGCACGAGAGCCAGAGATATTGGTTGTATGCGAGTGCAACTGGACCGACCAGCGGCACTTTCTGAAATCGGACTGGCATCGGCGTGTAGCGGCGTAGTCGACGCCGTAGTGCATATACAAACCACGCAAAGAATGCGAGCAGAAATAAACAGCCGAACAGCAACACCGTAAATACGGTGCCTCCACCTCCAAATGCAAACTGCGTGAGGCCAGGCAGCTCACTCCCGAGCCCCCGATATACCGATCTGAATTGCGGCAGCACGAACACCGAGTACATCGCCGCAACAACGATCAGTATCGCGAGAACGGCCCCCAGATAGGTGAGGAAGCCGGCGAACTCGCCCCACACCACCGCCGCGCTACCGGCGCTGAACGACTCCTGGCGCCGAGACTCCTGAAATACCGCCGCGGCCGAGCGTTCCGGGGTCGCCGACAGACTCAAAATCCACTTGAGCGTCGGAAATGGGGAGGAACGAGCAATCTCCCCCTGTACGGTCTCTGGCGCCGCCCGGAGGAGATCTTCCAACTGCTTCAACGCCACGCGGCGCCGCTCATCTGCTGTCGCGTGCAGCTTTTTGAAGGCGTCGTCCAAATTGGGCGACTGCTGCAGAGCGTAATTCAAAAGGCGAGCGGCGCTCGCAAGGGCATCAGTCGACATCGATTTCATGCGCGGCACCTTATTTGTGGGCCCTGCAGGGTGAAGGAAGGTCTTCCTCGGACAACGTCGTTTGGTCTACGGCCGCGGTTGTACCCGGCAGCGAAAGCGCGTGACCACAAAGCCACTCAACCGGCAAACCGGGGCCAGGTCGCTCCCACGCCCGAATAGTGAGGACTTTGCCTTTCAGTGCTCCGCGCGAGAATCCGAAATCAACGGCGCCAGCCTCCCGGATCTGAACCGCGTTCACACGGTAAAGATCGCGGTCACCAGTCCTGAACATCGCGTCCGGAAAGCCCGTCTGGCTGTTGGATGTCGGCCATACACCTGTGACGGCCCTGTATTCCATCATGGTCGTCCTTGGGCCAGCCATGAGGAACACCGCCTCCATGACGTTCAGGTGACGTTGGGCGTACACGTAGCCGAAGACCGCAACCAATCCCATCGCGCCCAATACCAGCAAGTAGATCGGAATCTCGAGCATCGTTGTGCTCGTCGGCCATTGTGTTCGGAGCCAACGTAGATGGGCGTTCATTGAAGTCAGTCGACCAAGTTCGTCCCTGGTTCCCCGTGAGCTTCCTTCCTGAAAAGGAACACGGAGATCACAGCGCATAGTAGAAGTGCAATCGGAAACGACAGGACTGCGTACGAGGATACGCGCGAGTAGTAGTCCATCGACGTCCAGGGAAACGCGAACAGATTTGGAGCCGGCATAGCAAAGATGAACGCCGCAGGGAATGGGAGAGGACCGTCAAGCCAGGTGTTTACCCCAACGAAGACGATCTGCTTTAAAAGCCTCGGAATCCTCAGTCCGCGTAGGACGTAGTAGCTCGCAGCCCCTGTAATGAGCAAAGGTAAAGCAAAGGCGAGGCTCCACCCCAACGCGGCGGCTATCGTGTTTGCGGTCGTGACTCGTCTGTATTCCGCCTCGTTGGTGCGCGGCGGCGCTGCAACGACTCGCACGAAATCCCCATACCTCTGCTTCAGCCGCGATAGGAGCCGCTCGTAAAATCTCAGCCCGTACGAGCCAAAGCCACCGGATCGTTCGTCGGAAACGTCGAGCTGCACGAAGTGATCCGATAGCCGGCTGTAGTTGAGGTGTATCCCCGGCGGCACTCCGGCCGAAAAATCGGATATCACAACGCGAAGATGATGCCGCTCATTCAGATAGGTGCGTTCCCTTTCAAGTCGTGCAAGCTGCTCGCGCTTCAGCCTTTCCGGCATTGAAGCGTCGCTCTCAATTAGCGAAATCATCTCCTTGTACTTCCCGAGGTCTTCAAACCCCTCCTCGATCAAAAACCCACCCACGGCCCTCGTAACGGACGAGAGCGAATCGCCCTGTACGTCTTCGACGGTCAGCCGCGCCGGAACAATTTCGTAACTGACGCCACAGCTCGCCAATGTCACCATCAACAGCAGCGCGGTAAGCGGAACGGCCGCCCGGCGGCCAGTTACTAATGGTGCCACCAAATGCGAATCTTCCTCTTGTCGATCGTGTCGGGTCCAAACTCTTCAGCGCCGAGCCCAGCAACAAACACCTTCCGCAACTCCTCCACGAGTTGGTTACTTTCCTCGTCGGGAATGCGCGCGCCCTTCTCGCGGGGAATCGGCCCTTCGCGCTGATGTGTCCAATACGGAAGCTGGACGTACAGGACGGGCGAGCCTTCGCGTCCGAACTCAACCGACGAGACTCGACCAGCAAATTGCTTGATGCCCTCCGCGACTGCTGCGCCTCTAAAGCTCCCGTACTCAGGCACAACGCGAACGAGCTCCGCGGCTTGCGCCGTGCTCAACGGGGGCGTGAGAAATTTCGTGGATTGGAACCCCCGCTGTCCTAGAACTTGTGGCCCAAAGCCGATGCGCACGAACTGCTCCGCGAGATTCATGTCGACCTCAAGCGGAATTTGCGTGATTCCCAGTCTCGATGCGTCTGGAAGCTTAGTCGCCTCGAGGGTGTAGCCAGGTGGTTCCCCGGGCTTAGTGGGCTGCTGCGCTTGAACACAAAGGACGAATGGCGACAGACACAGGGCGACTGCTGCTCTAGAAAGGTAGTGCATACATAGCCTCCACCGCTCGGCCTCCCTCTCCACCACCGGTACCACTCGGAAATGCTCCGGTTCCTCGTCATGCCCGGTTAGATGGCCAGGCAGCGTCTTCCTCCCGAAAGTGAACCCGCTGTGCGTACCACCACCTTGTCCAGACCGCGAACACTACGAGCATCGCGACGGACTCGCCGATCCTGAGCCCTAAGGGGTCAGGAAACGAACTGAAAAGAAGAATCTGAAGCAGACACACAGCCGCCGAGGCCACCAGGAATACCAAGCCCAATCGCCAAGCTAGAAGCCTGCGTTGGTAGATTCCGATCGCCAGGGCAATCATGACAACACTCATGATTGCAATTGCCGTGCGGAGGAACGGCTCGTCGAATTGCGCCGCGACCGGACCTTTCGGCAGCCGATTGCCGTAGACCGTCGCAAGGTTCACCACTCCTGCAAGAATCAGGAAGCCTGCAGAGACTTTCAACACCGTCGGAGTACCCGGCTCCGGACGCGTCAGATTCGTCGAGACACTCTCTAAGGCGTTTGGTGCTTGAAGCGCTGTGCGAATGACATTGGAGAGCCAGTCCGCATCATTCCGTGCGAGCCACTTTCCAAGCGCGATCAGCCCGATTCCAAACGCAGTCATCCCGAAACAACCGAGCATCCCCCAAGGGCTCGCACCCTGCGATTGAGCACCAGCTCCGAAGACGACCCCGATGACGATCGTCCCTCCGAGCCAGAAGGTCATGAAGATCTTCACCAACGGCAGGAGCGAGAATCTACCGCTTAAATAGACGCCGTCTGGGCGCACGTCGAAGCGACCGAAGAAGGACGGCTTGAAAGAGTTCTGGAACATCGGGATAACCCGCTGCAACCGAACCTTTGTCTCCTTCACGGGGCCCACTGCGGCTGATTGCGCAAGAGCTGAAAATGCTGAGCGCTTGGTGGCAGCGCGAAGCCGCTCGACGGATTCCTGCAAGCCAAATGCGCTCTTGAACTCCGCTGGAGTCGAGCCATACAGGAACTGCGTGACGGACTGAATCATGCGCAGGACGTCAACGCACCCGTCGTCCGACGTACGCGTCGAAATCCCCGGGCAATTCCCTCAGGGGGTGAGATTGCCCGAAGTACTTCGACTCCTTCGAATGGAATTCGACAAATCCCACTTGGGTTTCGACAGCGTATTCTCCGAGCGCTTCATCGAGGAACAGATAGCCAATCTGGCCGTAGGTCCCCTTCTGCGCCTCGTCGAACGTGAGATCGCTGTTTACCAGCTCGAGCTCCCGGCCGAGTTCATCGAAGATTCTCTCCTGGTTCGATTCAAAGTCGAAAAACCAGGTCCACCCCTCGTTGCTTGCGTCCGCCTTTGTGCCAAAAAACGTGAAGCCCATAACTCCCACCACGGTGAGAATTGTCCAAATGCTTCTGTGCCTACTTCCCATACGCCGTCTTCGTGCAGCAGACCAGCCGTCAGGCAAGTCGCCGCGAAACCAAGTCACTGCACCAAACTACCATTCGACTTCGACGGTCTTAATCGAATCGTCGCGGTAGGCCACAACCCGCGCACGACCATGGTCGCCCGACCAGCTTAGATGCGATACTGAATAACGATACCCGTCCCCTGTCCGGGCTTTGGCGAGTTCGATCGCTTTCCTCGCTGTAGCTCCGCTTAGCGACAGACCGACCATCGCGCCAGTTCCGATCCCCAGGGCCGCGGCCAGTGCAAAAGCCAACCACGGCGGCCCCGACGTACAGCCCGGTTTAGCGTATGCCGCGACCACCGCCGGCGCTCGCAGTTGTCGGCACACCCAGAAGAGGAAGACGGTCACGCCAACCGCTGCGACCATGCCACCAATGGTCTCCACGGGACGGAGACAGAGCTCGATAAGCCCCAGGTCTAACGGGAACAGAAACGGAAATACCAGCAGAGCGACGCAGAAGGCGCCGACAAAGAACGCGGCCGCCCGAGTGACAAACCTCACGTACCAGGGATGGCCCCTCCAGAGGTAGATACCGGAGATGACGGCGAAGAGGTTGAAACTCGAGGAGTAGCTGATCTGGTGCGCGATGCAGTACATCATCACGCCAATGTCGATGGCACCGAAGACAATAAGTGCCACCCCAACCCGCTTCAGGACCTTGCGGCAGTCGTTTGCAAAACCGCAGAGGCTGGTGCAACTCCAGTACGGGATTCCATTTCGTGGCCATCGTTTCAGTCAATTGAGCATCTGATATTTTCAATTCACGGTCCCGCGGCAGTCGTCGGTAGCTTGCGGCTTCAACGCGGTAGCCTAGTCAACCGACTTGCTGATACCTGCAGTGCGCGCCCACCAGAATACTTTCCGAAATCCCGTCGCGCCCAGGATCAGCCAAGTGGAAAGGGCCACTTCCGCAACGCAGTAGCTGATGTTCTGTCGCAGCGACGACGAGATTTCGCCAGACACATTGAGAGTTGACCCTAGAACGAAGGCATCAATCACAAGCGCAGGCAAGGAGGTACAAAGCAGCCAGAGTCCGATCACCGCGCAACCCATAGCCAACCACACATCCGAGGACGCCGGCGGAGGCCGTTCCTCAGACCGAAGCAAGTTGCGGGCAACGACCAGCGGGAAAAACCATAGCGCGAGGCTGACAGATAGCTCCACAACGAAGCCGATGACCGCGAACACGGTCATGCTCCAATCAACGCTTGGATTGCTGGCGAACACGATCTGATAGGCCTGGCCGGGCAAATGGTTCGCGAGCCACACCGCGAGCAGCCGAGATAGGACGGCGACAATTTGTTGCGGTGACACTGGAGCTCTCTGAGTCTTGTATCGTTATTGGCCGCGCGACTGCTCGGTGATCAGCACGCGAGCTGTGTCAAGGTCGGGCGCAGTGGCTCTGCTGTGGCGTGCGGCGGGCTGTGGATTCGAGCCGACACAATCTCCCCGTGCCTCGCGCCTTTGGTTAAGCTGGTCATAGCCTTCGGCGGATGTCGGCCAAGACCTCCGACGAGCGACGCCCGGGATTCTTGTCGAGCCCGTAAGCGTCCAGTCTGCGATCGAGCTCGGTGCGCTGAGTCGCTGTGAGCGGTAGCGCGATTCGGTCGGCGGCGATGCTGTCCCAAAGGTCTTCCACGAGCTTTATCCGCTCATCGAGCGGGAGTTCTTTGAGTTTCGGCAATCCAGCCTCCCGAGCGCGGTACGCCACCATCCTAAATCCGCGTTTCACAAGACTTCAAATCGAGCAGCCGCTAATGCGTACTCGCGCAGCTTTGGAGCAAGGGAACCGTTTTTTCCAAGAAAGCCTTGGATCAGCCCATCGGTATCAGGATGGTGAACGTGTCCTAATCCGTGAAGGGCGGCGACCTGGCAAGGCTCGGAAGGGATCTCGAGAATCCTCGCGAGAGTCTCGAACATCACGTCCTGCATCAAACGGTCCTCACCGCCCTTTGCGCGCGTGCGATTGCCGCAGTGCCAGGCATAAGCGAGAGAGTCCCACCACATGTTCGCTGCACTGTTGAGAGGCTCCTCAGCAAACAGGTCCGCAAACAGGCGGTACATCGCGCGTACGCAGCGCTCTCGAATATCGAACGGGACCTCTTGGTCCCATATGATGTTTGAGACGGAACAGTCGAGGACAGGACCATGTACTGCCCAAAAGCCCTGCTCCAGCTGATCCTTCGTAAAACGGGACAGCAGGAAGCGGGACGATGTGAAAAGGCGGGTGTAACAAGAAACAACGCGATAAGGGTCGTACTCCACTTCCACGTGGGCGTACCAATCCCTAGGCGCGACTTCGTGGTCGAAAAGGAAGTCCACGAACTGATCGAACGAGGCGCCTCGGAGGTCGTACTGCGAGTGCCCTTCCATGGAACCTAGACCTAAGAAGCGCGCCTGTGCTTGAGCGGCACGACGTTTCCGCCGGCACGCAGACCGTCGAGATAGTCGGCCCACGCCTGCATCATCTTTCGCCGCTCTGGCAGCCGCTGTGCCTTGTTGTACGCAGCCCGGACCTTGTTGCGCTCCGTGTGAGCGAGCTGCAGCTCGATCACATCGGGCGGGAACCCCTGCTCGTTGAGCAACGTGCTCGCCATGCTGCGGAAGCCGTGGCCGGTCTGTTCCTCGCTCGTGTACCCCATGCGCCTGAGCGCCGCATTGATCGTGTTATCGGACATCGGACGGTCGCGCGTGCGAAGCGACGGGAAGAGATACTTCCCTCCCCTGGCGAGCGGCTGAAGCTCGCGCAGGATCGCCAGCGCCTGGCGCGACAGCGGCACGAGGTGAGGGTCGCCCATCTTCATGCGCTCTCCCGGGATGCGCCATTCGGCGTTGACCAGGTCGAACTCGGTCCACTCGGCGGCGCGCAGCTCGCCCGGGCGCACGAAGACCAACGGAGCAAGCTTTAAAGCCAGCGCGGTCACCGGATGGCCGCTATAGCCGTGGATCGCCCGCATGAGCTCGCCCACGCGCACCGGATCGATGACCGACGCGAAGTTCTTGGATTTGACGGGCGCCAGCGCCCCTATCAGGTCCGCCGCGACGTCGTGCTGAGCTCGGCCGGTTGCGACCGCATAGCGGAAAACTCGCCCAGCCAGAGCGCGGACTCGATGAGCCGTCTCGTGCCGGCCGCGCGACTCGATGCGGCGGAGCGCGCTGAGCACCTCCTGGGCGGTGATCGCTGAGATCGGACGACTACCGATATAGGGGTACAGCCCGCTGTCGAGCCGCGCAGTGAGGATGGAGATCGTTTCCGGCGCCAGGGACTTGGTCTGAAGCTCGAGCCACTCCTTGGCCACGCCCTCGAAGGACTGCGCGAGCGCCGCGCGCTCCGCCTTTCGCTGGACGCTCGGGTCGATGCCGTCCGCGATGAGCCTCCGCGCGGCGTCGCGCTTCTCTCGCGCGCGCTTGAGTGTCACGTCCGGGTACGCGCCCAGCGAGATCAGTTTCTCGCGCCCGTTAACGCGGTACTTCAGCCGCCAGAGTCGACTGCCTGTGGGCATTACTAAGAGAAACAAACCGCGCTCGTCGGAGAGCTTGAAGGCTTTCTCGCGACTCTTAGCGCTGCGGACCCTGGTGTCGTTCAGCATGGTGACCTAACGCTCATCTACCCCCACGGGTCAAAATACCCCCAACGCCTACCCCCACGCAAATAGGGTCACCCAAGGACGCCCTCAGACAGCCTTTGACGGCTGTATATAATATATTCAATTACTTAAGTGAATCCTGAGGACGCAGAAGGTCGCGGGAAGACAACCCGGGACAGAGTTCTGGAGGCTAGGGTCGGAATCGAACCGGCGTAGACGGCTTTGCAGGCCGCTGCATGACCACTCTGCCACCTAGCCAAAAGGTGAGATCCGAGGCCGCGGGATCGACGCGCCGTCAGCACCACGTCCGAGCTTCGTGACCCGGCGCGGCTTTGGCTCCATCCTGCGGTAGCTCAAGCGTAACAAAAAGCCACCCGCGCCGTCGCCGCCCCCCGCGATCATACGCGCCGCGGCGCAGCGTGCGCAGGGCCTCCGTTGTAGCTCCCCTTCTCAGCGGGGTATAGACTTCGCCGGTCTGCAGACATGCAAGAGGGGATTTGCCATGGCTGACGTGACGCGGCGCGAGTTCCTGAAGGTAACTGGCGCTTCCTTGGCGGGCTCGAGCCTCGTGCTGCTCGGCTTCTCCCCCACCGCAGCGCTGGCCGAAGTACGCGAATTCAAGCTGGCGCGGGCCACCGAGACACGCAATACCTGTCCCTACTGTGCCGTGGCCTGTGGCGTTCTCATGTACAGCCTCGGCGATCGCTCGAAGAATGCCCGCTCGAGTATCTTCCACATCGAGGGCGATCCGGATCACCCGGTCAATCGCGGCACGCTGTGCCCGAAGGGTGCAGCGCTCATCGACTTCATCCACAGCCCGAGCCGCCTGACGCATCCCGAGTACCGCGCGCCGGGTTCCGACAAATGGCAACCGATCTCCTGGGACGAGGCCCTCGGTCGCATCGCCAAGCTCATGAAGGAGGATCGCGATGCGAATTTCGTGGCGAAGACGCCGGAGGGCCTGACCGTCAACCGCTGGCTCACGACCGGCATGCTGGCGGCATCCGCCAGCAGCAATGAAGTCGGCTATCTCACGCACAAGGTCATCCGCAGCCTCGGCATCCTTTCCTTCGACAACCAAGCGCGTGTGTGACACGGCCCGACGGTGGCAGGTCTTGCCCCGACGTTTGGCCGTGGAGCGATGACGAACCACTGGGTCGACATCAAGAATGCCGACATCGTTCTCATCATGGGCGGCAACGCCGCCGAGGCGCATCCCTGCGGCTTCAAGTGGGTGACTGAGGCCAAGGCGCACAACAAGGCGCGGTTGATCGTCGTCGACCCGCGCTTCACCCGCTCGGCCTCGGTGGCGGATCTCTACGTGCCGATCCGCACCGGCACCGACATCGCCTTCCTCGGCGGGGTGATCAGCTACCTGCTGAGCGAGGACAAGATCCAGCACGAGTACGTCAGAAACTACACCGACCTGAGTTTCATCGTGCGCGAGGACTTCGCCTTCGCCGACGGACTGTACTCGGGCTACAACCCCGCGAAGCGCAGCTACGACAAGTCGACCTGGGATTACGAATACGGGCCCGATGGCTACGTGAAGGCCGACCCCGCGCTCGCGCATCCGCGCTGCGTGTACCAGCTCATGAAGACGCACTATGCGCGCTACACCCCCGAGATGGTGGAGCGCGTCTGCGGCACGCCGAAGGAGAAGTTCCTCAAGGTGTGCGAGATGATCGGCTCGACCGCAACGCCCACGCGCGCCATGACCATCATGTACGCCCTCGGCTGGACGCAGCACTCGGTCGGCTCGCAGATGATTCGCTGCGGCGCGATGATGCAGCTGCTGCTGGGCAACATCGGTGTGGCCGGCGGCGGCATGAACGCGCTGCGCGGACATTCCAACATCCAGGGGCTCACGGACCTGGGGCTCATGTCGAACCTGCTGCCGGGGTATATCACGCTGCCGGGGGAGAAGGAGCAGGATTACGAGAAGTACGTGGCCGCGCGCGCCTTCAAGCCCCTGCGGCCCAATCAGCTGAGCTACTGGCAGAACTTCAACAAGTTCTACGTCAGCCTGATGAAAGCCTGGTGGGGGGATGCGGCGACCAGGGAGAACAACTGGGCCTACGACTATCTGCCGAAGCTCGACAAGGGCTACGACATGCTGCAGACGTTCGAGCTCATGAGCCAGGGCAAGATGAACGGCTTCATCTGCCAGGGCTTTAATCCGCTGGCCGCGGCGCCCAACAAGGCCAAGATGACCGGCGGGCTCGCCAAGCTCAAATTCCTCGTGATCATGGACCCGCTCGCGACCGAAACGAGCGAGTTCTGGCGCAACTACGGGGAGCACAACGACGTCGATCCCTCCAAGATCCAGACCGAGATCTTCCGCCTCCCGACCTCGTGCTTCGCCGAGGAGGACGGCGCGCTGGTGAACTCCGGCCGGTGGCTGCAGTGGCACTGGAAAGGGGCCGAGCCACCCGGTGAGGCACGCACGGATCTCGAGATCATGGGCGAGCTCTTCACGCGGCTGCGCGCTCTTTATAAGAGTGGCGGCGGCGCCTTCCCCGATCCGATCGTGAACCTTTACTGGCCGTACGCCGTGGCGAAGAGCCCCAGCCCCGAAGAGCTCGCCAAGGAATACAGCGGTCGTGCGCTGAAAGACGTCACCGACCCCAAGAACCCGACCCAGGTGATACGCAAGGCGGGCGAGCAGCTCGCAGGATTCGGCGAGCTACGCGACGACGGCAGCACGCTTTCCGGGTGCTGGCTCTATTGCGGCGCCTGGGGACCCAACGGCAATCTCATGGCGCGGCGGGATAACTCCGACCCCACCGGCATCGGTCAGACCCTCAACTGGGCGTATTCATGGCCGGCAAACCGCCGCGTGATGTACAACCGCGCCTCCTGCGACCCGAGCGGCAAGCCCTTCAATCCGGATCGCAAGCTCATCGCCTGGAATGGCACGGCGTGGACCGGTGCGGATGTGCCCGACTACAAGGCAGACGAGGATCCCTCACTCGGCATGGGTCCGTTCATCATGAACGCCGAGGGGGTGGCGCGCTTCTTCGGGCGCGGGAACCTGGCCGAAGGCCCCTTCCCCGAGCACTACGAGCCGTTCGAGACCCCGCTCGCCCGCAACCCGCTGAGCCCCGCTCAGGAGCAGACACTCAGCAACCCCGCTGCCCGCGTGTTCAAGGACGACCGCGCGGCGTTCGGCAAGGTCGCGGAGTTCCCGCACGTCGCGACCACTTACCGCCTCACGGAGCACTTCCATTACTGGACGAAGCACGTGCGGTTGAACGCGATTCTGCAGCCGGAGCAGTTCGTCGAAATCGGAGAAGGCCTGGCGAAAGAGCTCGGTATCGCTTCGGGGGATCGCGTGAAGGTCTCCTCGAATCGAGGCTTCATCAAGGCCGTGGCGGTAGTCACCAAGCGCCTACGGACGCTCCCGGCCGACGGCAAGCCGGTGCACACGGTCGGCATTCCCATTCACTGGGGCTTCACCGGCCTCGCCAAGCCGGGTTTCCTGGCTAACACGCTCACGCCCGTGGTCGGTGATGGCAACTCGCAGACGCCCGAGTTCAAGTCGTTCCTGGTCAAGGTGGAGAAGGTCTGATGGCCTTGCAATCCCTGGACATCGTCCGGCGCTCGGCTACCACGACACCGGAGCCCGGCGTGCGCCAGCCGGCCGTAGGCCCGGTCGCGAAGCTCATCGACACCACCAAATGCATCGGCTGCAAGGCCTGCCAGGTCGCCTGCATGGAGTGGAACGATCTTCGCGACGAGATCGGCACCAACGTCGGTGTATATGACAACCCGCCCGACCTGACCGACGCGTCCTGGACGGTGATGCGTTTTGCGGAGTACGAGAATCCCAAGGGGGATCTCGAGTGGTTGATCCGCAAGGACGGCTGCATGCATTGCGCGGATCCGGGCTGCCTCAAGGCTTGCCCGGCGCCCGGCGCCATCGTGCAGTACTCGAACGGTATCGTGGACTTCCACGAGGAGAACTGCATCGGCTGCGGCTACTGCATCGCCGGCTGCCCGTTCGATATCCCGCGCATCTCCAAGCGCGATAAGAAGGCCTACAAGTGCACCCTGTGCTCGGATCGCGTCGCGGTCGGTCTCGAGCCGGCCTGCATCAAAGCCTGCCCGACCGGCGCGCTGGTGTTCGGGACCAAGGAGGACATGCAGCAGCATGCCGCCGAGCGGGTGGCGGACCTCAAGTCGCGCGGCTTCGAGCAGGCGGGCCTGTACGATCCGCCCGGTGTAGGTGGCACGCATGTGATGTACGTGCTGCATCACGCGGATCAGCCGCAGCTCTATGCCGGGCTCGCACCGGACCCGCATATCAGCGCCCTGGTCGGGCTCTGGAAAGGCGCCTCCAAGCCGTGGGCGCTGGCGCTCATGGGGCTCACGGCGCTTGCCGGCTTCTTCCACTTCGTGCGTATCGGGCGCAACCGGATCGAGGATCGCGACGAGGCGGCGGCGCAGCAGGCCCTCGAGGCCGCCCGCCGCAGCGCTCCGCCCGGGAGCGGCGGCACGCGGGAGAAGCGACCATGAGCCCGAGTGATGCCCGGCCGACCGTAGTGCGCTATACCGCCGGCGAGCGCACCACCCATTGGCTGATCGCCCTCGCCTTCGTGCTCGCGGCGCTCTCGGGACTCGTGTTGTTTCATCCGGCGCTCTTCTGGCTCAGTGTTTTCTTCGGCGGCGGCCCCTGGACACGCATCCTGCACCCCTTCATCGGCCTGTTCATGCTGATCGTGTTCCTGTCCTTCGCCGCGACGGTCTGGGACGATAACCGCATGCAGCCGGCCGACTGGCAGTGGCTGCGGCGGTGGAGGGACGTGGTGAACAATCGCGAGGAGCAGCTCCCCGAGGTCGGCCGCTACAACGCCGGCCAGAAGCTCTTGTTCCTCGTGATCGTCGCCTGCCTGGCGGGACTGCTGCTGTCGGGGCTCGTCATCTGGCGCGCGTATTTCTCCTCCTACTTCGCAATCGGACTGATTCGCTTCGCCTCACTGCTGCACGCGGTATGCGCCTTCGTGCTGATCTGCGCGATCCTGGTGCACATTTACGCCGCGGTCTGGGTGAAGGGCTCGATCCATGCCATGCTCGGGGGCACCGTGACGCCCGGCTGGGCGTGGAAGCATCATCGGGCCTGGTTCCGCCAGATCACTCATGCCGCGCATCCTCGAACCGGGCCAGATTGAGGCTCTCGCTCAGCGGTCGATTCCGCGCATTCGACTGCCCGATCGAGCTGAGTTCTTCGCGGCGCGCGGCCGGCGCCTCCGGCAGCTCGCGGAGACCGGCGCGCCCGGCCACACCATCGGCGATTACCTGCGGCTGATGGCCGTAGTGGCTGACGCCCAGCAGTTGGCGATCCGGTCCTTCGACGCACCGGCCCCCGCGGCGCACGAGCTCGTCCGGTCGCATACCCACCGCATGCCGGTGATCCACGCGAGTAGCTGGCCGCGTGCCCGGAACTGGCGTGAGCTGGTCACGCAACTCTGCGGGGCGGTGAGCGCGGCGCAGGAAGCTCCGGCCGGAGTCCGCATTGCGTGCGAGCGACTGCAGTCCGCGCGACCGGAAGAGCTCGAGGCGCAAGCGGACGCGCTCCTCGACGGGCGGACCGACGCGATCGACGTGGGAGGGGCGCCGTTCCTGATGGCCGCGCTGCAGGTGTACTGGGTGGCGCTCGCCAGTCGCCTGCTCCCCGATCAGGTGCCCGGGCTCGAAATTCCGGGGCTGTGTCCGGTGTGCGGCACGCTGCCGGTCGCCAGCATCGTGCGCGCGGAGGCCCGGTCCGAGGGCTATCGGTTTCTGCACTGCGCGCTGTGCGGCACCGAGTGGCACCTGGTGCGCATCACCTGCAGCCAGTGCCAGAGCACCGCAGACATCGCCTACCACTCGATCGAGGGCGACTCCGGGGCCATCCGCGCCGAGTCTTGCGACCAGTGTCATACCTACCGCAAGATCCTCTACCAGGAGAAAGACACGAACGTGGATCCGGTGGCCGACGATCTGGGGAGCCTCGCGCTCGACCTGCTGATGAGCGAAGCGGGCTATCACCGCGGCAGCGGCAATCCGCTGCTGTGGCACAGGCCCTGAGAGCTTCCGGCCGTGCACGCCTGGGCCCGACCCCGGGGTGCTCGCTGCGCGACTTGACGGTGCGCCCGCGCCCGCGTGAATCTGCGCCGCAGAAACGGCGAGAACCATGTCCGCACCCGAGATGCTCGGCCCGGTGTTGTCCGGTCAGCCCTCTGACATCGCCTCGGTCGATCGACTGCTGAATGCCCCGGCGTTCGAGGCGCTGCTCGAGCGGCACGGGCGCACACAGGTCACCGCGGCCCTGCGCGAGCACCTCACGAGTCTGCGCCACGCCGCGCTCGCCGGGAGCCTCGCCCGCTCGAGTCTCTCCGAGGCCGTGATCGCGGCCGCGGTGGAGGCGCGTCTTGCGGAGAGCGCGCGGGCGGCACTGCGACCTGTGTTCAATCTCACCGGCACCGTGCTGCACACCAACCTCGGGCGCGCGCTCCTGCCCGAGGAGGCGGTGCGCGCCGTCGCCTTAGCGCTCACCACCCCCGTGAATCTCGAGTTCGATCTCGACTCCGGCGAGCGCGGCGAGCGTGACACGCTCGTCGAGGGAGTGCTGTGTGAGCTCACCGGCGCGGAGGCGGCGACGGTGGTGAACAACAACGCCGCGGGCGTGCTCCTCATGCTCGGCGCGCTCGCAAGTCGCCGTGAGGTGATCGTCTCGCGCGGGGAGCTCATCGAGATCGGCGGCTCGTTCCGCCTCCCCGACATCATGCGGCGCGCCGGAGCGAAGCTCATCGAGGTGGGCACCACCAACCGCACCCACGGGTACGACTACGCGCAGGCCCTGAGCGCGCGCACCGCGCTGCTGATGAAGGTTCACACGAGCAACTATGCGATCTCAGGGTTCACGAGCGCCGTCGCGCTCCCGGAGCTGGTCGAGCTCGGCCGTGGGCACGGTGTGCCGGTCGCGGTGGATCTTGGCAGCGGATCGCTCGTGGACCTGACACGCTGGCAGCTGCCCGCCGAGCCGACCGTGCGCGATGCGGTGGCAGCGGGCGCCGACCTCGTCGCCTTCAGCGCCGATAAGCTCCTCGGCGGACCCCAGGCGGGGCTGCTCGTCGGCCGCGGCGACCTGATCAAGAGGCTCCGCCACGATCCACTCAAGCGCGCGCTGCGGGTGAGCAAGCTGACCCTCGCCGCCCTCGAGGCGGTGCTGGCGCTGTATCGCGCGCCGGAGCTTCTGCCCGCGCGACTGCCGACTCTGCGGCTGCTCACGCGAGCGCCGCTCGAGATGCGCTCGCAGGCCGCTCGGCTCCGGCCGCTCCTGGAGCGGGCCCTGGGCGATGCCTACGACGTGACCGACGCACCGATGCGCAGTCAGATCGGCAGCGGCGCCCTGCCGATCGACGAGTTGCCGAGCCACGGCCTCGCCATCCGTGCGGCCCGGCGGACGGGCGCGAGTCTCGAGCGTCTCGAGGCGGCGCTGCGCGCACTGCCGCGACCCGTGATCGGCCGCCTCGCCGAAAAGACCCTGTGGCTCGATCTGCGCTGCCTCGAGGCGGGCGACGAAGCGGCGTTCGCGGCGCAGCTCGCGATGCTCAACCCATGATCATCGGCACGGCCGGCCACATCGATCACGGCAAGACCACGCTGGTGCGATCGCTCACCGGCGTGGACACCGATCGCCTCGCGGAGGAGAAGCGGCGTGGTATCTCGATCGAGCTCGGTTACGCCTACGCGACGCTCCCGGACGGCGGCATGCTCGGCTTCATCGACGTGCCCGGACACGAGCGTCTGGTGCACACCATGGTGGCCGGCGCGTGCGGGATCGATTTCGCACTCCTCGTGCTAGCCGCCGACGACGGCGTGATGCCCCAGACCCGCGAGCATGTCGCGATACTCGAGCTCCTCGGCGTGTCACGGGGTGCCGTGGCACTCACCAAGACCGATCGCGTGCAAGCTGAGCGGGTGCGCGAGGCCGAAGCGCAGGTTGAGGCGCTGCTCGCGCCCACGGCGCTGAAGGAAGCACTGGTCTTCGCGCTCGATGCCCGGGACGCCGGGCACCCCGGCACCGCGGCGCTCCGCCGGCACCTCATCGAGACGGCCTCGCACAGCCCCGGCCGCCCGGAGGAGGGTCTTTTTCGCCTCGCGGTGGATCGCGTGTTCACGCTGCCCGGTCACGGCACGGTCGTGACCGGAACCGTCTTCGCGGGGCGCGTTCGCACGGGAGACACTGTCGCGGTGATGCCGGCGGGCACACCGGCCCGGGTGCGCAGCATCCACGCCCAGAGCCGCAGTGCCGACGGCGCTCGCGCCGGCGAGCGCTGTGCGCTGAACCTCGCGGCGATCGAGCGGAGCGCCATCCGCCGCGGGGACTGGCTCGCCGAGCCCGGGGCACTCACCGCCACCTCGCGCATCGACGTGCGGCTGAAGCTCCTCGCCGACACCGGGGCGCAGCTTTCGGCGTGGTCGCCGCTGCACATGCATCTCGGCACGACGCATGCCATCGCGCACGTGGTGCCGCTCGAATCGGTGGAGCTCCAGGCCGGCGGGTCGGCGCTCGTGCAGCTGGTGTTCGATGCCCCGCTCTGTGCCGTGCCCGGCGATCGATTCATCGTCCGTGATGCGCAGGCGCGGCGTACCCTGGGCGGCGGCTGTGTGCTCGACACATGCGCCCCTCCACGTAGGCGCCGCTCCGCCCAGCGCCTCGGGTTTCTCGGGGCGCTCGAGCGCATGCTCGCGGGAGAGAGTCTCTCGCTCCTCCTCGAGCACCTGCGCTACGGCCTCACTCTAAGCGATCTGGTGCGCCTGACCGGAAGGCCCGTTCAGTCCCTCCCCCTGCCGCCCGGGACGCTCACCCTTGCGGCAGGCGCCGATCGCTTCGTGCTCGAGCCGGCGCAATGGCAGTCGCTCCGCGAAGGCGCGCTCGCCGCCCTGCGCCGCTTTCATGACGAGTCCCCGGACGAGCCGGGGCCGGAGGCGGGGCGGCTGCGACGCATTGCCTTTCCCGACATGCCGGCCGGGCTCTGGCGGGCGCTCCTCGATGAGCTCGCGCGCGAGCACCGGGTGCTCGCGCGCGGGGCGTGGGTCCATCTGCCGGAGCATCGGGTGACGCTCACCGAGACAGACCAGGTCCTCGCCGGAAAGCTCGGGCCCCTGATCGCCGCCGGACGCTTCGATCCGCCCTGGGTGCGCGATCTGGCGAGCGCCGTGCGCGAGCCCGAGGATCGGGTGCGCACGGTGCTGCGCAAGCTCCTCACTCAGGGAAGCGTCTGTCAGGTCGTACGCGATCTCTACTACGATCGGGAACGCATCGCGGAGCTCGCCGGGATGATTCGCGCGCTGAGCCGCGAAAGCGGCAGCGTCAATGCCGCGGACTTCCGCGACGCCGTGGGCCTCGGTCGCAAGCGGGCCATCCAGATCCTCGAGTTCTTCGATCGGGTCGGCTACACGCGTCGCCTGCACGATGTGCACGTGCTCCGTCCCGACAGCGCCTGGGCGTCGCCGGCGGAATCCGCTACCGCGGCGCCCACCCAGGACTTGCGGAAGGCACACGCACCCGGTGGTGCGGCTGGGCTTCAAACCCAGGAGGGGGCGGCAGACGCTTCCTGGTAGGTTCGACTCCTGCTGCCTTCCGCCAATTCGCGCCCGCGGCGTAGGATGGGACACGCGCGAGCCGCGCCACAGGTCCTGCCATGCTGACGACTTCCACGACCTCCTCCGCCAGCGCACCTCCCCTCACCTCGCTCTCCCACGGAGGGGGCTGCGGCTGCAAGATCTCGCCAGGCGTGCTCGCCGAGCTGCTCAGGGAATCGGCTTCCGCCGCGCCCTTCGCACGGCTCCTGGTGGGCACCGAGACCGGTGACGATGCCGCGGTCTATCAGCTGAGCGACGATCAGGCGGTGGTGGCCACCACGGACTTCTTCATGCCGATCGTCGACGACCCGTTCGATTTCGGGCGCATCGCCGCTGCCAACGCGCTGTCCGACATCTACGCCATGGGCGCAAAGCCGCTCCTGGCGCTGGCGCTGCTCGCCATGCCGGTCAAGGTGCTCCCGCCGCCGGTCATCCGTAGGATCATTCGCGGCGGAGAGGCGATCTGCGCCGAAGCAGGCATTCCCATCGCCGGGGGTCACAGCATCGATTCGGTGGAGCCGATCTATGGGCTCGCGGCCATCGGGGTCGTTCATCCGCGTCACCTGAAGCGCAACTCCGAAGCGCGCGAAGGCGACGCGCTGATTCTCGGCAAGCCGCTCGGTGTCGGGATCCTCTCGGCCGCGCTCAGGAAGGGTAAGCTCACCGCCAGCGGCTATCAGGCCCTGATCGACACGACCACCCGCCTCAACCGTGCGGGCCCGGAGCTGGCGGCCATCCCGGGAGTCCACGCGATGACCGATGTCACAGGCTTCGGTCTCCTCGGGCATCTGCTCGGAATGTGCCGTGGCGCGCGGCTCGGCGCGCGAGTCAGCATGGCACGTACCCCGCTCCTCGACGAGGTTCTCGCCATGGCCGAGGCCGGCCGGGTCACCGGCGCCTCGGCGCGCAACTGGGACTCCTATGGGGCCGAAGTGCGGCTCGCGCCGGAGCTTGGCCCCGCACACCGCGCGCTGCTCTGCGATCCGCAGACCTCGGGGGGCCTGCTCGTGGCCTGCGCGCCGGATGCGGTCGGCGAAGTCCTGGATATCTTCGGGCGTCACGGCTTTGCGCGCGCCGCCGTGATCGGCTCGATGAGCGTGGATACGCCCATCGTGCAGGTCGAGAGCTGACAAGTATGCCGCGACGCCCCGCGACCCCGTGACTCACTCCTCCCCTGCGGGAGCAGTCAGCGGCGGTCGCGACTCATCGCCCCTGCGCTGGGCGGCGCTCGCGCTCGCGGCAGCCACCATCTTCAGCAGTTACTACGAGTCGGACGCGATCGGTCCGATCGCGGACCTCCTCGAGCGCCAGCGGGGGTTCACCCAATCGCAGATCGGCGATCTGACGGCCGTCATCAGTCTGCCCAACATCCTGCTCGCGGTGCTGAACGGCGTGCTGATCGACCGCTTCGGCCCCGCGCGCATCATCCTGTGGACCGCGGTCACCGGATTCGTCGGCGCAGTGCTGACGGCGATCGGAACGCCCTACGAGCTCATGTGGTGCGGCCGGCTGGTGTTCGGGATCAGCGAGGGCGCGATCTTCATCGCCCTCGTCGCGGGCGTGGCGCAATGGTTCTCCCGCCGGGAGATCGCCCTCGCCACGGCGATCTTACTCAGCCTCGCCCGGGTCGGCTCCTTCACGCTCGATGTGTCACCCACCTGGGCACGTCCGCTCTACGACGCGGGCTGGCAGCTGCCGCTGTGGCTCGGCGCGGCGATCACCGGTGGCGGCCTCGTGTCGGCGCTCCTCTTCCGGGCGCTCGATGCACGGCACGTGCGTGACACCCCCGCACGCGCCGTCACGGGCGAGCGGGTGAGTTGGTCGGCGATCTGGACCTTCGATCTGTCGTTCTGGTACATCCTCGGGCTGCACGTCCTCTACGCAGCGGTGTTCTTTCCGTTCCGGCAGACGTATGCGATCGAATACCTCCAGCACGTCAAGGGCCTGGCGCTGCAGCAAGCCGGCAACGTGAATTCCGGTGTGTTTGCGGCGGCGATCTTCGCAACGCCGCTCTTTGGCCTGCTCGCCGATCGCGTCGGCCACCGGGCGTTGATGCTGACCCTCGGGACGCTGCTGCTGCCCATCACGTTCATCGTGCTCGGCCTCACGGATCTGAATCCCTGGATCTCGACCGTGCTGATGGGGGTGAGCTTTGCGCTGGTGCCGGCGATCATCTGGCCCTCGACCACGCTCATCGTCGATCCGCGGCGCCTCGGCACCGCGCTCGGCGTCATCACGCTGCTGCAGAACGTCGGCCTCTGGGGCTCGAATCGCATCGCCGGCTGGCTCGCCGACAAGGCCGGCGCGGGTCCTGCGCATCCTGCGGGCTATGCGACGATGTTGTGGTTCTTCGGCCTGCTGAGCCTCACCGCACTCACGTCCGCGGTGCTGCTGTGGCGGCGCGAGATGGGTCCGCATGGCCATGGGCTCGAGCTCGCGCGTCTGCGCGGGACGCAGGGCGTGGCGTGACCGCGCGCGGTGCCGCTGGCCTCATGCTCGTGATGCCAAAAGGCCGCCGCGACAAGAGCCGCGATGAGGGCGCCCACCCATAGAACCCACCTCGTCTTGTGGTTTCATTCGCTCTCCATGCGCGGCGCTGGCGAGCAGGCGGCTGGCAGATCAATCAGCTCTAGACATCGAAGGCTCCGCCTCTGGCGCTAACTCATCGAGCCGGAAAAGACGAGGCGAGCCGTCAGTCGAACCCGATTCACTCCCCTGAGGCGAAGCAAATTCGTCCGCTGTACCTGAGCCCGACTTCTCCGTTATTAAAATCCGCTTCCCCAATAAGGTCGAGGTGGCCCGTAGCGCCTTGGAATTTTCCCGTACCACCAGTTATCGATACCGGGTACGTAACCACCGCGAACAGCCCAGGGGCAACGGGAAACGCGGTCAATTGAGCCGGCGCCACAAAAATCGTGTCGCCCGCATCGGTAACCCAGTAGTGGTGGACAGACAAAACGGTGGTTCCGTTAATCCCTGGAGATTGTCCTACGATCTGCACGCCGACCGCGCCTTTAAGGTCTCCCGTCGCAACACCCAAGGTCCGATCGGCGGTAATGACCCCGATGTTTGTGATAACCCCACCTCCCACAGGGACACACGTGCCGAAGGCGCTCGGTCCAAAGCAGATGAACCAAACTGCAGCGAGAACCGGTTTGGTGAGACGCATACTGACCTCCTACCGACGGTTGTAGTTCATTGTTACCAGGCAAGTCCGAG
>Ga0209055_1000806_pt1 | contig 21384 bp, 20 predicted proteins | sample GraSoiAngelo_110_FD_185875 | JGI IMG/M metagenome (GOLD analysis project Ga0209055, IMG submission 185875) | Grasslands soil microbial communities from the Angelo Coastal Reserve, California, USA - 14_0903_12_30cm (SPAdes) (version 2) | ecosystem: Environmental > Terrestrial > Soil > Grasslands ... | reverse complement strand
TAGAAAAGAGAATTCTCGGTGGGTAGTAGATTTTGACATTTCGTACTTCAGACCCAGCTATGTTAGGGTGAAAGTCCTTGCTGAAACTGGGGCTCTCGAGGACTTCAAAGTAACCTTGGGTCCGCTCTTGTAGTTTGGTCGACGCCTCATCTATCCTTTTGTAGAGATTTCAATCATTCCCTAAACTCATTACTTCGGCATCAGATCAAAACGATTACTGAGAACTTGCAAACGCGGATGGACGAAATTTCTGCGAGAGGCTGTCCTCACAGCTCGTTTTGATCTATTCCAGCCATTCCTAGTCGGGGTCGAACACTTGAATTGACATCTTCTTTCTTGCTCAAAGAAACACATCGTTAGGTTAGGCTATTCCGGAGATTCTAGCCAAATTGCGTAGCGCAGCAGAAACCAATTTCTTCACGCTTGTGGGATTCATGGGAAAGCGTTTTAACCCTATTACCGTAAAAATGTCAGCTACACGGTTTCACAGATGGCTGACAAGAGAGTAGTATTGATCGTAGTCGATGGAATGGGTGATAGACCGCTCATCGACCACGACTACAAGACACCCTTAGAATACGCAAACACGCCAAACATGGACCGACTCGCAAAGGGTGGCCTAGTTGGTTTACTAGATCCGATTTCTCCTGGCGTAAGACCAGGGAGCGATGTCGCAAACCTAGCACTCTTCGGCTACGACCCGTCAAAATACTACACTGGACGCGGACCACTAGAAGCACTAGGCGCGGGCATAGATCTGGGACCCAACGACATTGCGTTCAGAGTCAACTTCGCGACTGTAGACGATGACTTCCGCGTGGAAGATAGACGCGCGGGAAGAATCCGAAAGGGCGCGTCGAAGCTCGCGAAGTCTGTCAGCGAGATCAAGATCGAGAGCGTTCCTGGAATCAAGACGATCTTCAAGCCAACCGTCGACCACAGAGCAGTACTAGTTCTCAGAGGAGAAAAACTGTCGAAGAATGTAACCGATACGGACCCTCAAGAGGAAGGGTTGAAACTTGTGATATCCAGAGCTACCGACGGTTCAGAGGAGGCGAAGCGGACTTCGGCCGCTGTAAACGAGTTTGTAAAGAGATCACACGAAGCTCTCAGAGAGCATCCGCTCAATCAGGAACGCGCAAACGATGGCGAGAAACCTGCTAACATCGTATTGACAAGAGGCGCAGGGACGCGTCCTTCCTTACCCAGCTTCAAGTCAATGTTTGATCTACGAGGAGCCTGCATCTCAGGAACAGCCCTGATCAAAGGCATTGCAAGTGCCGCAGGCATCGATGTTATCGATGTGAGAGGAGCGACTGGCAGCATTAAGACAGATTATGAGGCCAAGGCGAAGGCTGTAATCGAGGGAGCCAAGGACAAGAACTTCGTCGTCGTACACGTGAAGGCCCCAGACATCGCAGGCCACGACGCCGACTTCAAGGGCAAAGTCCGAGCCCTCGAAGAGGTCGACACACTAGTGGGACACGTTATCGATGAGGTAGACATCGGAGCCAACTACGTTGCCCTCGCATCCGACCACGCGACGCCTGTTGGATACGGATTCCATACCGGCGATCCCGTCCCGGTAGTAATTGCGGGACCAGACGTTCCGGCAAGCAGAGTTCTCAAACTCAGCGAGGCCAGCGCCAGCCGCGGAAACCTCGGACGATTACGGGGTCTAGACCTCATGCCCATCCTCACCGACCTAGTCGGACGAAGCAGACTCTACGGGTCGTAATCGTTTCACGCGAACTAGCGAACTGTATCCCCCAAACATTCAGGACTAGGTGAGGCTTAATCGCCGATGGGATCTTCTTAGTTTCTGATCGACGATGTCCTAGACGACGGAGCACCTGAAGTTCTTCCAGATCCCAGTCGCGCCCTGTCCATGCGTAGATACACTGCCCTTCGCCGGGTCAGAACAATTACATGCTCGTCTCTCTTTTCTTCGGCCGACTCCTGGGATGGACTCGCGCTTTGGGCGATTTTCGACTTGGGCGCTTCTCATACTTTGGCTGGTATAGTTCGACCTCCAAGTCTCCCGGCATTCGAAAGTGAGTCAGCAGTCCCCATCCTTCGTCACTGATCCTTGAGGAAAATTCTACCCCACGCGATTTCAGATCCTCGACAGTCTTGTGAATATCGTCGCAGTAGAAAGAGATCGAATGGTAGGCCTTGTCAGAAGGATGAACCCCTAGATCGGCCTCTGGCAGGTCGAAGATGAGCCAGCCCTCGCCTATGTCATTATGAGCAAGACCCAGCTTATCACGAATAAACTCCCGTACTTGTTCAGGATTCGGCGTATAGAACAAGCCATGCATTCCTTTGATCATTTGACCCCGGAGTATCCTTACTGTGCTGAATGTTTAAGGCTAGAGATGTAGTAAGGGAGCGACTAAGTTTCCTTCAAAGCGGCCCTGTACGCTGTCAAAGGCCTGACTCTCCGGTAGACGAATCTGACGAGCAAGTAGAAACCGAAAACTAATGTTGTTATGTAGAAACTCACTGGATACGGGGGCCCGTAATAGGCGATAGAGAGGCCTAGCCATGTTGCTATTAGAGCAATAGTAACGGAGATCATTATGGCTGTCCGAGCTCGCTTTGCTAGTTGCTGAGCGATCGCTGCTGGAGTGACCATCAGCGAGAAGATGAGAAGTACGCCAACCACTTGCACAGCTATGGAAGTCGCGACCGCGACCAGAAGCATGAAGACTATGCCAAGCAAGAAAGTGGGCATTCCCTTTGCTTCTGCTACGTCTTCATCTAAGGAGGAGAATAGGAGCGGTCGATACACAACCGCGACAAGGGCCAAGATTATCACGCCCGCAGCAAGAGTCAGAAGCACATCGCCGCTACTAATGCCGAGTATTTGACCGAACAAAATAGAATATGTTTGGCTCGAATTCCCTGCATAGAGACTGATGAATAGTACTCCTAAGCCTAGCATGAACGCAAGGACTGTGCCGATGTGAACGTCGCGATGTGCGGCTCGAGGGCTGAGAACGGCCATCGCCGAACCACCGACCCCCGTAAACAGGAGCAGACCATAGACGGGGCTGACAGCAAACAACACGGCTCCGGCCGCCCCGGCGAATCCGATGTGGGAGAGAGCATGGGCCGCAAACGACGATCGACGTAGCACAACAAAGTAGCCAACAATGCCCGCAATGACTGCGACGATTGTGCCGGCTTCAAGTGCATGTTGCATGAATGGGTACCGAAAGAGTTCCTGAAAATCGGTGACAAAATTGAAGCTCAAGGCCATGCTACTCGTCCCCGTGGTGTTGTTCAATGCCCACTATCGCAACGTTGCCCCTAGAGTCATGCAGAACCTCGACAGGGACTCCGTAAAGATCTGTAAGAGATTCTGATGTCAGAACTTCTTCAGGCTTCCCAGTTGCAACCTTGCCATTCGCGATAAAGATCACTTTGTCCAGAAAAGGTAGGAGAGGATTGATGTTGTGGGCTATGAGTAGCGCGGTTACATTGCGCGATCGGACTACTCTATTCACGAGCTGAACCAAGTCTTTCTCACGTTTCAGGTCGAGGTTCGACAATGGCTCATCGAGCAGTAATAGGTCGGGACGGCTAACCAATGCCTCCGCGAGAAATATCCTTTGCAATTCTCCGCCCGACAAAACATTGAGGGAACGGTGGGCCAGTTCCTCCGCCCCCACGTCTCTCATCGCCCAAAGTGCCGCTTCTCGGTCTTGTGGAGACAGGCTGAACCCCCAACGCTTGCCCGAATACGCAAGTCGGACTAGTTCGAGAGATTCAATATTTGTTTCGCTGTCGATCCCGTGGCGCTGTGGCACATAGCCAATTAGAGGGTTCCCACGCTTAGGCTCGGCGTTGAATATCTCGATATTGCCAGCAAGAGGCTTCTGCAATCCGAGAATCAGGCGAAAGAGCGTAGTCTTCCCTGCCCCATTGGGGCCGATAATCGCTACAAACTCGCCACGACTAATGGTGAAACTGGCCTCTCGCCAGACTGTGTTATCCGGGTAGCCAGCTGTAAGGTTTCTAGCTGCGATGATTTCAGAGGCTATCGTGTTCAGTCAGCAGTGTCCTGGAGGTTGTGAGGCTAGGGCCCGCTGAAGATCGATCAACTCTGCGTTCATCCAATCTTGGAAGCGAATATCCGTCGGTTGCACGGTTTCTGTCACGCCAACAATTGGAATCAAATGGGCAACAGCCTCTGCCCTTATCGTTAAGGTAAGTTGCGTCGCTGTTTGCTCATTGTATACAAGCACGGTGGCGTTTCCGGGTTGAGTGATGTTGATAATCTGTCGTTCAAATAGGATTCTGTCAGGAGTCGTCGGATCGTTTCCTTCGGACACTGCTTTCATGAATTCGGGCGGGGAGATGAGGTTAAGCTGAGTCGCTTCGGCTAGGTAGACGAAGATGCTTTCTGTCGATGCTACAGGCCTCCCTGCATATTTTGCGGCAATCTCGTTGATCCGACTATTATATTGTCCAAGGGACGCGTTTAGGCTGGCGTATTGTTGTCCGTAGTACGCAGCATTGGTGCTATCGACGGAAACAAGATCTGAATACATCGCATGTATGGTTTGGTTCACGTAACTCGGGCTGTACCAGAAGTGCGGGTTGTCCCTAGCCTGTTTCCCGAGGAGATTTGCCACGTTCAAAACTTTCTGACTCGGGTTACTGTTTGCGGAAAGAAGTCTTACAGCCCAATCATCATAGCCAGCGCCGTTAACGATGACTAAGTTTGCGTTCGCAATCGCCCGAGCGTTCGCTGCATTGCTTTCGTATTCGTGAGGGTCGGCGTTTGGATCGGAAACGATACTAAGCACCTGTGTGTGGGTTCCGCCGAGTTGCGACACCAGGCTCCCCCAGAAGTTTTCGGCGGCGACTACTTGCACCTGGGTTGAGCTCGCTTGGGATACGGGCCGGTTGAAGTACAATCCAGCTGCTGATGCCACTACGAGGAATACAGCTAGGACCGCGGCGATGAGATATCTTCTTTGCATTCCTTACGTCTCCATGAGCTGTGAGCCTAACAGTGGGGGAAGGAGGCTATTAAGTATTCGTCAGACATTATTAACTTTCGCAAGTAACGTCGCATATCAAATACTGAACTGAGCTATCTGATCATCATAACCCCCCTAATCCATGATGAGTTTTTGCGCAGGATGATCGACTTAAGAGCTGAATTAATAACAATTGGTTGGAAGCTTTATAACTATTGTTAATCATGTCTACGGTGTCGAAAATGGTCATCGTCAGCTTATCCTTTCCCGATCAGATGATAAGGGAGATGGACCAGCTCCAGAGATCAGGAGGATTCGCCGGCCGATCAGAACTCGTGAGATCAGCAATTAGGTTGTTGCTGGAAGACTCCAGGGAAAAGAACGCACTCTCGGGACACATGAACGCCATCATAGTTGTAACTCACGACGAGTCCAACGAGGCGCCGATAACAAAGCTCAAGCACGAATTCGATGACATTGTGAAGACACACATACACAACAAGATCAGCCAAACCAACTGTGTCGAGCTCTTCCTCCTAGAAGGCGACGCAAAGAAGGTGGGGTCAATGACGCACGAATTCCAAAAGGAGGACAAGTTGAAGAGTGTCAGGCTTGTCGTGATCGAGTAAATGTTGACCGTTGGATCCGTCTACGGTTCGGAAGCTTTAGGAATCCTGCCTAGGCGTCGCCAGGCTGTTCAACTCGTCAAAGGCGATCGCACCGTCAACTAGGTTCTGATAGGTTCCTTTCTCCAACACCTCCTTGGAGGCACGCTTCAAAAGACCCATCGTCGCATACGAAGCACTTGGGCCAAAGCTTACGCGAGCAACGCCTAGCCTCTCCAGCTCGCTGACAGGAGGCAACCCCTTCCTAATCATGACATTGATGGGAAAATGAAGCTCTTTCACAAAGCGTTTGATGGAAACTGCCTCAGTCAGACCCATAGGATAGACGCAATCGGCTCCAGCATCTCTGTAGGCAATGGCGCGGCGAACAGCTTCATCGAATTTAGCCTCATCGTTGCCGGATGCAAATCGAAGCGCGTCGGTTCGAGCATTGAGTACAAGAGGAACGCCCACGGTATCACCAAGTCTTCTGATCGCTTTGATGTTCTCGACCTGTCTCTCTGTGGGAAACAGCTTCTTCGTTGAATGAGCGAAGTCTTCGATGTTTATTCCGACTCCTCCCGCTCTCAAAATTGCCTTGACCGTGGCTACTACTTCTTCAGTGGTCTTACCGAATCCCGCGACGATGTCCACCGAGAGTGGGACCGAGAGGACCCTAGAGATTCTTTCGACAGCCGACACGAATTCAGGACGTCCCATTACCTCGCCATCAGGGTAGCCGAGAGATACCATGAGTCCTGCGCTAGAGGTTGCGATCGCTGAGAATCCTTCATTCTCAAAGACGCGTGCGCTTGGGACATCCCATGCGTTCGGAAGAATCAGGATCCGTTTTCCATGATGAAGTCCGCGAAAATCTTGGGCCTTATCCTTCTGAGATCGCATCTTGAATTCCCACAGGTTGCTGGTCACGCCTCGAGACACCTATCTTCCTTTGCATCCAGAATGCGTTGAGATCTCGAAGAGCATGGTTGTCAAACTTCTTCTCACGTGAATCGTCAGGGGGACCCAGAGGTTTGCCAATCGTCCCAGACTTCAAGTCGTGAACCAAATGAGCAAACTCATGTCCCAGAGTTAGCAACGGGTCCCGAGCTACTTTGAAGACTGTGATGAGAAACTCAACGCGGCCACCTCTTTCGCGATACGAGAGTAGCCCATCATAGTATCCTACTCTACCTCCCTTTATTGAAGGAGGAGGCTTTGAACTGTATTCGATGAACACTCGACTTCTATCTACACCATATTTCTCACACAAGAATCCTAGAAAATCGGCGAAGCCGTCCGGGTAGTGCTTCTCTGTCATTATCCAATACTAACCTGTTCGTTGCGAACGAGTCGGCCTAGATTCTGCATCAGAGGGCCTTATGAAACAGGCGCATGAAGCTGATTTTGGCACGATTAAATTTGATCTCTTGGGAGGACGCGTACAAGACCAGACCGCCCTGGGACATCGGCCGTCCCCAACCGGCATTTGTAGAACTGGTCCAGGCTGGGGAACTCAATAAGGGCAGGGTACTCGACGTTGGCTGTGGGACCGGCGAGAACGCCCTCTACCTCGCAGAGAGGGGGTTTTCAGTTGCTGGGGTGGACCTTTCAACCCGCGCCATCGACGCAGCCAAAACGAAAGCCAGCGAGAGGAAGCTGAAGGTGGATTTCAAACTCGCAAACGCGCTGTCACTAGATTTCGAGAACGCGTATTTCGATAACGCTATCGATTCGGGACTATTCCACACCTTTAACGACAATGACAGAGTCGTCTTCGCTCGCGAAATCACCCGGGTCATAAAGACCAGTGGAAGATACTTCATGCTCTGCTTCAGCGACAGAGAGCCTACCAATTGGGGTGGACCACGAAGAGTTACCAGGGAAGAAATCGAAGCAACGTTCTCCCCACTATTCAACATCAACTACATCAAAGACACGTATTTCGCTACTAGAATCCACAACGACGGTGGGAGAGCGTACCTGACATCTGCGACCAAGAAGTCCTTGTAAGCCTGCTTGATACTCCGCGGAAGAGTTGTCGAGAGAAAAGCTTAGTCTTCTTTTTCCTTCCTTACCTGATCCTTCACTGATTTGAAGAAGTCTGAACTCTCTATCCGCCCAGCTTCGGAGTGCACCGCATCAAGATCAATCTTCAGCCTAGCGTGTGTAACTCGACGTCTTTTGAAGACGAGGAATACGGCTAGGAGTAGTGCCGCGATTAGTGCGGCTATGATTCCGAAGTAGTAGAGTGGGAAGCTGGCCGGCGGATTATTCTGGATGTTTATTGCCCTCGTTGCCGTGCCAGTGTTTGCAGGTGAGGGAGAGTCTGATGCTTTGACGACCAGAGACCACAGTCCTCCAGCATCTGTTGAACGGGCAGTGTAGCTGCCTATCCACAATCCGAGAGTAGTGTCGAAGACCATAGGGACAGAATCGTTGATTGCGGGTGTCCCGCTGTAGAGTAAGTAAGCGCTAACCGTGCCAGACTGGAGAGTTGTCCCATCGGGATATTCTATGGTTGCGTTGAATCGGAGCTGTTGGCCAACTCCAATGTTAGTGTTAGTCGTCACATCGACGATTAGGGCTGCGGGAGTTAATTGTGGAGTGTTCATTATGGCTATTCCAGGGCCGGTGTTCCCAAAAGCATCGCTGAAGGCGCGTGGTCCGAGTGTGACCGTCCAGACTCCTGTCTGATTAGTCAACGAGGTGGTGTAATTGGCGTTGAACGTTTGGGCATTGCTGTTGTAAGTAGCTGTGAGGGTGATTTTGGAACCGCTAGGTGTTGCTAATGTTAGAAGGCCGACGCCAGTCGAGGGAAGCGACGCGTCGGGATAAGTTGGCTGGAAGGAAAACCGCATAGTTTCAGTCCTCTGGTAGATCGGTTTGAATATCGCGATGGTAGCGACAGACATCGTCGCTGCATTCACAGCGAAATGCTGGGCGTCAAGGGGAGTCTTGAAAGTGCTGGTTCCGGAAACCGTCACCACATAGGAGTCTATAGTCGCGTTCACGGGTATCTTCCAACTAGCAGCTACAACTCCGACAAGCGAGGCTGGAGAGGTTTGCGAGAACACAAGAGTTGAAGTGGTCTGTGTCCTAATGCTTACACTCACGCTCTCGGAGGCATTGTACCCGCTAGCCTGAATCGTCACGGTCTGAGTTCTCTCATGTTCCGAACTATCGACAATATTCATGAAGAAAGAACTTGAAGCCACATTTGGCGATGCGATCGGGCTTACCAGATCGACCGAAGCAGCATATTGGCCGAACAGTGAGTCGGACCCTGCAAACGACGTACTCGGGAATGCGACCGATTTACTGAACTGGGACTGCCCGATGAGAGTTGTGTAGTTCTCCAATGGCGACTGAAAAATCACACTCGCGGGGTTCTTCACGAAGAATCTGAACTGATAAGGGGTCCCACCGCTTGCACTTGTAACTGTAAGAACCAGGTTTACCGTATTGCCTTCTTGGGTTGATGCCGGAACCGATGTCAAGGAGTAGTAACCGCCACCTGGAGTAGGGCAACAAGCATTGACTCTTGAAACCAGATCGATGGATAAGACGGGAGACAATGTCATGAGGGCGAGTAGGAGGGCGAGGCGCGTAACTCTGACGTGTTTCATGACATGTGTCCCGGGGAAATGGAAGGCTGACTCACGATTTTGGAACGCTGGACTAAAGTGCCCCGTAACTTCCAGCCATATGGTGAGGTACCGGATTGAATCAGGAATCTTTCCCTACACAATAGAAACCAAGGACGGACCCTGTGTGAAGGACTCGAGTTAGACACTCAGTTCGATCAAAGGATGCGGTTCAAAAATTAGCGCCCTCACAAATGACTGCTCTTCTCACAGAGAGCGCTTGCATCTTATCACTCGAATGTCTGATGAAAGGAGAGAAGTTGAGGAGGTCCGGCTCCATACCATGTTCGAAGGAGTGAGCAAAGTGCGTGATAGCTTGAGATGGACCAGTCTATCTACGGACTAACAAAGGCTCAGAAGGACACCGTACAACGGCTTGTTGTACAGCCTCCAAAAATCTTGATTTATGTTTCCTAGGAAGCTATGGCCCTGATGGGAAAACGGATGAAAGCAAGAATCATCGCTCTGCTATCGGTCGCGTTGATCGAGCAGTGGTGCCCACAATGATATCCTTGGTAGCCGGTGCAAGTCAAGCAGCCGCCCATTCTCATCATCCGAATGGGCCTCCAACGACTGTGCCCCCTTGCGACTTTGACCATCCAACATCGCTCCCTAGCAATGCTTCACCCAACGCTACCGCAGCACATAACGCCCGCGCAAGCCACTGCCCGATTCACACACCAGCATAAGCAGCATGGAACAATTCCCACCGTCCCTAACTCACCTCCCCTATTTTTCTTAGTCATCCTAGCTCAACATGAGCGAACATCATACCGTCTAAGACGCACTTCTGGACCCTTGGTCGTGATCTCCCATCAAGGATGTTCCGGGGCTATATAGTCCACGGCGCGGTGCGGAAGCAAGAAACTAATAGAACTTCAAGGCTACCAAGAATATTTGAGGCTCGTCTAAGAATGACAGAAGAATTCACGCGGGTAGCCGCGACCTCGGAGATTCAGGCAGACAAGATGAAGATGGTGCAGTACAAGGGCCAAGCCATCTGCTTAGCAAACATCATGGGCAAATACTACGCCATTCGAAACACCTGCACGCATATGGGAGGACCACTAGCCCAAGGAAAACTGGACGGCCATGTGGTCGAATGTCCATGGCACGGGTCTCGATTCGACGTTACAACCGGCGAAGTAAAGAGAGGGCCTGCCCAAACTCCAGAACCAGTTTTCGAGGTCAAAGTAGAAGGCACAGCAATCCTCATTCGCCCCAGATAGCAACTCTTCCTACTGCCAAGCGGTTCTTTCTGTGATTCGGTGTCCAAATTGCGGAAATGATCTAGTGTATTCTCCAATTCCTCCCCTGTTCCTTTGCCTAGAGCGAATGGCTGGGGACGTGATCACCATCAACCTGAGATGCAAACCATGGATTGCAGAAAATGCGTCGGCCAGAGACCTGCTGAGAATGACAGACCGGATTGAGAGTCTGGCCCCGATGCTCAGCCCATAGGGCGCGAACCTGCGCCTGGCAAATCCTTCGCGCTCCGGTTTGCCGACTTTTCGTTGCTTAAATTGCTTTATAAGCGGTTAAAATCGAAGGTCTAGCCGTCGAACTTGGCGTCCCAACAAGGCCAGAACGATCGAAACTCATTCTTGTCCTATTTCAAGATAGAAACGTGATTTGTTTTGTCTGACAAGGGAAGAGCTTTCATCAATATTGAGAATGTTGTCGCATCAGTCACTCTGAAGCAACGAATAGACCTCAACGCGATAGTCAGAATTTTCCCTGGAGTTGAGTACAGACCCGAGCAATTTCCAGGTCTAGTCTATCGTCTGAAGAAGCCGAAGACTGCCACACTCATATTCAGTTCGGGCAAGATGGTCTGCACCGGATCAAAATCGGAACGCCAAGCCCACAAGGCCGTGTTGAAAGTGGTTGACGAACTGAAGAAAGGCGGAATCGTCATCGTTGGCAGACCCGTAATCGTCGTCCAGAACATCGTAGCCTCCGCGGGTCTTGGAGGCACCATCGACCTAGAGAAGGTCGTCTACAGTTTGAAGAAGACAATGTACGAGCCTGAGCAGTTTCCGGGACTCATCTACCGCATGGACGAGCCAAAAGTCGTAATTCTAATCTTCGCAAGCGGCAAGCTAGTCTGCACCGGAGCGAAGAAAGAGATCCAAGTTCACATCGCAGTCAACAAGTTGCAAGAGACGCTCGAAGCGAAGAATCTGATCATGTACGAAGGACCCGAGAAGCCCCGACTACCACCTATCCCTACCAAACCTGCAGACTAGGCGCGTCTCAATTTGTCCGTTGCATACGCGCGATGAAGTAGCCAGCTGTCCGATCACGGTGTGGATAGAACCTACGACAATCAGTAAAGCCCATCAGACCCGGTGACCCATACTGTTTGAGGATAGGTTGAGTCTCAAACTCTGGATGAGATCTCAGAAATGATGAGATAACATATTCATTCTCCTCAACCGTCAAGCTGCACGTGCAGTACAGGATTCGGCCCTCCTCACCAACTAGCGAGACTGCTGATTCGAGGAAACGTCGCTGCAGAACCGAATAGCGACCTACCGACTCGGGAGAGAGGTGCCATTTCATTCTCGGATTCCGATCAAAAACCCCGGTACCAGTGCATGGCGGGTCAATGACTGCGAGGTCGAAGGTGTCATGAAGCCCGAGATGTGAAGCGTCACTAATCACTGGGTCCGCTATCGTTACTCCAAGTCTCTGGACTTCTCTTCTCCAACTCTTCATTCTTGCGTGAGAATAATCAACCGAAACAATCGTACCCCGGTTCTTCATCAACTGCGCGATTGCAGCAGTTTTAGCTCCTGGAGCTGCACACAGGTCCAGGACACTCTCCCTAGGCCTAGGACTCCCCGCCTCGATCGCTAGATAGGACGCTAAATCTTGCATTTGGAAGGAACCTGACGAGAAGAATCCTGCGAAGGCGGAAGGAGAGCCGGAGATAATGTATACACCTTGGGCGGAGGGAACCTTCGTTAGCCTCTCGGTCAAACCCCCAAGCTCCTTTGGGAGAGTTGTTCTTCCTCGGTTCTTCAGAGGATTGACCCGAAAATATCTTGGCCGCGACCTCGTGGACAAAAACGTAACAGCGTCCCCGCGGCCGAGAAGGCGAAAGCAATAGTCCACCCACCAGACCGGATGATGTGTTTCAAGCGCGACTCTCTCAGAGTCTCTCAAACCGGAGAGAAGCCCAGTCGTGTTCAAGGCCGACAAAGTTCCGAAGAAGAATTCGAGCCTAGGAATCAGATCAATCGGAGCAATCGCTCTGACACTGTGCTCTATGCGCCTCATCTGTCCTCTCGCGCCTGGTCGTAGCATTGCGTACGTTGTCAGCCGAAAGAGGCAGCGAGCGCTCATCCCCATCTTTTCCTCGGGATTTGCATTTCGCACGAGAATGTCGATAACGTCTTGTTCGCTTGTTGTTCCCAACACTAGAGCTAAGGCTTCCCGCCTGACGTTTTTCAGACGAGGGTCTGAGGCTGCGGCTCGCTGCACGGCGTCTCGCTCGCTGGCTCCTGTACTAACCAGTGCCAACGCCCGATGAGCAAGCCTAAATTGATCTGAGAAATAGGAGTCGGGTCCGCGTAGCTTCCTCACACGTTTGGATTCTTGCAGATTGTCTGCCGGGCCAACATGATGCATCTTTACACCAACCGGACGAATGGTGTGAGTTTCATGAAGGCCTCTCAACGAAATGTTGCTTAGGGTCAGTTTCGGCTCGACACCTTCAGCCTGACTATAGCGGGCACAGCGTTTCAAGGCCCCGATTCCGAGCAACTAAGGTTTAACTTTCATGCTTCTGAGATCAGGGCCCGCGTTAAATGTCCAGCCTCGACCAGTACATGGCAAAGCCTGAACCGGTGCCTCTCCCCCGACCGAGGCAGGACCCGAAGGCGCAGCTTAACTTCAGACCGAGTATCCCGCAGGAATTAGCTGAATCATATTTCGTGGGGGCTGGCTACGATGGAGAGCGACGCTCCGTATATCTCAAACTCTACGAGCCGAAATCCCAGAAGATACACTTCTGGTACGACAACACGGGCCACACACCGTACTGCCTCTCCAAGGAGTCGCCTGAAACGCTGGGGAAGAACCAGAGCCTAGTGAGACACCCTGGCTTTGTCAAGTTCGAGAGATCCAAGAGATTCGACGCGCTGAAGGGCCAAGAGATTCCTGTTACCGTGATCTATGCGAGAGACCCTCTCTCGATTGGTGGACGTCCCAGTGGATGCATCCGTGACATTATCAAAGCCTGGGAAGCCGATATTCGATACACTGAGAACTACATCTATGATCGCAGACTTGAGCCCGGAATGTCTTATTCCATTAAACGCGGAAACCTCGTCCCTCTACAGTCAGGGAGTAGTTCGATAAACATCCAGACTGTGTTCGAGGAGACCGATCCAGTCTATCAGAGCCTACTCGACCGGTGGCTTCGCTTGTTAGACTTCCCGGTACCAACGTACAGGAGAGTAGCGTTTGACATTGAGGTGCACTCGCCAATTGACACCAGAGTCCCGGACCCCCAAGAAGCAGAGTACAAAGTAATCTGCGCGAGTTTCGCTTCCAACGACAGTGTGAAGAAAGCTCTGATCCTGAAACGGCCAGGGCTTGACGTTGAAGATGCTGAGGCTCCCTCGGGGCTGCTCTTAGACTTCTATGAAACCGAAGAGGAGCTCTTATCCGCGATATTCAGGGAACTCAACGACTACCCCTTTGTCCTGACGTTTAACGGCGACGATTTCGACCTCCGATATCTCTTCCATCGAGCGGAGAAGCTAGGTTTTACCCGAGATAAGATTCCCATCGAGCTCGGACGAGAATCAGCAGGGCTCAAATACGGCATTCATTTCGACCTCTACAAGTTCTTCTTCAACAGATCAATCCAAGTCTATGCATTCAGCGGCAAATATAGAGAATCCACGCTCGACGCTATATCCGAGGCACTTCTTGAAACCGGAAAGCTAGAGATCTCCACGCCCATCTCCCGGCTCTCATACTCCGAACTCGCGGCCTACTGCTACCAAGATGCGGAGCTAGTTCTGAACCTAACCCAGTTCGACGGAGAAGTCGTGATGAAGCTTGCCACCGCTCTTTCTAGGATCAGCTTCCTGCCAATCGAAGACATGTCCCGTCAGGGAGTCTCGGGATGGATCAGGAGCATGCTCTTCCGAGAACATCGGCTTCGAGGCTACATCATTCCGAGATATGAAGAGATTACAGAATCGAAGGGCTCCACCAGCACGACAGCCGTGATCAAAGGCAAAAAGTACAAGGGAGGAATGGTAGTCGATCCGACCCCTGGAGTACACTTCCAAGTCGCAGTCCTAGACTTCGCGTCGCTATATCCTTCGATCATTAAGACTTGGAATCTTGGCTATGAGACAATCCTCTGCAACCACTCTGAAGACAGAACAAACAAGATTCCTGGCACAGACCATTGGGTCTGCCGGAAAAACCGTGCTATGGAGAGCCAGCTGGTCGGATCACTACGAGATGTCAGGATCAGATGGTACAAGCCGCGATCCAAAGAGAAATCGCTCGACGCATCCACCCTTAGCTGGTACCAAGTCGTCCAGAACGCTCTCAAGGTCGTTCTGAACGCCAGCTACGGCGTATTCGGAAGCGATAGGTTCTCTCTGTATTGCCCACCGTTGGCTGAGTCAACTGCCGCTGTTGGACGATTCGACATCACAAGCACAATACAGGAGGCTAAACGTCTTGGAATCGAAGTGTTCTATGGCGACACTGATTCCCTATTTCTCGGAACCCCGGACAGGTCAAAGCTGGACGATCTGATACGCTGGTCCAAGAAGGAGCTCGGCATGGAATTGGAAGTCGACAAGAATTATCGCTACGTCGCTTTGAGCGAGCGTAAGAAGAACTATCTCGGCGTACTTCCCGACAACCGCGTTGATATCAAAGGACTGACGGGCAAGAAGAGACACACTCCAGAATTCATCAAAGCAACTTTCAATCAGCTTATCGAGATTCTGGGCCAGGTCCAGACATACCCGGACTTTGACCAAGCCCGGATCAAGATCAAGGACCTCGTTCAAGACTCGTACAGCAAGCTTCGAAACAGGAAGTACTCGATGGAGGACTTGGCGTTCAACATGATGATTGGCAAAGCGGTCGCTGGCTACACGAAGACAACCCCCCAGCATGTAAAGGCCGCACAACAGCTTACCGACAAGGGCAATGAGATTAAGGCTGGAGACTTGGTTAGTTTCGTAAAGGTGACAGGTAGCTCAGGAGTCAAACCGGTGCAACTTGCCAGCATCCACGAGATAGACGTGGAAAAATACACCGAGTACATCCGCTCCACTTTCGAACAAGTTCTCGACGCAGTAGGACTCGACTACGAAGAACTCACCGGCGCCAGGAAGCTAGAGTCATTCTTTCCCGGAGCCAGCTAGAAGAATGCTAACCATCTTTCCGGTGAAGGGAATTCCGGACATCGAGAAAGGAGACGAGCTAGGCAAAATGATCGTAGAGAAGGTCGAAGAGCAAGGAGACGCGTTGCAGCAGGGGGATATCGCAGTAATCTCACAGAAGGTCGTATCCAAAGCCGAGGGAAGAGTACTTCCTCTCTCGAGGATCAAGCCGTCAGACTTTGCCAAGACAATAGCCAACGAAACAGGCAAGGACCCTCGACAGGTCGAGGCCGTTTTGCGAGAGAGCAAGAAAATCATCAGAATGAAAGGAGGTCACCTGATCACGGAAACCAAACACGGCTTCATCTGCGCCAACTCCGGAGTCGACCAGTCAAACGTCGGAACAAAACGAGACTCAGTAACCCTCCTTCCACGTGATTCAGACGCCTCAGCCGACAGAATCCGAAAATCCATCCATCAACTTACTGGAAGAGACCTCCCAGTAATTATCACAGATACTTTCGGCCGCGCGTGGCGAATGGGCCAAGTCAACTTCGCGATAGGAATCTCAGGCATGAAACCAATCCACGACTATCGCGGGACCAAGGATATGTACCGAAGAACACTCCAAATCACCGAGATAGCAGTAGCGGACGAGCTGGCATCCGCAGCCGAGCTTGTAATGAACAAGACCGACAAAGTACCCGTTGCCATCATTCGAGGCTACAAAGCACCTAGAGGCCGGGGTCGAGTCAAGGACCTTCTGAGACCCGAGGAATTTGACCTCTTCAGATAGAATCATGTACTCATCACCTTTGTCGAGAATACAGATGAATTCGTGAGCATGGTGAGTGATCCAGATTCTTGATAGACTTTCTGAAAGAAGCTCGTAAGATCGAACCCGAGATTATCGAAATCCGCAGACAGATTCACCGGAGACCCGAGCTTGCCTACAAGGAAAAAGCCACAGCAAAGCTGGTCGCTGAAAAACTTCGAAGCTTCGGCCTAGAGGTTCGGACTGGGGTTGGTGGAACAGGAGTGCTCGGAATTCTAAGGGGACCGAGGAAGGGAGGGGTCGTCGGTCTGAGAGCTGACATGGATGCTCTTCCTATAGAAGAGATGGCTGACGTCGAGTTCAGATCGAAGGAGAAGGGAGTCATGCACGCTTGTGGTCATGATACTCACGTGGCAATGCTACTAGGAACCGCAAAACTGCTCGCCGATCACAGAGAAGACCTTGCCGGGATGGTGAAGTTCTTCTTTCAACCAGCCGAAGAGCACGGAGGCAGGGGAGGAGCCAAGCCAATGATTCAGGACGGAGTGATGGAGAACCCGAAAGTCGACTTTGTCTTTGGCCTCCACATCGTCGGTGACGTGGAATCAGGAGTCATCGCCTTCAGAGGCGGACCCGCGATGGCCGCACCAGATTCGTTTGAGGTCAGAATCACCGGACGAGGAGGCCACGGAGCATATCCTCAGCATACGATCGACCCAATCTATGTCGCAGCACAATTGATAATCGCGCTCCAAGGAGTCTCAGGCAGGATGATAGATCCAATCCAGCCAATAGTCATCAGCGTTGGAAGCATTCACTCAGGCACTAAAGAGAACATTATCCCTGACCAAGCAATCCTGCATGGCACGATAAGAACGGTTGATGAATTTACCAGGAAGAGAGCCAAGGCCAAGGTTTCTGAAGTGGCCGAAGGGGTCTGTCGAGCCTTCGGCGCAAAGGCTGAGGTAGAATTCGAGAAGGACGCGTACCCTGTGATGGTCAATGACGAAAAGGTGACTGAGAGGGCAAAGAATATTGTTGGAAAGCTGCCTGGCACGAGGGTCAAGCTCATGGCGCTCCAACTTGGAGGCGAAGATTTCTCCAGATTCCTCCACGAGGCGCCTGGCACATTCTACTTCCTTGGAACGAAGAACCCGACCAAGGGTTGCATCTACAACAACCACAGCCCAAGATTCAAGGTTGACGAGGATGTTTTGAAGTTCGGGACCGCGTCGCTCGCGCAATTAGCAATGGAGTTTACCAATTCAAACAACTAGAGAAGCGTGAGGAGACCAAACCCTTTTCTTCCGTTGGATCTTCCACAACACCGAGTCTGAATCGATGGTCCGAGAGATTCGAGTTGCAATCGCCGGCGTAGGCAACAGTGCCTCAAGCCTAGTGCAGGGAATAGAATACTACCGACAACAAAAGAAAACGATAGGGCTAGCCCAGCCCAAGATAGGACCCTACGCTGTTCCTGACATCCATATCGTCGCGGCTTTCGACATTGACAAACGCAAAGTAGGCAAGGACCTATCCGAAGCAATCTTCCAAGAACCAAACAACACACGCAAGTTCGTCCAGCCCCGAAACCTTGGAGTTGAGGTTCAGATGGCTCAGCCCCTCGACGGCGTATCCCCGATCGCGGGAGAGAAAATACTCGTCAGCGACTCCAAACCAAGCAACACGGCCAAGACACTGACAGAGTCAAAAGCAGAAGTGTTGGTGAATTTGACGCCGACCGGCGCGTCAAAAGCGAGTCAAATGTATGCCCAAGCCGCCCTACAATCCAAGAGCGCTTTCATCAACGCCACCCCGGCACGAATAGCCTCGAACAGCGCATGGCAGTCTAAGTATCGGAAAAGGAAGATTCCGCTGGCGGGGGATGACGTAATGGACCAGATCGGATCAACAGTCCTGCACAGAAGCGTCCTCGAACTCCTCGTGGACCGTGGTATACGAATCGGTGAGACCTACCAGCTCGACATCGGAGGAGGAACTGAATCAGAACTTTCGTTAGATAAGAAGCGGTACGAGATCAAGAGGAAAATCAAGACGTCAGCCGTTGCGGCCGCTGTCCCATACCAGTTCCCTATAGTCGCAGGATCCTCTGACTTTGTGGATTTCATGGAGAACCGCCGAACAAGCTACTTCAACATCAAAGGCGAATACTTCGGCGGAACAGAATTCTCCCTTGACATGCGCATGTCACTAGAGGATGGACCCGCATGTGCAGCCATAGTATCAGACGTCATCAGAATGACAAAACTCGCTTGGGACCAGGGACAGACCGGGCCGCTCATCACAGTCTCCGCCTACGGATTCAAAGCTCCACCGAAACGATTACCAGACCAAACCCTTAAGCTAGAGTTAGCCTCTCTCGCGAAAGGCACAAAGCACACTTGAGGAAGACGCCGGACAGCAACATTACTTTCCGCGAAAATATTCTATCGGCCTCAAAGAACAATTTCAGTAGAATAATCCTTGCTCTCGATCTGCAGGGCTCATCGCAGACCCAACTGCTTCGAACAGGCAGGAAACTGATCGAAGAGACCTCTTCATACATCTGCGCGATCAAGCTCGGCCGCCAGTCCGTTCTGAACTTGGGAATGGAGAAGACACGGACCTTAATCGCGACCTCACATGCCAACGAGTTGCCCTGCATAATTGATGATAAGCTGGGAGACATTGACGAGACAAACTCGGCAATAAGCCACGCCTACTTCGAACTAGGTTTTGATGGCATAATCGTCAACCCAATCGCAGGCTGGAAGGGGGGACTGGAACCAGTCTTCAAGCTTGCTCACAATTCTGGAAAGGGAGTGATAGTCCTCGTCTACATGAGCAACCCCGGCGCGAAAGAAGCGTACGGACAACTTGTGCTTCGAAACTCTCACGGCAAGCCTCGGCCCCAGTACGAGATTTTCGCAGAGAAAGCAGACACGTGGGGCGCCGACGGGGCTGTCGTTGGTGGGAATAGGCCGGACATAGTCAAGAAGGTTAGAGCAAAGCTTCACAATGGGATCCACATCTACTCGCCCGGAATCGGCACTCAGGGAGGAAAGGTTCTCCGAGCCTCGAACGCAGGCACGGACTTTTTCATAATCGGCAGATCAATAACAAGATCCAGGGATCCTGAGCGCGCTGTGCAAAATTTTGCGCGACAATCAGTAAGCTAGCCGTTCTCAACCCTGGCTAGTATGCCATAGCTCTCGGCGAAGAAGATCCCTTACAGCCGCACGTATCGCATCACTCCTGCTATGGTAGATGCCTGCCTTGACCAGCTGATCCACATCAGTGATCAGTTTCTCCGGAAGTTTTACGGTGACAAGCTTCAAAGAATCAATTCGCCAACAAGGGTCAGATGAAGCTGTCCTCCCTGGGGGATAGCGAATAAGCGTTTCGCCTCTCTTACTCGAAAACGTATTTATCCCGAGGTGGGGAGAGCGTCTCTCGACTATTATGGGCGGCGCTAAGAAGAGAAGCATGGCTCAGATGGAGAAGACACAGGACCAGCCAGACAAGGGAAAGGAAGAGGCTGGTGGACAGCCAAAGAAGGGGGGCAAGACTAAGAGTGTTGCAGAGAAAAGGTCTCGAGGCCTCCAAGCGCCCGACATGAATGATCCAAAGTTCCTCGGGGAAGTTGGAAAGATGAGCGCTATCACGCCCTACAGCCTTGCAAGCCAGTTCAACGTAAAACTCAGCGTCGCCAAAGATCTACTCGAAGAGCTCGAGAGAAGAAAACTAGTTACCCTCGTCGGCGGCAACGCTAGGATCAGAATCTACCAGCCCGCCGCAGCCTAACCCTTCCTTATCGTTACAATAGTTCCTTCTTTCACATTCCTGAAAAGGTCCAACCCTTCGGTAATCATGCCTAGTTTGTTTACGGGACTGTACGGCTTGGTAGGACCATAGAAGACGCAGACAGCAACGCCCATCGGCCAGTATGCGATGCTTCCAACATCTACAGTGCTCTTGGGGTTCTCGCTCGGTGCTTTGACTGAGACTTGGAAGTATACCTCTTCACCATAGCGCACCACCCGGCCTCCGATGGGAAGATTCCGCAGAAGGGCGTCGGAGGTGCGGGGACTGGCAAACCTATGAAACTCTCCAAGAGCATCGCCAACGCCCTCGATCGAGAAAATAACCTTGGGTCTCGAGACCTCAGAGGGGGGAATGCGAGACAAGATCGATCAGGCAATCGTCTTGCGAAGAGTCTCCGCAACGTACTCCATCTCTTCCTCGCCCAGCCGCGGGTGGACCGGCAGGGAGAAGACTTGACGTGAAGCCTTCTCGGTCTCAGGAAGCCGCCCCCTTCTCGCAAGATTGGACTCGCGATAGAGTGGAGTAGAATGCACGGGAGTTGAATAGTAGACAGCCGCCTCAATGTTCTTGTTCCATAACTTGTCGACGATCTTGTTCCGCTTCGCCGCGTTAACTCCTCGCAACCTCACGGTATAGACGTACCAAGCGTGTTTACGTCCCTCCGGTTCTTTGGGCAGAATCAGCTTTCCAGACATTTCCAGCTTCTGGGTAGCTAGCTCAGCGTTCTTCCGCCTTCGCTCCAGAAACCCTGGAAGCTTCTTCAGTTGAGCTTGGCCAATCGCGGCCGCGATCTCCGTCATGTGATAATTATGGCCAAGCCTCACCGTCCAGTATGGCCGCTGCTCTCCGTGAGACCGGATCATTCGAAGTGCCTGAGCATGCTCATCATCGTTGGTCGTAATCATCCCGCCCTCCCCTGTGGTCAGGTTCTTCGCAGCGTAGAAGCTGAAAACAGTCATGTCGGCGACGCACCCAACCCGTTTACCATCATACTGTGCACCGTGAGCCTGAGCAGCGTCCTCAATCACCATCATACCCTTACTGCTAGCTAGATCCGTCGCAGCCTTCAGATCCGAAGGCAATCCAAAGAGATCCGTCGGAATAATCGCCTTTGTCTTCCGAGTCACAACCTCCTCAATGCTATCAGTTCTGAGACAGAAAGTATCC
>Ga0209055_1000804_pt1 | contig 21444 bp, 14 predicted proteins | sample GraSoiAngelo_110_FD_185875 | JGI IMG/M metagenome (GOLD analysis project Ga0209055, IMG submission 185875) | Grasslands soil microbial communities from the Angelo Coastal Reserve, California, USA - 14_0903_12_30cm (SPAdes) (version 2) | ecosystem: Environmental > Terrestrial > Soil > Grasslands ... | reverse complement strand
GGGCACGCCGGTTATTGGCGGGCCTACCACCTACCAGGCGCGCGAGCTCTTGTTCGGGCTGCGCGGGCTGAATGTGGTCGGCGGCGATCAAGTCGAAGTTGCCCCTGCCTACGATTCGCCAGGCCAGATCACGGCCCTTGCCGGGGCCACCCTGGCAGCAGACATCCTCTATTTGATTGCTTTGGCGCGCGCCGAGCGGAACTCTTAGCCGCCCAGGGTGACGATCACGCCGACGAGCACGACGCCAACCGAGGCCATCACGACGCCGCCGAGCCAGCCGCTCGCGAAGAGCTGCGGCGGTTGGAATTGATTGCCCATTCATTTGCCGTTAAACTCGCTCCGATCGCTCAAAGCCCACCGCAGCCGGGTGATGCAAAAAAAATGGGCGCGATATCGCTCGCCGAATTGGTTCGCATCGAGAAAAAATGAACTGGCTGCTCGTGTTCATCCCGGTCACGCTCGCGCTCGAGCGCATCGGCGCGTCGGAGCCGTGGATTTTCTTCGCCGCCGCGCTGGCCATCGTGCCGATCGCGGCCCTGATCGTGCGCTCCACCGAGCAGCTCGCCACCTATACCGGCGATACGATCGGCGGGCTTCTCAACGCGAGCTTCGGCAACGCACCGGAGCTCATCGTCGCCATCGTCGCGCTGCGCTCCGGGCTGCTCGACATGGTGCGCGCCTCGCTCGCCGGCGCCATCCTGCTCAACCTGCTGCTCGCGCTCGGCCTCGCGTTCCTCGCCGGCGGGCTGCGCCACCATACCCAGACCTACAACGTCGCGGCCGCGCGGGTCTACGGCTCGTTGATGCTGATCGCCGCGCTGAGCCTCATGGTGCCGAGCGCCTTCAGCCGCGTGCTCGCGCCCGATGCACCGGTGCACGCGGAGGCGCTACTCAACATCGGCCTCGCCTTCGTTCTTCTCACAGCCTACGCGCTCTACCTCCTGTTTCAGCTGAAAACCCATCCTGACGAGTTCGCCGGCAAGCCCGGCGCCGTCTCGGACCGGAAAGAGCAAGAGCAGCAAGCGCACGGCTCGCGCTGGAGCCTGCCGCGGGCGGTGCTGAGCCTGCTCGGCGCGTCGGTCTTCGCGGCCTTCATGAGTGAAATCCTGGTCGGCGCGGCGCAAGGCACCGGCGAAGCGCTCGGCATGTCCGAAGTCTTCATCGGCATCGTGTTCCTTGCCGTCGTCGGCGGCGCAGCCGGGCCGCCTGCGGCGGTCGTCATGGCCCTGAAGAACAAGATGGATCTCTCCCTCAGCATCGCGCTCGGCGCAGCGATCCAGATCGCGCTGTTCGTCGCGCCGGTGCTGGTGCTGGCGAGCTACTTCGTCGCGCCCGAGCCCCTGCAGCTCTCGTTCAGCCGGCTCGAGGTGGGGGCGGTGTTCATGGCGGCGCTGATCGGCGCGGTCGTGGCGGCCGACGGGCGCTCGAACTGGTACAAGGGCGTACAGCTCATCGCCGTGTACCTGATCATCGCGCTGATGTTTTATTTCATTCCGACAGGGGAATAGCCATGGCTGACAGCGGCGACAAGCATTCGGGCGGCGTGCTCGACCCGATCGACCGCGTCTCCGAAGTCGTGTTCGGCGTGCTCATGGCGATGACGTTCATCGGGGCGCTCAGCGTGGCGGAAGCCGGCCAGGGCGAGGTGCGCAAGGTGATGGTCGCCGCGCTCGGCTGCAACATCGCCTGGGGGCTCGTCGACGGAATCATGTACCTGGTGACCATGCTGACCGAGCGCTCACGGGCGCGCATGCTCGGCGAGGCGCCGAAGGACGCGCCGCGCGTGCACGCGAACGACCTCAGGGGCGCGCTCGGCGTGTTCCTGCTCGTCACGGTGTCCACCTTCCCGCTGGTGGTTCCGTTCCTACTGTTCAGCCAGCTCGCGCCGGCGCTGCTGGCGTCGCGGCTGGTGGCGCTCGCGATGCTGTTCCTCGGCGGCTGGGCGCTGGCGCGCTATTCCGGCGGCAACCGCTGGCTGGCCGGCACGGCCGTGGCGGCGGTCGGCGCGATGCTGGTCGGCGCGCTCATGGCCCTCGGCGGCTGAGGTATCCTCGACGCCCAGAGTGCCTGCCGGACTGGAACGCGCCGTTTATTTCTTGGCGGCTGCTTTCTTCGGAGCCGGCTCCACGGAGATCGCGACGGCCTCCGTATAAACGACCTCGACCTCGTCGCCCACTTTCACGACCTTGAAATGGTCCGGATTCTGCACGTCGAGCGTGACCACGTTGCCCCTCGGTCCCTTCAGCGTGATGGTCTTCGCATTCTTGTCGACGCCCGTCACCTTGGCGATGGCAGTCACTTCCCGCCCCGCCGCGGCTGCGGGACGTTCGCCCGGCTTGGCCGTCACCGCGGCTTGTCGCTCGGAGATCCCGCCCGCGCCGGACTTCGTTTTCTGCAATTCGAGCGTGAGAGATTGCATGAGGCGCACCATGACGAAGTCGCCGACCTTGATCTGCGCGAAGTTCTTGATTTCATCGCCGGCGACGACGTCGACGACGTTGCCCTTGGGCCCCTTGAGCGTGATGGTTCGCGATCCCTTGTCGACCGCAACCACCTGCGCCGAGATCTGCACCGTGCGCACCGCGGCCGCTCGGCCGGCCTCGCTCGCGACGACGGTGCCGCCGGTGACGTCGGGCTTTTGGGCGGCGGCGGGCAGTGCTGCCCAAGATGCTAGTACTGCCAGAAGAATGAGTATCCTACGCATGTCTTGCTCCTTATGAAGTGAAGGGTCCATCGTCGTGTCGTCCCTTATTCCGGCAGCGCGACCGCGCGGAAGAACGCTGCCGCGTCCGCGTCGGGCTCGCCGAACCACTTCGTATACGCAGCGCGGAACTCCGCCGAGCCGTAGATGCGGCTCAAGGCCCGGTCCACGGCGAGACGCGCATCCTCGTCGCCGCGTCGCAGCGCAAACGCCAGCGGCACGATCGTGAAGCGGCGATCGAGGACCGCGAGGTCGCCCGCCTTGTCGCTGCGCTTGGCGGCGTCGAGCAGCATCGAGCGGTCGGAGAAGAACACGCTTGCCTTGCGGTCGACCACGGCCTGCACGCCCGCCGCGAAGTCCTTAACCGGAGCGACCTTCGCGGTGAGCTGGAGCTTGGCGAGCCGCTCGGCGAGCTGTTTCTCGGCCGGCGCGCCCGCCACCACCGCGAGCGTCTGCTCCTGCAGCAACCGCTGCGTGGGCGTGCCCCGCCACACCGGGCCCGACGGCGCCGGGCGCTCGGAAAGCGCCTGGCTCAGCCCGGCCGGCGCGTCTTTACGCAGCAGCGCGCCGATGCCCCCCTGGAAGATCGGGATGGAGAAGGCCATGTCCTTGCGCGCCGACAGCCTGTCCGGCTCGCCGCAGAGCACGTTGATCTTCGCGTCGCGCAGCGCCGCGACGCGGCTCTCGGGCGTAACCGCGAACCATGTTATTTCCAGCGCCGCCGTGCCGATATCCGCTTTCACCTGCTCGGCGACTTTCTGGCACAGCTCCACCGCGTAGCCGGCGGGCTTGCCCGGCTCGTCGCTGTAGGAAAACGGCCGCACGTTGGCGTAGTAGCCGAGCGCGAGCTTGCCGGATTTCTTGACGCCCTCCGGGGCGGCGGACGGCTGTGCCTGAAGCGGCGCGGGCAGCAGCGCAGCCGCCGCGAATGCGAGCGCGAACGCCACTGCGGCGACCGTGGCTCCCGCGCCGCGGGCCGGCGTGCGTACCCCGGCGCTGGCGCCGGTGAAGCGCGGCGCGAGGAAGCCGTAGACGATGTAGGTGAGCGCGAGCACGATCGTGCCGCCGAGCACCGCATCCTTTCCGGAGGCGAAGATCGCGTAAGTGGAGTAGAGCGTCGCGATCACGGTGATCACCATGTTGCGCTTGTAGACCGCATCGGCCACGCCGGCCGTCTTCATCATCACGGCGAGCGCCGAGAGCGAGATGATGTACGGGATGACGTTGGTCACCACCGCGAGGTTGACGAGCGCGCTGAACTGCTCGGAGAGCGTCGGCGAGATGGTCGAGAGCGCCATCGCCGTTTGCACGATTCCCATGATGATCATGCCGGCCACCGGGGCACCCAGGCGGTTCGCTTTCGAGAAGATCGTGGGGAACAGGCGGTCGCCGGCCGCGGACTTGGCGGTCTGCGCGATGGTGAACTGCCAGCCGAGCAGCGAGCCGAGGCAGGCGAGCACCGCCAAGCCCATGATGATCGAGCCGATGGTCGGGTTGAACATCTTGGCGTAGGCGAGCGCGAACGGCCCGGTGGATTTCGCCAGCTCGGCGTTCGGCACGATGCCCTGGATCACGGTGGTCGACAGGATGTAGACGACCGCGGCGGCCAAGGTGCCGAACATGCAGGCGAGCGGCACGTCGCGCTTCGGGTTCTCGACCGCGTCGGAGTTCTGCGCCGCCGACTCCATGCCGAGGAACGCCCACAGCGTGAGCGCGATGCTCGAGCCCATGCCCGCGCCGAGGGTCATGCCTTTCGGATTCCACGCCTCCATGAAGACGCCGCCGTTGAACCAGAACCAGCCGATGATCGAGAGGCCGGCGACGGGGATGATGACACCCCAGACCGTCACCGAGCCGATCTTGCCCGTGAGCGACGGTCCGCCGAAATTGGCGACCGTGGTGAGCCAGATGAGCGCGATCACGCTGACGCAGGTGGCGATCGGCGTCGCCGACATGCCGGGGAAGAATCCCGCCAGGTAGCCGACCGCCGAGATCGCGATCGCCACGTTGCCGATGGCGAGCGAGAAGAAATAGAGCAGGAAGGTGAGGAAGTAGCCCGGCTTGCCGTAGGCGTCCTCGGCGTAGGCGGCCATGCCGCCCGGCCGCTGGTTGAAGATGCCGGCCTGGGCGAAGCCGTAGGCGATCGCCATGGAGCCGAGCGCGGTCACGATCCAGGAGAGCAGCGAGATCGCACCGACCTGCGCCATGTTGGTCGGCAGCATGATGATGCCAGAGCCCATCATGTTGACGGCGACCACCACCGTCAGCTGCATCATCGTCATTTTCTTCGGAGCGGTAGTAGCCATCGTCGTTCTCCTTATTTCTTCACGCAAAGGACATGGTAGATGCCGTCGATCATCTCGGCGCCCTCGATCACCCCCGCGAATCCCGGGAACTGCTTCTCGCGGTTCTGCATGCTCTTCAGGTATTCGATCTGCGGCGAGTCCGCCGCGCCGAAGTTCTCGCCCGACATCAGCATCGGGATGCCGGGCGGATAGGGCATCACGGCGTTCGCGGCGGTGCGCCCGGCAAGCTTGCCGCTCGGCACCAGCTCGATGTCGCCAGTGACCAGGTGCTGGTAGGCTTCGCGCGGCGTCATGTCGGCGCCGGGCAGGCCTTCGTAGGCGGCGTTGAGCACTTCGCCCGGGCGGTTTTCGCGCAGGTATTCGAACAGCTCGTCGCCCAAGTCGTGCATCCCGACCTTGCCGTAGCGCGCCGGATATTGCGCGGCGATCTCCGGCAGCGACTCGGCGACCGGCCGGTTCGCGTCGTAGTCGCGCTTGAAGGCGAGCAGGTTGGTGAGCAGCGTGCCCCACTTGCCCCGCGTGACTCCGATCGAGAACAGGAACATCACCTGGAAGTCGGTGACGCGCGTGGGCACGATGCCGAAGCGGTTGAACCAGGCGTTGACCAGCGCCGCGGGAACGCCGGTCTTCTCGAGCTTGCCGTCCTCGCCCATCCCGGGCGAGAGGATGCTGACCTTGATCGGGTCGAGCATGCACCAGTCGTCGGCGATGTCCTCGAAGCCGTGCCAGGCGTCGCCCGGGCGCAGGATCCACGGCTCCTGGCTTTCGGTGAGCAGCTCCGGCGGCGCGTCCTCGAACGCCACCTTGCTGCCGCCGGGCCCCTTTACCGTCTCGACGTTCCACGGCTTGAAGAACCAGTCCTTCTTTTTCCCGAACTCGCGCCGGACGCGGCCCACCGCCTGGCGGAAGTCGACCGCCTCGTTGATCGTTTCCTGCGTCAGCGAGCGGCCGCCGCTGCCGTCCATCATCGCCGAGGTGATGTCGTTCGACGCGACGATGGCGTAGAGCGGCGAGGTGCTGGTGTGCATCATGTACGCTTGGTTGAAGCGGTGGTGGTCGATCGCTCCTGCGCCGTCGCGCACGTGGATATAGGAGGCCTGCGACAGCGCCGCCAGCAGCTTGTGCGTGGAATGGGTGGCGAAGACCGTCGGCCCCTTGTGCTTCGCCGGGTCGCCGCGCATCGCGAAGTGGTTTTCGTACATCTGGTTGAAGCGCGCGTAGCCGTACCACGCCTCGTCCATGTGGACCCGGTCGCTGGATTTCGCGAGCAGCGCCTCCACCCGCGCCGAGTTGTAGCACAGGCCGTCGTAGGTGCTGTTGGTGACCACCGCGTACACCGGCTTCTGCCCGGCGACCTTCTTCGTCAGCGGGCTCGCACCGGCCTTCGCCTGGATCGCCTTGGGATCCATCTCGGACGGCGAAATCGGGCCGATGATGCCGTAGCGGTTGCGCGTCGGAACCATGTAGACCGGGCGCGCGCCGGTGAGCATCAGGCCCTGCTCGATCGACTTGTGGCAGTTGCGGTCGCAGACGACGAGGTCGTCCTCCTTCATGCAGGCCTGCATGATGCTGCGGTTCGAGCCCGAGGTGCCGACGACACCCGAGTAGCTGCGGTGCGCGCCGAACACTCGCGCGGCGTACTTCTCGCTCTCCGCCACCACGCCGGTGTGGTCGAGCAGCGAGCCGAGCGCGCCGCGCTCGATGCCCATGTCGGTGCGGAACAGGTTCTCGCCCATGAAGTCGAAGAACGCGCGCCCGGCGGGCAGCTTGGTGAAGGCGATGCCGCCCTGGTGGCCCGGCGCCGACCACGAGTGCTCGCGCAGCTGCGAGTACAGCGCCAGCGCCCGCGCGTACGGCGGCAGCAGCTGCGCGCGGTAGCGCTCGATCGCCGCCATGATGCGTCCGGCGACGAAATCGGCCGTGTCCTCGAGCAGCAGGACGAACTCGTCGACCATCTCGGCGATCTCGATGGTCATGCTGCCCCTTACCAGCTTGCGGTCCGCGGTCATGAACACCGGGATGTCGGCGTGGCGCTCGCGCAGCTTGTGCAGCAGCGCCGGCGCCAGGTCGTGCGCGTCCTTGCCCCCGGTGCCGAGGTGCCAGTTGAGCACCACGGCGCGCAGCGAGGCGTCGGATCCGACGATCCCCTCGCCGTCCTCGAACGAGAGGGCGCGCACCACGTCGCAGTTGCGCGCCGCGAGCGCCGCGGCGATGGCCTCGGCGGCGCGGCCGATCGCGGTCTCGGGCCGGGCGAGCGCGTCGTCGACGACGAGCACGCGCGGCCGCAGCGGTCCTGCAGCGGGTGTCAGCATGGCGCTAGCCCTTCGCTTTCTTTTCCACGACGCAGTCCACCAGGTAGCGCCGTCCGCCGCCTTCGATCGGCTCGAAGCGCAGGCCATGGATGTCGGTCTCGAAGCCGGGGAACTTGGTGTCGAACTCGCGCGCGTACAACATGTAGTCGTGGATCGCCTTGGTGGCCGGCGTCAGGCGCTCGCCCGGCATGATCACCGGGATGCCCGGCGGATACGGCACGATCATGACGGCCAGGGTGCGGCCCATCAGCTTGTCGATCTCGACGCTTTCCACTTTCCCGTGCACCAGCAGGTCATAGGTCTCGGCGGGCCGCATCGCCATCTCGGGCAAGGTCGAGAACATGTCCTTCTGCGCCTGGGCCACTTTGTCGTCGCGGTAGACCTTGTGGATCCGATCGCACAGATCCTTGAGGCCCATCTTTCCGTAGGCCTCCGGATGCGCCTCCGCGAGCGCCGGCAGCACCCGCTTGAGCGGCGCGTTGGCGTCGTACAGGTCCTTGAAGTTGAGCAGCTCGGTGACGAGCGTGCTCCATTTGCCCTTGGTGATGCCCATCGAGAACAGCACGAGGATGGAATAGAGGCCGGTTTTCTCGATCTCGATGCGCCGGGCCGAGAGGAACTTGGTCACCACGGCGGCGGGGATGCCCTGCGGCTGCATCGCGCCGTCGGCCGCGAGGCCCGGCGTGAGGAAGGTGACCTTGATCGGGTCGACCAGGACGTGGTTCTCGGCCAGGTTGTCGAAGCCGTGCCACTTGTCGGCGGGCTTGAGCACCCAGCCGGCCGTGTCGGCGCTGGGGCTCTTCGCCATCGCGTCGGGCTGCCAGACCTCGAACCACCAACCCTTGATCTGCGGCTTCACCGCGGTCATGGCGCGGCGGAAGCTGAGCGCCTCGTCGATCATCTCCTGCACCAGCGCGCGGCCGGCGGGCTGCTCCATCATGGCCGCGGCCACGTCGCAGGAAGCGATGATCCCGTATTGGGGCGAGGTCGAGGTGTGCATCATGAACGCCTCGTTGAAGCGCGTCATGTCCAGGCGCCGGTTCTCGCCGTGCTGCACGTGGATCATCGACGCCTGCGACAGGGCGGCGAGCAGCTTGTGCGTCGAATGGGTGGCGAACGTGATGGCGTTCTGCGCGCGCGCCGGGCTGCCCGAAGAGATGGCGTGATAGCCGTCGTAGAACTCGTGGAAATTCGCGTAGGCGTACCAGGCCTCGTCGAAGTGCAGCACTTCGACCGCGTCGCCGATGCTCTTCTTGATGGCGTCGATGTTGTAGCACAGGCCGTCGTAAGTGGAGTTGGTCATGACCATCAGGCGCACCTTGCCGCTCGTCTCCTTGGCGAACGGGCTGGCGGCGATCTTCTTCTTGATCGATTCGGGCGTGAACTGGTCGCGCGAGATCGGCCCGATGATGCCCAGGCCGTTGCGCGAAGGCACCAGGTAGATCGGCGTCGCCCCCGTCATGATGAGCGAATGCAGGATCGACTTGTGGCAGTTGCGGTCGCACAGCACCAAGTCGCCGCGGCCGACCATGCCGTGCCAGAGGATCTTGTTCGCGGTGGAAGTGCCCCCGACCACGAACAGCGTCTCGTCCGTGCCGAAGATGCGCGCGGCGTTGCGCTCGCCCTCGGCGATCGGGCCGGTGTGGTCGAGCAGCGAGCCGAGCTCGCCCACCGATATCGAGATGTCGGAGCGCAGCGTGTTCTCGCCGAAGAAGTGGTAGAAGAGCTGGCCGACCGGGCTCTTGCGGAACGCCACGCCGCCGCCGTGGCCCGGCGTGTGCCAGGAGTAGCTGGCGTGCAGCGTATAGGCGATCAGCGCCTTGAACATCGGCGGGGGCAGGCGCTCGAGGTAGAGCCGCGCCGAGCGCGCGATGGAGCGGGCGAGGAACTCGGGCGAGTCCTCGAACAGGCGCATGAAAGCGTTCGCGTGCTTGAGCACGGCGGCCGGAACCATCTCAGCGGTGCGCTCGTCGCCGAAGAGGAAGATCGGCAGGCGGTCGTTGCGCCGGCGCTTCCTGGCGAGGACCTCTTCCAGGACCTGCCATTGCTTCGCGCCGGCCTCAGCGCCGTCGATGGAAACCAGCCAGCACGATTCGTTGTTGGCGACGTCCACCAGCCGCCGCGCGTCCTCGTAGCTCAAGCCGGCGACGACGCGAAAACCCTCCTTCTCGATCGCGGCGGCGAGCATCCGCATGCCGCGACCGGCGGCGCTCTTGCCTTCGTAGTCCTCGTCGATGATGGCGACGGGAAACGGTTGCAGGAAATCCATGACATTCCTAGAACTTGTATTGCGCGGAGAACTGGATGCGCTTGTCGGTGTTGGACGCGCCGTCGAGGTGTTGCAGCTTGCCCCAGAGGAGCTCGGCGCCCGCCATTACGTTCTTCGCCGGATACGACAGCAGGTTGGCCGAGGCGTAGCTGCCCGTCTTGAACGCGGTATTGAGCTGGCCGCCGGTGTTGTCTTGGCGGTGCTGGCTGCCGCCGATCGAGCTCGAATACTTTTCGCTCCAGTAGCGGTCGTAGTACACGTACCAGCCGACCGACTTCACCGTTTCGGCCCGCAGGGACGCGTTCGGCGCGACATCGACGCCGCCGTCGTTCATATAGCTCGCGATGCCCTTGCCGTAGACCGCGTGGCCGATCAGTCGGTCCTTGCCGACGGTGTTCAGCCAGCCGTTGAGGTTCAGGCCGCCGCCGGTCTTGTTGCCCGAGGGGTTGTTGTCCGGTGTGTTCGTCGTCTCCCAACCGATCCATCGCACGATGCCGGAGACCGAAAGCTGGCCCGCCTTGCCGTCCGTCACGTAGCGGCCGACGATGTCGGGATACTTGGTGCGCGCGCGGATGTTGTCGGCGAGCACGGTCGGCGTCTTGCCCGTGTCGAGCGCAGCGCTCGGCGCCTCCAGCGAGAACGAGAGCTTGCCGGCGTCGCCGCCCATCGCCGTGTAGCGGATCTGCGGATTGCGCAGGAACACGTTGCCGTTCGGACCCCAGAAATCGATCACGTTGGGGAACGCGTCGAGGTTCATGAAGAGCGATTCGTACTGGCCGACGCCGAAGCGGCCGAGCTCGGCCCAGGCGTGGATCACCCGGACCTGCGTGCTTGAGCCGCCGGCGTTGCTGGTGCCGGTGCCGAAGAGATCCATGGCCAAGTCGGTCTTCAGCATGCCGGCCTCGGTGGGGATGAAACCCTTGAAGCTGATCGAGGTCTGCCGGATGCTGAAGATCGTCTCGCCGTCCTTGCCGCAACCCGGGTCGCTGGGGCAGGTGACGGGGATCGTCGAGGGCCGCAAGGTCGCGTGCCACTGCGGATCGACGCGGTTGAAGTCGGTGATCATGTCGAGCTGCACCTTGCCGCTGATCTCGAGGCGGGCGCTGTTCGCGTCCTTCTCACCCTTGGCCGCCGTGCTTTCGGGCGCGATGACGGGCGCTCCTAAAGAACGGGCGGACTGAGCCTGCGCACCGGCGCTCAGCGCCAGCGCGACCGCGATGGACAGCGCAATTTCCTTCATGGTTTCTCCTTAGTTGGATCTCGTCCGGCGTGCCCGTAAACTTGGACGAAGGAACTGCGCCAATCAATTGGACCAAAGTCCAATCGACTCATTGACGAGGCTTCCCCCGGCAGGCGCGGCACCACCGGCGAAAATGTGAGCTTCGTATCGAATCGAGGGTGGAAAATCCTGCTGCTGCTGCTTCGGTTGCGCCTGCTTCTTTTGCACCTGCTCGGCCTGCTGGACCAAAGGCCGATTTCCGAATCGCCCGGCCAGACCTAGCGCTTTGCCGGGTCGAGCGCCCAGCCGCCGCCGAGGGCGAGATGCAGGTTCACCCGCTGCACCAGCTGCTCGCTGCGCACGCGCAGCAACGCGGTGCGCGCGGAAGAAAGAGCGAGTTGCTGCTGCTGCACGGCGCGCAGGTCTCCCGAGCCGACGCGGTAGCGCACGTTGGCGAGCTCGAGCGCACGCTCGTTTTCCGCGACGGCCCGGGCGAGAATCGTTGCGCGCTCGTCCAGCGTGAAGCCGGAAGAGAGCGCGTTCTCCACCTCGCCGAACGCGCGCGCGCCCACGCGGGCGAACTCGGCCAGGGCCTGCTTCTGTTCCGCGGTCCGAATCTCAACCTGCGACTGCAGCGCGCCTCCGAGATAGATCGGCGCGAGCAGCGACGCTCCGGCGCTCCACACCGGGTTGTCGTGGTCCTTGAGCACGAAGAGGTCGCTCGACAGGGTCGACACGGCGGCGGTCAGGGAGATCTTCGGCAAGCGTGCCGCCTTCGCCTCCTCGGTGCGGTAGAAGGTCGCAGCCACCCGTCGTTCAGCCGTCAGCACATCGAGCCGGCGCTCGAGCAGCTCGGAGGGCATTCCTGCGGGCACCGGCCCCGGTTTCGCCGGTAGCCGCGCCGGCACCTCCAGGGCTGCGCGAACCGATTGCCGATAGGCAAGATCGACTTGCTGCACGACATCCAGCTGGGTTTGCAGGCCTGCCTGGGCAACCACGGTGTCGTATTCAGTGCCGCTCCCTATCCGTTGCCGCTCCCGCGCCAGGTTCACCAGTTGCTGGGAAGCGCGCACCATGTCCTCCGCAACGCCCTTCTGCAGCCGCGCTTCCGTGGCGAGAAACCAGCTCTTGGCGACCAGCGCAGCAATCGATTGACGCGCGTACTCCGCCTCCAGCTCCGCGGAGACATACTGGAACCGCGCCGCCTCGCGGCCCGCGCGCACCCGGCCCCACAGGTCGAGCTCCCAATTCGCGAAGACGCCGGCGCCCGCGAGACCGCTCGAATCTCCGCTCAGCTTGCCGCCGCCCCGCGCGAGCAGGTTCACCTGCGGGTAGAGCGTCGCGCCCGCGAGCCTCGCGTAGCCCGCCGCCTGTTCGACGCGCGCAGCGGCGACCTGCAAGTCGAAGTTGTAGACAAGAGCCTCGCGCACCAGCGATTCGAGCTGCGGATCGTTGAACGTCGCGAGCCATCCGCTTGCGACGGCCCCGGCCGCGCCGCCCTGCGCCGTCCATTGCGGCGGAAGCGTCATGTTCGGGAGCGCCTGCGCGCGCGTTTCGCCCGCGTCGGGCGGCGATTTCAGCGCGCAAGCGGCAAGCGCGGCGACGAGCGGAGCGATGAGAACGATCCTGAGCATGCGCGCCGCCTCAATGCAGCTTCGGGATGAGATAGTTCAGGTAGGAACCCACCCGCAGCACCACCTTGCGGATGATGTGGATCGCCTCGAGATGCTGCGTGTAGATCGCCGCGTCTCCCGCAGCGCCCGCAGCGAGAAAGGTGGCAAGGTCTTTCTCCTCGAGATCGAGCTTGACCGCGAAGCGCCCCGGGACCTGCGGTGCGACCCCGGTCTGCGGCAGCACGCCGCTCACGGTGAGCTGTCCCTGGCCCTGGGCCCAAACGATCGAGTCGACCTTGGCTTTGAGCACCTTTCCGGGCAGGGTTTTCAACGCCACTTCGGCTTCATCGCCGGGCGCGACCTGGTGCAGCTCGTTCTGGTGAAACAGTGCGATGATCTGGTGTTCGTTCTCCACGAACGTCATCGCGGGCGCAACCGGGAACGGCACGGCCATCGAACCGCGCCGCAACTGCACGTTGATGGGCGTGCCGTCGGCCGGCGCATGGACCGTGGTCTGGTCGAGCTCCCAGCGCGCGCTGGCGAGTTTCGCCTGGTACTGCGCCGACTCGGTTTCGTAGCGCTCCACGTCGAAGCGGTTGCCGGCGCCGGTCCCCGCCAACTCGCGCGATTGCCTGAGGCGCGTCTGCGCGAGCGTGAGCTGCGCCTGAAGTTCCTCGACTTGCAGCCGGTAGGGCGTCGGGTCGATGCGAAACAGCACCTCACCCTTCTTCATCGGGCGGTTGCCCTCGGCCGGAACGTCGATCACCATGCCGCGCACCTGCGGGTTGATCTGCACCACGTAGTTGATGACGCGCACGTCCGCGGATGACGGCGCGAAGGTGTTGAGCATAAGTATGAGCGCGATCATCCCGACGATCGGGATGATGACGACGGTGACCTGGCTCCTGGTGTTCCACGGCAGCCACTTGAGCTTGATGAATATCAGCCAGACGAAGAACGCGTAGATCGCAAGTAATATCGCTTCCATTACGACGCGCTCCTCTCCGCGCCGCCCGGAGCGGCGCCCGACAGGAGCGCCTCGAGGTCGTCGCGCACCGCCTTCAGCTCCCGCGGAAGCTTGTGTCCCGCCGCGAGGTGGTCGAGCTCGTCCTTGAGATGCACCATGTCCGCGCGTGAGAGCTCGCCCGTCTTTGCCTGGTCGGCCATCTCGTGAAAGTAGTCGTCATGCTTGTCCGTGCCGTAGGCGAGGCGGTAGCCGACCGGCTTGGTGTAGGCCCAGAGCCAGGCGATCGGCCAGAGCATCCCGCCGAAGACGAGCGAGAGCAGGCACAGGATCTTGATCGAGTCCTGCTGCGGGTGATGGCGCTTCTCGGCGATCTTCTCGGGCAGGATGTGAACGAGCCAGAAGAGCGCGATCGCCCCGATCGGAACGACGAGGAGGACGAAGATAGCGAGGTAATCCGCCATCTTGTCGAGCGCCTCGCCCGTCAGGAAGCTCGCCCACGCGGCGGTGGGTGCCGACGCGAGTGCAGCGATGGACCCGGCGAAGGCCCATGCACGGAAAGCGAAGCGGCGGCGGCGAGGTTCACAGGACGGCGAATCCGAACGCACGGTCGGCGTATTTTGCGAGTCCTTCAACTTCATGGCGAACTCCCAGACGATGTCAGAGGGCGCGGCCCCGGGTCAACGGATTCCAGCGGCATCAGGCATTGTAAATCCTGGGACTGCACGGGCCATTGGACCAAGGGCCAATTGCAGGCCGCCCGCGCGGGCGGCAGTCTGCACCGGAGATAGCGGGGCCGTGCATCCCGGATTCGGAACCGGAGGGGATCAGTGTCGACTCGTGTCGCGATTTTCGGCTGTTTCGCGTTGTTCGCGGCAGCTTGCTCCAAGGAAGCGCCCGAGGCACAGCGCCCGGCGCCGGTCGTCACGGTCATGACGGTGACGCCGCAGGTCATCCCGTACATCGTGAGCTTCGTCGCCCAGACCGAAAGCTCGCGGCAGGTCGACATCGTCGCGCGGGTGTCGGGGTTTCTCGATCGCATCGCCTATCCCGAGGGCGAGCTGGTGAAGGAAGGGCAGTTGCTCTTCCAGTTGGATCCGAAGCCTTTCGAGGCGCAGCTCGACGCGGCCAGGGGCGAGGCGCTCTCGCAGCAGGCGCGGCACACGACCGCGGCGTCGAACCTGAACCGGATCAAGCCGCTGGCGAAGCAGAACGCCATGTCGCAGTCTGATCTCGACAAGGCACAGGGCGAGTTCGACGCATCGAGCGCGGCGGTGTTTTCCGCGCAGGCCAAGCTGAAGCTGGCCGAGATCAACCTGGGCTACACGACGATACGCTCGCCCGTGACCGGTTTCACCGGCCGTGCACTGCAGCGCCAGGGCGCGTTCATCAACGCCGTGGGCGACAGCGCCAAGCTTTCCTACGTGGCGGCGGTCGAACCGATGTGGGTGACCTTCAGCGTGTCGCAGAACCAGCTGGCAAAGCTCAGGGAGATGGCGCGGACGGGCGAGCTGGTCCTGCCGAAGAACCAGGAGTTCGAAGTCGAGCTGATCCTTTCCGACGGCAAACCCTACGCCCACACCGGCAAGACCAATTTCGCCGACCCGAGCTTCAGCCAGGATACCGGCTCGTTCCAGGTGCGCGCCGTGCTGCCGAATCCGAAGAGAGATCTGCGCCCGGGAATGTTCGTCACGGCCAACGTCAAGGGCGGCACGCGGCCGCGCGCGATCGTCGTGCCCCAGCTCGCCGTGCAGCAAGCCTCCAAGGGCCACGTCGTCTACGTGGTCAAGGATGACGGCACCGCCGCGCTCCGGCCGGTGGTGGTCGGCGACTACTTCGGAGAAAAGGGCATTCTGATCGCGAGCGGCCTGCAAGACGGCGACCGGGTCGTGGTCGACGGCGCCCTCAAGGTCGTTCCCGGGCAGCCGGTCAAGATCGCCGAGCCCGGATCGGCCGCCTCCGCGAAAGCGGACGAGGCCGGCAAGGCCGCGAAGGACGGAGACGCGGCAAAGAAGAAATAGACGGCGGTCCCGTGTTTACCCACTTCTTCATCGATCGCCCGATCCTGTCGTCGGTGATCTCGCTGCTCATCGTGCTCGCGGGCGCGGTATCGCTGTCGGTGCTGTCGATCGAGCAATACCCGGAGATGGCGCCGCCGGAGGTCACCATCGACGCGATCTACCCGGGCGCGACCGCGGAAGTGATCGCGAGCAACGTCGCGGCGCCGATCGAAGTACAGATGAACGGCATCGACAACCTGCTGTACTACTACTCGACCAGCTCCTCCACCGGCAACGCGCAGATCGTCGTCACGTTCAAGCCGGGCAGCAACACCGATATCAACCAGGTCAACGTGCAGAACAAGCTCACTCAGGCGACACCGATGATTCCGCAGGCGGTGGTGCAGCAGGGCCTGATTGTCGACAAGAACATGCCGGGGATCATGATGGTGGTGTCCGTCTATTCACCCGACGAGCGCTACGACGCCGCCTACGTCGACAACTACAGCAACCTCTACGTGCTCGAGGAGCTGAAGCGCATCCCCGGGGCGAACCGCTCCTCGGTGTTCGGCTCGCCCGACATCGCCATGCGCATCTGGCTGCGTCCGGACCGCATGGCGCAGCTCGGCGTCACCGTGCAGGAGGTCGCCGCCGCGGTGCAGAGCCAGAACCAGTCCTTCGGCGTCGGCAGCCTCGGCGCGCCGCCGTCGCTCCCCGGCGTCGAGCAGCAATACGTCGTCACCGCGCAAGGGCTGCTCTCCAGGCCCGAGGAGTTCGAGAACATCATCGTGCGCAGCGCGAAGGCGGGCGTGTCGAGCCTGCGCATCCGCGACATCGGCCGCGTCGAGCTCGCCAAGCGCGACTACTCGATGTCCAGCAGGCTGAACGGCAGGACCGCTACCACCATCGGCATCTACCAGCGGCCGGGGGCGAACGCGATCGAGACCTCGCGCGGGGTGCGCAAGAAAATGGAAGAGCTGAAGGCCAAGTTCCCGACCGGGCTCGACTACAAGATCGTGCTCGACACCAGCCAGTTCACGCTCTACTCGATCGACAAGGTGGTGCACACCTTCTTCGAGGCCGTGGTGCTGGTGGTGCTGGTGGTGTTCGTGTTCCTGCAGTCGCTGCGCGCGACCGTGATCCCGATCCTCGCGGTGCCGGTGTCGATAGTCGGGACGTTCACGGGCATGTATCTGCTCGGCTTCTCGATCAACATGCTGACGATGTTCGGCATGATCCTCGCGATCGGCCTGGTGGTCGACGATGCCATCGTCGTGGTCGAGAACGTCGAGGTGAACATCGCGCAGAAGGGGCTCGCGCCGCTCGACGCGGCGAAGCAGGCCATGACCGAGATCGCCGGCGCGCTGATCTCGATCGTGCTGGTGCTGCTGGCGGTGTTCCTGCCGGTCGCGTTCCTCGGCGGCGTCACCGGGATGCTCTACAAGCAGTTCGCCATCACCATCGCCATCTCGATGGTGATCTCGGGCGTCATGGCGCTCACGCTTTCGCCGGCGCTCGCGGCGCTCATCATCAAGGCGCACCACGGCGAGAAGAACCGCTTCTTCCGCGCCTTCGAGGCCGGGTTCGAGCGCGTGCGCCAGGGCTATCTCCGCGGGGCCGCGGCGACGGTGCGCAAGTGGCCGTTGGGGCTCGCCGCCTTCGGTGGCGTGATCGCGGCGATCCTCGTCATGTTCCGCGTGCTGCCCGCGAGCTTCGTGCCCGAGGAAGACCAGGGCTATTTCTTCGTCGTGGCGCAGGTGCAGGACTCGGCGAACCTGAGCGTCACCAACCGCTTCACCGGCGAGCTCGAGAAGATCCTGCTCGCCGACCCGGCGGTGCAGGACGTCGGCACGGTCAACGGATTCAGCTTCATCGACGGCCAGCAGAACAACAGCGCGGCGGTGATGTTCGTGCTCCTCAAGCCCTTCGACGAGCGCAAGGATCCGTCGCTGCTCGCCTTCGACACGCTCAAGCGCGTCAACGCCAGGTTCGCCGCGCGCAAGGACGGCCGCGCGTTCGCCGCCAACCCGCCGGCGATCCCGGGCCTCGGCACCACCGGCGACTTCGAGTTCTTCATCATGAACCGGGGCTCGGGCGATCCGCGTGCGACCGACGCCGCCGCGAAGGATTTCATCGCAAAGGCGAGCCAGCGCCGCGAGCTCGAGGGCATGGGCACCACGTTCCAGGCTTCGAGCCAGCAGCTGTTCGTCGACCTCGACCGCGCCAAGGCCGAGGTGCTCGGAGTCAAGGTGGGCGAGGTGTTCCAGGCGCTGCAGGGCCTGTTCGGCTCGCAGGTGGTCGGCCAGTTCTCGCAGTTCAGCCGCGTCTGGTTCGTGATCCTGCAGGCCGACGCCGAGTACCGCGCGCGGCCCGAGGACTTCAACCGCATCTCCCTGCGCTCGGCGGGCGGCGCCAGCGTGCCGCTCTCCTCGCTCATCACCACGCGCTACGTCGCTTCGCCGAAGATCGTGACCCGCTTCAACGGCTTTCCGGCGGTGAAGGTCTCGGGCCACCCGGCGCCGGGCTACAGCTCGGGCCAGGCGATCAGGGCGATGGAGGAGCTCGCCCGCGAAACCCTGCCGGGGGACTTCGCCTACTCCTGGGCCGGACAGGCGCTGCAGGAAAAGGATTCGGGGAGCACCTCGTCTTCGGCTTTCGTCTTCGGCCTCATCGTGGTGTTCCTGCTGCTCGCCGCCCAGTTCGAGAAATGGACCCTGCCGATCGCCGTGGTGCTGACGGTGCCGTTCGCGATCCTCGGGGCTCTTCTGCTCACCTGGCTGCTCGGCCTGGAGAACGACGTCTATTTCCAGGTGGGCCTGGTGACCCTGGTCGGCCTGGCGGCGAAAAACGCCATCCTCATCTGCGAATTCGCGATCGAGAAGGTGCGCCACGGCATGGCGCCGCGCGAGGCCGCGATCGAGGCGGCCGGCATGCGGCTGCGCGCGATCGTGATGACCTCGTTTGCCTTCATCCTCGGCTGCGTGCCGCTCGCCATCGCCACCGGCCCGGGCGCCAACAGCCTGCGCGCGATCGGCACCGGCGTAATCGGCGGCATGCTGGCCTCGACCGTGATCGCCGTCTTCTTCGTGCCGCTGTTCTTCTGGATCCTCGAATCGCTGAGCGAGCGCTTCGGCGGGGAGACAACGCACGGCGGCGCGGCCAAGGCCACCGCGCATGAGAAACGGAAGGGCGATTGAGGTGAGAGCGCCGGCCCTGTGCGCCGCGGTGGGGCTGCTGCTCACGGCCTGCGCCGTCGGCCCGGATTACAAGCGGCCGGAGATCGAAGCGCCGGGTGAATGGCGCATCGACTACCCCAAGGCGGCCGAAGTCGCAAACACCGAGTGGTGGAAGCAGTTCGGCGACCCCGCGCTCGACGGGCTCATCGAGACGGCGTTGCGCGAGAATCTCGACGTGCAGGCGGCCTCGGCTCGGGTCGACCAGTTTCTCGGCGTGCTGTCGACCACCCGTTCGCAGTTCTTTCCGCAGCTCGGCTACAGCGGCGAGGCGAGCCGCAACCGCGCCAGCCAGGTCGGTCCGACGCCGATTCCCCCAGGCACCAACCCGAGCTATTCCCTCTATCAGGGCGCGCTGAACGCGTCCTGGCAGATCGATCTCTTCGGCCGCGTGCGGCGCCAAAGCGAAAGCGCGCAAGCGCAGGTCTACGGGAGCGAGCAGGGACGGCGCGGCGTCATCCTGTCGATCGTCACCACGACCGCGACGAGCTACATCGTGCTGCGGGCGCTGGACCGGCAGCTCGAGATCGCGCGCGCCACTGCAAGCAACTACGTCGACACCAAAGAACTCTTCCGGCTGCGTTTTCAGGGCGGCGTCGTTTCGGAGGTCGAGCTTGCGCAGATCGAGTCGCAGTACCAGCTGGCGCTCGCGACGATCCCTTCACTCGAGCAGAGCATCGCGGCGCAGGAGAACCTGATTTCGGTGTTGCTCGGCCGCAATCCGGGCGCGATCCCGCGCGGCAAGCCCATCGATGAGCTGGTTCCTCCGGCCATCCCCGCGGGGCTGCCTTCCGAGCTGCTCGAGCGCCGCCCCGACATCCTGCAGGCGGAGCAGAACCTGGTGGCGACGAACGCGAGCGTGGGCGTGGCCAAGTCGCTGTATTTTCCTTCGATCTCGATCACCGGCCTGTTCGGCTCGTTGAGCACGGCGGCGGGCGACTTCCTCACCGGGCCGGCACGGACCTGGTCCGTGGGGGCGGGCCTCGCCGGGCCGATCTTCACTTTCGGCGCGATCAGCGGCCAGGTGCGCACGGCGGAGGCTGCCCAGCAGGAGGCGATGTTTTTCTACCGGCAGACCATCCTCAACGCGTTCCGCGAGACTAGCGACGCCCTCGTCGGCTCGCAGAAGAAGCGCGAGGAAGCAGAGGCGCAGGTGAAACGGGTGCGCGCCCTGCGCGACTACGCCCGGCTCTCGCGCCTGCGTTTCGACAACGGCGTGGTGAGCTATATCGAGGTGCTCTTCGCCGAGAACGATCTGTTCTCCGCCGAGCTCACGGCGGTGAACACCCAGGCCGAGCGCTACTCCCAGCTTGTCAACGTCTACAAGGCGATGGGCGGCGGCTGGGTGGACGAGGCGGACAAGCTCGCGCGCAGACCTCGGGCTGCGCAGTGACGGGCGGCGAGGTCATCGTGGCGCGCCCGCTCCTGGAACTGTCACGTCGCGACATCGCGCTGATTTTCCTTCCGCTCGCGGTGCTGCTTGCCGTTGCGTTCTGGGGCGTTGCGCACTATGTCCAGCCGGCGCCCCCCAAGGTCGTCGTAATGAGCACGGGGCCGAGCGACGGCGCGTACCATGACTTCGCGCAGCGCTACAAGGCCGTCCTTGCAGAATACGGCGTCACGCTGAAGCTCGTCGCTTCGGCAGGTTCCGTTGAAAACCTCGAGCGGCTCAGGAACCGCCAGGACGGCGTGTCGCTGGCGCTGGTTCAGAGCGGGCTCGCGAATGCCGAGAATGCGCCGGGGCTGGTGACGCTGGGCAGCGTGTTTTACGAGCCGAGCTGGCTGTTCTACAGCAGCAAGCAGACCATCGAGTTGGGCAATCGGCTGCGCGGCAAGCGCATCGCGATCGGTGCCCCGGGCAGCGGCACGAGGGCGGTCGCCTTGCGCGTATTCCGGGAAACCGGTCTGGCGGAACCGCCCACCGTTCTGCGCGAGATCGGGGGTTTGGCCGCGGCGCAGGCCCTGGAGCAGGGCGAGGTCGACGCGGTATTCTACGTGGCGGCGCCCGAGGCGCCGGGCGTTCAGCGCCTGCTCACCGCGCCGGGAGTGAGCCTCCTCAGCACGAAGCGCGCCGAAACGTTTGCCCGGCGCATGCCGTTTCTCCACAAACTCACTTTGCCCGAAGGGGCGATCGACTTTGCGCGTGATGTCCCTCCCCGGGACGTCACGCTGCTTGCCGTCACGGCAAACCTCCTCGCCGCGGAGGATGTCCACCCGGTGATCGTCGAGCTGCTTCTGGAGGCCGCGAAGAAGGTGCACGGCGGCCCGGGACTGTTCCAGCGCCTGGGCGAGTTTCCCGCGCCCCACGACCTCGACGTCCCTCTGTCACCGGACGCGGAGCGCTTCTACAAGAGCAGTCCCTCGGCCCTGAGGCGCTACCTGCCCTTCTGGGCGGCGGTATGGATCAATCGCTTCGTTTTCGTCGCCATTCCGCTGCTCATCATCGCTATCCCGATTTTTCGCGGCATTCCGGTTCTCTATCGCTGGCGCATGCGCCGCAATATCTACCGTTGGTATGGCGAGCTGCGTTTCACTGAAAATGCCGTGCGGGGCGGCGAAGGCGATGCGGCGGCGCAACGCGCGCGCCTCGAGCGGATCGAGCAGCAGCTTGACCGGATGCGCGTCCCGGTTGCCTACGCGGCCGAGTTCTATATTCTGCGCTCGCACGTTCAGTGGGTGCGAGACCTGCTCCGCGAGCCGCGACTTCCGCCGACCGGAATGCAATAATGCGTTGCAGCGCTCAAAGAGGAGGAAAGCCCATGGCAAGGAACCATATTGCAGCGGCGCTCGCCGCGATTTTCTTCGTCGCACCCGCCTGGGCGCTCAA
>Ga0209055_1000803_pt1 | contig 21457 bp, 18 predicted proteins | sample GraSoiAngelo_110_FD_185875 | JGI IMG/M metagenome (GOLD analysis project Ga0209055, IMG submission 185875) | Grasslands soil microbial communities from the Angelo Coastal Reserve, California, USA - 14_0903_12_30cm (SPAdes) (version 2) | ecosystem: Environmental > Terrestrial > Soil > Grasslands ... | reverse complement strand
GCCGCCTTCACCAATGCAAGTCAGCCCGACAAAATTCTTTTCGCCTTTGAAGCGCTTGGCCATGAGCGCTCCGACCGCGACCGAGATCATCGCGCCAAGATGACTGATCATCGCGAACTGGCCATCCCGCGGACGGCCCCGATGAATGTTGCCGTCGCGTCCGCGCATTGGGCCCTGCCGCGAACCGAGATAGGTGCGCGCCACATCGACAAGCGGCTCGCCAAATGCCGACCGCCCCGCTTGATCGCGAATCAACGGCGCGAAGATGTCGCCCTTTTGCAGAAACAATCCGCAGGCAACGCTGACCGCTTCCTGGCCGCGGCCGACGTAGACGCCGCCCGTGATCAGGCCGCCGCGATAGAGACTGACGAGTTTCTCTTCGAGTGTTCGCGCCAGCAGCATCCAGCGAAACGCTTCGAGGAATCGCTCATGCGGCGGCGCTTTCTTCGATATCGATCTTTTGCTGCTGCGTTGCGCCGTCTGAAGCATCCGGCAATTTTACGCAAGATCGACAATCGCGCGCAAAAATTCTTTTGTATGCGTGCTTATACTTCTGGAGAGAACAGGCTACTAGCCTGTTCTTTTCGGCACCCTGCCGAAAAGTTTTTTCAACGTCAGCGCGCTTGCCACCATGCCGTCAGCAAGCTGCCGACGACTGCAGGCTGGCAGCCTGCGCTCCCCAGAAAGATCAACGCGCGGCGAAGCTCGGCTTTTGCTCGGTGTGCCTGTTCTCGGCGAGAGCGAATTGCCGGTGCGAGGAAACTGTTTCGCGTTTAGCGGTCTCGTGTTCGTCGGCACGCGGAACCAATTTCATTCCGATCAATTTGCTCACGCCGCGTTCCTCCATCGTCACGCCGTAGAGCACATTGGCCTTCGCGATGGTGCGTTTGTTGTGGGTGATGATGATGAACTGGCTTTGCTTGACGAAGCGCTCGAGCACGGAGATGAAGCGGTTGATGTTACTCTCATCGAGCGGCGCGTCGATTTCGTCGAGCACGCAAAACGGACTCGGTCGCACCATGTAAATTGCGAAGAGAAGCGCCACCGCCGTCATTGCGCGCTCGCCTCCGCTCAGCAGCGAAATACTTTGCAGTTGTTTGCCCGGCGGTTTGGCCGTGATCTCAATCCCGCAGTTGAGTGGATCGCTGTCATCGAGCAGCGACAAGTCCGCGCGGCCGCCGCCGAAGAGTTCCGCGAACATTTCGCGAAAGTTCACGTGCACCTGGGCGAAGGTTTCCGCGAACAGTTTCTTCGTGGTTGAGTTGATCCGCGCGATGACGTCGAGCAACTCTCGGCGCGACGCCGTGAGATCGTTGTTTTGCGTTTCCAGGAAGTGATGGCGTTCTTCGAGCTCATCGTACTCGTGAACGGCGTCGAGATTAACCGGGCCTACGTTGTCGAGCTGGCGCGTCAGATCGGCAATCAGCTTTGGCAAATCGGCGCCGGCCGGATCGACATCGCCAGTTGGCGCGATCTCCTTGCGCTTCAATTGCAGGCGCAAGGTTTTTTCAAACGCGACCTGGTCCGGCGCGAACTCACGCAGATCGATTCGATAACGGCGGGAGATGTGTTCGGCGAGATTGTCGATCTGCAATTGCAACTGCGCCTGGCGAACCTGCTGCTTCGCGCGCAAATCGTGCAGCTCATTCAACGAGTTTCGAACGCTGCGCAGGTCCGATTCCATTTCGTTCATTGCCGAGGAACGTTCCACCCGCTGATTCGTGAGTGCGGCAACGGCCGCTTCCCGCTCGGCGCGCTGCGCATTTTGTTTTTCAATTGCTGCTTCGGCGGCCTTCGATTCGCCTGCCTGGGCCGCGAGTCGCTTCTCGAAGGTGGCGATCTCCGTGCCGCGCGCTGTGATCATCTCGGCGAGTTCCGCTTCACGGGTAAGCATCGGCTGGCGCTGCGCGACGAGGCTGTCACGACGCTGTTGCTCGGTGGCCAGCGAAAGGCGAAGCTCATTTAGTTGCTCGGTCGCCTGATCTTCGCGCTTGGTCATCTTTTCACGCGCGGCCTCGGCCGCCTGCTGCTGTTCTTGCTGCCCGGCAACCCCGTCGCGCTGTGTCGCAAGTTCTTCTTCCAGCTTCGCAACACGCCCGTCCGCGACCCGGACTTGTTGCGCGAGCGTTGTCTGTTCGGAGCGCAGGGCCTCGATCTTCCGTTCGGCGTCGTTCAATTCTCGCTCCAGGAAAAGAATTCTGTTTTCGGCAGAGGATTGCGCGCGATCAGCCGTCTCAGATTGAGTCCGGGCTTCCGCGAAATCATGCGTCGCCTTTTCGAACCGCGTCTTTGCTTCATCGCGTTTTTGCCGCAGCGCCTCCCGTTGCGCGCTGAGAACAGAATGTTCCGCGGTCAGAATCGAGATCTGCCCTTTTCGTTCGAGCAAGGAGGCGGATGGCGTTTCGCCCCTCCCGGCGAAAACGACTCCGTCGGCGGAAATAAATTCGCCGGTGAGCGTCGCGGCCGCGAGATTATTTCCGTTGTTCTTGAAACGGAGGGCTTCGTCGAGATCGGGAAAAATCGCGACCTTGTGGAGGAACCGGGCAAGGAGCGGCGCGAGCGAATCCGGCGCTTTCACTTTGTCGATTGCCCACGCAACAGCATTCTTTGGGAGCGCGGCCGACCCGGTCTCGGGCGAAGGAGGACAGAATTTTGGGACAGCGAGCGCAGCCTGGCCGAGCTTCTTTTTCGTTAGCGTCGCAGTAATTTCAGGCGCCAGTTTCGCATCTTGCAGAACGACCGCTTGCAGATTTCGACCCAGGGCAGCTTCAATCGCGGCAATAAATTTTGGATCGACCTCAAGCTTTGCGACAAGGGCGCCAGCCAGCGCAGGATGAATTCGCGCCGGATCATCGAGTCCTCTGAGCACGGCCTGCGAACCTTGAGCGAGGCCTTCACCTTGTTCGTTGAGTTGGCGCAAAATTTCGAGACGCGATTCCTTTTCTGTCAAGGCGCGTTCAATTGCGACGAGACTTTTTTCGGCGTCGTTCAGGAGCTGTTGCTGCTGCTGTAATCTTTCTTCCCCGGCTTGCGCCGCCGCCTTAAGAAGATCGAGATTTTTTTGCGCCGTTTCGATGGCTGCACGGGCCGCCGCAATCTCTGACCGAACTCCGTCTCGCGCGGCATTCGTGGCGGAAATCGCCGCTTCGAGATCACGCAGGTTTTCCTGAGTCGCTTCCCGGCGGACGGTGATGGCGGAGAGTTCGTCCTCCAGCTCCGCAATCCGGCTTTCGTTTTTCGACAGTGTTAGTTGCAGCTCTTCTAATTGCGTCTCGTGCGTGCTCCGCTCGGCGCGGACTTTCGCGATCGAGTCGGTGAGCTTTATCAGTTCGGCTTGTTTCCTTTGCACAAGCTGGCCCGTCTGTTCAATCAGCGTATCCGCTTCCTGTATTTCTTTCTGCTGCTGGGCGCGCTTTGCCTCGGCCGCGGCGATATCCTTCCGGGCGCGCTCGATGAGTTCGGTTAATTCCTCGGCGCGCTGCCGGTTCAACTCGATTCGACTGCGATGCGTCCCGATTTCGCTTTGCAGACGTTGCAACTCGGTGCGGCCATCGGCGATCAGTTTGTCGATTTCATCCAGCGCGTGGCGTTGCTCGGCGAGTTGGTTTTCGCCCATGTCGATCTTTGCGCGGGTTGCCTGCTCCGACTCACCGAGGCGCGCGATTTCGGCGCGGCAACTCGCGAGCTCGGTTTCAAGCGATTCGAGTTGCGTGCGCGAATGATGCGTGTCGAGCATTCGCAGATCGGCGAGCAACGCCTGATAGCGTCGCGCCTTGCCGGCCTGGCGTTGCAACGAGCCGATCTGCCGCTTTACCTCTTTGATGATGTCGCCGATGCGTAGAAGGTTTGCCTCGGTCGCTTCCAACTTGCGCAATGCCTCGCGCTTGTGCGTCTTGTATTTTGTAATGCCAGCCGCTTCTTCAAAAACCGCGCGCCGATCTTCCGGTCGCGAGCTCAGCACCATGTCGATCTTGCCTTGTTCCATCATCGAGTAGGCGGCGCGGGCGATTCCGGTGTCCGCAAAAAGATTCTGGATGTCGCGCAAACGGCAGGGCGTCTTGTTGAGCAGGTATTCAGAATTGCCGTCGCGATAAACACGGCGCGTTACGCGCACGTCATGCCAGTCCACGCCGAGCTCGGTCGTACAATCGGTGAAAGTGAGTGAAACCTCGGCGAAACCAAGTGGCTTGCGCGTGTCGGCGCCGTTGAAAATAACGTCGGCCATTTCGTCGCCGCGAAGCGATTTGGCCGATTGTTCGCCGAGAGCCCAGCGCACCGCATCAAGCAGATTGGATTTTCCACAACCATTCGGCCCGACAATGGCGGTGACGCCTTCGTGGAAATTGAAAATCGTTTTATCGGCGAACGATTTGAAGCCAAAAAGATCGAGTGATTGTAGAAGCATGTCGAGGCCGTCCCTTGGAATTGGCGCTAGATACAACGCTCTGGAGGCGGTGACAAGCGCTTTCCTACAATTTGAAGAGGTGCGCCGGCCCGCCTTCCACAGGATGTTGGGGCAGGGCCAGGTCCGAGTTCGATACGTTTATGAAACCGGTTTGGCTCTTGTCACCATAAGTCGTCGAACGAGAAAAAGTAAGGACGCGACACCGAGACACACGGCGGTGACAGCGAATTCCTTTGCAGTCGCGTGCGCGAGAATCCAGATGATCACAAGGACGGCGAGAACTGGAATCAGCTTCGCTCCGGGGAATATGAACGGCGGGCCGTCGCCTCGAACATCGCACCTGGTCAATTGCAACGCCGCCAGACAGCAAAGAAGGTAGAGCAACAAAACGGCAACATTCGCAAGAACGGCGAGCTGCTGGAATGTGGAACTGAAGGACAACATAAATGCAATCGCGGCGTAAGTGACAATCGCGACGTCGGGCGTATGAAAACGCGGATGAATGTGAGCGAACCATGACGGCAACACGCCATCGCGCCCGAAAGCAAAAATAATTCGCGGTGAGCTGAGAATATCGCTCGTCACGAAACCGAACGCGGAAATTGTCGCACCGGCGAGCATAAGCACGCGGCCGAAATTTCCCAAGAACTGCAGAGCTGCTTCAGCTAGCGGCGAATTGGGGTGTTTTGACAAATCACCGCCGAGGACGCCTTGCGCGACAAGTTGAATCATGATGTAAAGCGAAGTCGTGATCGCGAGCGCGGCATAAATTGCGCGGGGAACCGTCCGCGAAGGCTGTTTCACTTCGCCGCTCGGCATGAGCGCGACTTCGATTCCGACAAAAGCGAAAATGAGCAGCAGCACGCTTTCACCCAGCGCCTTGCTTCCCGGCCAGCCGGGCCAGGCGATCGCTTCCGGCCGGATAAAAAAAATACCGACGACAACAAAAACGATCAGCGGCACAAGTTTGATCAGCGTGACCGTTTCGACCGCTCTTGCGCCGATGCGCACGCCGCGAATGTTGATCGCGGCAAGAAAGCCATAAACAAACAAAATAACGATGAAACGTCCGACGCTCGTCGCGACGAGTTGTGGCGCTAAAATGCCGACCGAAGTGGCGAACACGTTGACGACGCCGGAAACGCTCAGCACTGCCGTGAGAAAATAAAGAATGCCGGCTAAAAATCCGACGTAGCTCCCGAAGGCGACCTCGACGTATGCGTAAAGTCCGCCGGTCAGAGACACGCGACTGCCGGCCATCGCGAAAGACGTAACAAATAAACCCATCGCAATCGCGCACACGAGGAACGCGAGCGGTGCCGCCGCCCCAAGTCCTGTCGCGACGAGTGCGGGCAAAACGAAAATGCCTGCGCCGATCGTGGTGTTGACGATGTTTGCAGTTAAAGCCGGAACGCCGAGCGCACGAACCAGGCCGTGTTCCTTCGGCGGTGACGAGTCGGGAGACATTCGGAAAGTTTGCCGGCCTCTCTTAAAGCATACAATTATCGATCTTACTAGATGTAGAGGCAGGCGTGTCGCCTGCCGCGACAACGATTGCAGCCGACACGGCTGCCGCTACAGAAACGCGGAGATCGCCAAGCGACTAAGTGGTAGGCAAAAGGAATGAAGTTGGTTTAAGGTTTCGAACTATGCGCGCCAGTCATCTTGAAGATTTCTATTCGTTTCTGCGATTTCCTAGCGTTTCCACGGACGAAAATTGTTCGGGAAAGCTTACCGAATGCGCGCATTGGCTGGTTGAGAAACTGAGCGGCATCGGATTGAAGGCGGAACTGGTTCCTACTCCGGGGCATCCGGTCGTTTGGGCGCGCAATCAACATCGAGAAGGGCGCCGCGCGGTTTTGATTTACGGCCATTACGACGTGCAGCCGCCCGATCCGCTCGAGCTTTGGGACTCACCACCCTTCGAGCCTGTCTTGAAAGATGGCTATGTTTTTGCCCGCGGCGCGACGGACAATAAAGGGCAAATTTTGTCGCACATTCTCGGCGTGCAGGAAACGATCGAGCAACGGAGGGAGTTGCCGGTGAACCTCCATTTCATTATCGAAGGCGAAGAGGAGATAGGCAGCGGCAGTCTGGGAAACTTTCTTCACCAAAATCGCGACGCGTTGAAATGCGACACCGTGGTTGTTTCGGATACCGGAATGATCGCGCCGCGCACGCCGACGTTGAGTTACGGATTGCGCGGAGTCGCGGCGTTGGAATTGAAAGTGACCGGCCCGAAGATGGATTTGCATTCCGGAATTTACGGAGGCGCGGTGGCCAATCCGGCCACGGCGCTGGCGCAGTTGCTCGCCACTCTGCACGACCGCGAAGGACGGGTCGCGATCGCCGGTTTTTATGATCGGGTTGCGCCGCTGGAAGATTGGGAACGCAAAGCATGGCAGAAACTGCCGATCTCGCCGGACAAGGAAATGTTGCGGGAAACTGGTGCGCCGGCCCTTTTCGGCGAAGCTGGTTTTAGCACTTTGGAGCGGATTTGGGCCCGGCCGACCGCGGAGATCAACGGCATTGGTGGCGGTTATCAAGGGCGGGGAACGAAAACTGTCCTTCCCAGTTATGCGATGGCAAAATTAACATTTCGTCTTGTCCCGGACCAAAAGGCGGACGAGATCATCGCACTGGCGGAAAAACATCTTAAAAAAAATTTACCACCCGGCGTCACGCTGGAGAAGACTGCCGGTCACCACGGCCCATGGTATCTGACCGATCCGCATAATCGTTTCGGCCAGGCTGCTCAGCGCGCGTTGCAAAAGGCTTTCAACGCGGAGGTCGCGCTCATCCGAGAAGGCGGTAGCATCCCGATCGTTTCCGATTTTCGTAATATCCTCGGCGTGGAAACTCTCTTGCTCGGACTCGCCTTGCCAGGCTGCCGCGCCCATTCGCCGAATGAAAATTTCCCGCTGGAGAATCTCGACGCCGGCATCCGAATGAATAAAGCTGTTCTGGAAGAATTGGCGGTCTGACCTCAAAGGAACATTGCGTGAAAACAAAACTGACCTCTTTGATTGTAATTGCGATGACGGTAGCGATGGCTATCACCGGCCAGGCGCGCGGCACCAATGACGAAGAGGGATCACTGGCAGATAAGATCAAACATTTCTTCGTGCGACCGACGCCGACTCCGCATAAGCACCGCAAGAAATCCAGTCCGGCAGAGAAGAAAGAAACGCCGACACCTTCGCCCAAGGTGTCGCCATCACCGTCGCCGAGCGCAACCGATTCTCCGGCGCCTACTGCCACAGTTTCTCCTTTACTGAGTGCAACGGCGTCGCCGGAAGCGAGCGCCACAGCGTCCCCGGAACCGAGTGCGACAGCAATACCGTCGCCGAGTGCAATGACAACGCCGGAGCCATCGGTCACCGCTTCACCTGCAGCGTCATCGACGCCTGACGCTTTGACTTCTTCCTTGCTAAACCCAAAAGCCGTTCGGCCGATTAGTCCCGCCCCGCGCGCCAAGCACTCGCCAAGTCCGTCGCCAGTTGCCAAGCCAACACCGGCGCCGAATGCAACCCTCTCCTCCGTGGAAATCGCCGGCTACGAGAGTTACCCGCCGGAAGTTCGCAAGATGATCGATCTCGCACTCAGCCTAACGAGTCAGAATCTGGACTACAAATATGGCTCGGCCGATCCGGCTAATGGAGGAATGGATTGCTCGGGTTTCATTTATTACGTTCTCTTGAAGAGCGGCATGTCCGATGTTCCGCGCGACGCGCGTGAACAATATGCCTGGGTCCGCAAAGCCGGAAACTTCCAGGCTGTCCTTGCTCACAGCGATGACACTTTTGAACTCGACGCACTCAAGCCGGGCGATCTGCTTTTTTGGAGCGGCACCTACAGCGTCGATCGTGACCCGCCGATCACACACACCATGATTTATCTCGGGCGCGAGAAAGCAACCAATCATCGCATCATGGTCGGCGCGAGCGATGGCCGCACTTACAAAGGTCAATCGCGTTTCGGAGTCAGCGTTTTCGATTTCAAAGTTTCACGCGCGAAGGCGACCGAAGACAACCGGCCCGGCCCGGCTTTCGTCGGTTATGCGCGAATTCCCGGTTTGCCCGGCGGCTGATCGCCGTCACTGAGTTTCGTCCGCCGATTGGGATTCATCGCGCCCTGGAGTAGCAGGCGGTGCCGCCGCGGTCTCCCTGGGATTCAGCCGAAGCGGCTGGGAATGCGCGGCCCACTCATATTTTGCGATTCTCCCCGCCAGTAACGCGAGGACGATCGCGATTACGACGCGCCGCTCGCGTTTCGTGAGAACAAGAATGTTTTTCATCGTGATCCGCCTTCAGCCAGACCTACGGCGCGACGGCGCGTACGGAATTGGATCCGTGAGGCCTGCTTCACGGAAACCTTTCAAGCGCAATTGACAGGAATCGCATAACCCGCAAGCGAGAGCTTCCGGCGATGGATCGTAACAACTGTGCGTAAGTGCAAGATCGACATCGAGCTCTCGCGCCCTGCGAATGATGGCGGCTTTGGAAAGCGCGAGCAGCGGCGCGTGAATGCGAAAGCGCGCGCCTTCGACGCCGGCTTTGGTCCCAATGTTGGCCAGTGTTTCAAATAGCGCGATAAACTCCGGACGGCAGTCTGGATACCCGCTGTAGTCGATCGCGTTCACGCCGAGAAAAATGTGGCCGGCCCCCAGTACTTCAGCCCAGGCGAGCGCAATGGAAAGAAAAATGGTGTTGCGCGCCGGCACGTATGTGATTGGAATCCCATGCCCGATTTCTTTTTTCGATCGCTTCTTCGGGACATCGACCTCGGCCGTGAGCGCCGAGCCGCCGAAGATGCGCAGGTCGATCTTGGCCACGCGATGCTCCTTCGCGCCCAACGACTTCGCGACTCGACGGGCTGCTTCCAGTTCCAGATTGTGGCGCTGACCGTAATCGAACGAAAGCGCATAGGTTTCGAAACCGCCTGCGATCGCGATCGCCAGGGTTGTGCTCGAATCAACTCCGCCGCTTAAGAGAACGACCGCGTGCTTCATCTATTTGTGGCGCAACTTTCTAAGTTGCGCGGCGGTGTTCGCAAGTTAGAAACTTAGAAACGTGCGCCACCTTCATTGGCCATCGCGGCTGGTTTCCAAACTTTTATCCGGATATTCAGCCCGCACCGTGAGTGCGATGCCGCCGCGGGCTGAAAACTGCGCCGTCACAATTGCTTCGCGCGGCGTGCACGCACGCACGAAATCGTCCAAAATCCGGTTTGTGACTGCTTCGTTGAAGGCGCGCTCGTTTCGATACGAGGCGAGATAAAACTTGAGCGACTTGCTTTCGACGCAGAGACGCTCCGGCACGTAGTCGATATCGATCCTGGCGAAATCGGCCTGGCCGGTCACCGGGCAAAGCGATGTGAAATCATCGGTCTCAAAATGAATCCGATAATTTCGCCGCGCCGGATTCGGGAAAGTTTCCAGCTGCGCTTCGGCGGGTAAAGCGGGAATCTTTGCGTCGCTGCGGCCCAGCAGCGTCAAGCGTCTCGATGTTTTCGCTTTCGCCACATTTCAAGCTTACGATTCGTCAACATTGCTTCAATTCGAAATATGGAGGGACGGCCTCCGTGCCGTCCGAAAGAAATCTGGACGCGAGTCGCCGCGGCGGCCGCGTCGCTCCAGCATCAATCCGGGTGACGCAGCATCGGGTCCTTCAACGCCCGCTCCCGGTCGCCGGGCTTGTTGTAATTCCAGTAATCAATTTTCAAACTGCGTTTCAGTTTTAAGTGGCTACCGTCCGCCGCGCTCCATTCGCGCAGCAAGAAAGGAAATTCGCGATCGAGAACGAAATGATCTTTGCCGCCGGCGTGCTCGAGGTCGAGCTCGATCGTTTCTTCCCTGGAAGCGAACGAAACTTTCGCCGGCTTAAATACTATCGTCTCCTTCTTTGAATTGATCATGGTGGGCGCGAGTTGAATGCCGAACTCGCCGTTTGGTTTGGAAAAGTCGATCGTCCGCACGCGCAGCGGCAGTTCATCGTAAAAATAACCGTTCGCGGGTAGCGCGATGTTCTCGCTGCCATCGGCCATGCCGTCCCAATAAGTATGCCAGTTGAACGCGAGCTGTTCTCCCAACCGCCTCATCTCCTTGAATGTATTGCCGGAGCCGTCGTTGCTCGTGAGCGACCATTTCAGCAACAATCCATTGTCGATCTTCCAAAAGCTCGAGTGCATTTGCTGGTAAGCGTAAGCGCCGGTCGGCACATGCAGAATTTGATTGAGCTTCACAACGGGAATCACACCCGGCCGCTTCCAGTCGTCCACTTTCGTCCATTGCTTCGGATCGAACGGCTCGCGCACGAGAATGTGCAGCACCTCGCACGGACGCGCCTGCCCTTCGCGCACGATTTGGGCGTCGTAAAAATTGAACTCGGCTTTGCCATCGCCCCAGTAACTGTCGTTTTGCAAAAATGCCGGCGTAAATTGCGCGGATAGACTGGTGACGAAGCCAAACACAATTGCTGCCAGAGCAATGACCTTGAACATTGGACGTTGGGTGCCTGCCGCGCCGTAGGTCGCCGCGGCGACCTACGGCGGGTTGAGCGTTGGACGTTGAGCGTTGAAAATCAACAATTGAAAGATTTCTTTGAAGATCAAACATCAAACTCGCCAGAGGACGAGTCCGTCCGACTGGCGGACCTCAAACACTCTGGCAAAGCCGGCGTGATCGACCTGCTCGCCCACGACACGAGAACGGATGAAGTGCTCCTGGTGATGAACGAGCCGCGCGCGTGGGACGGGTCCGATGAGCGGTTGCACGAGCTACAGGAGCGATTCAACGCCTACGTGGCGTTTCTTCTCGATGGTGACTTGGCGGAGTCGCATCCCGAGCTCGCGAAGAAACACGCGCGCATTGAAGTCCGTTGCGATTATATTCCCGACGCGCGAGCTCTCGAATTGCTCGGGATGATTCACGATCAGCTCGCCTTTCAGGAAATTAAAATGGAAGTGGTCGTGAAAGGTAGGGGCGATTGACCTCAATCGCTTGGAGGGATGGCCTCCGTGCCGTCCCAAAAATCAGAGGACGCGACAGAGCAGATCAATATTTCAAAAATGAAATCACCGGCGTCGGCGCGAGCTTTTCGCGGCCGTGCAAAAATTCCAGCTCGATCAAAAAGATTGCTTCAAGCAATTCACCGCCCACTTTTTTGATCAACGTCGCCGCGGAGGCCGATGTTCCGCCGGTCGCCAGCAGATCATCGATCAAAACGATTTGCTCGCCGCGCGTGATGGCGTCGATGTGCAATTCCATTTCCGCTTCGCCGTATTCGAGCGAGTATTTTGCGCTCTCAGTTTTGTAAGGCAGTCTGCCTTTTTTCCGCAGCGGCACGAAACCGATGCCGAGCTCGTAGGCCACGGCTGATCCAAAAAGAAATCCGCGGGCATCGATCCCGACGACCTTGTCGATCTTCTTGCCGCGGAAGCGTTCGAGAAAAAGATCGATCGAAGCTCGAAACAAGGCGCCATCCTTCAAAATCGGCGTGATATCTTTGAAAACGATTCCCTTCTTTGGAAAATCGGGCACATCCCGGACTGCAGCCCGCAATTGCTCTGTCATCGTGGAAGCCATCGGCGCGATGCTAACGACGCTTCACGAAACGTCAACGATGATAGGCCAAAGAATTATTGTTCGCGGAGATGCAATTCTTCGGGCTTACCGTTAGTGGCGAGCCAATGTTTACGATCCAGAAAATAGTAAAGGCGCGATTCGTCGGGAGATGCACAAAGATTCCCAGCGCGAAAATCCTCACTGAGAATCTGAAGCGACTTCAGGGATTTTTGGTAAAGAGCCAAGCGGTCTTTCGGCTCATAGTGCAGATCCATTTCGCCATATTCGTTGCGCTTTGCGCGAGGTCGAGTGAGCCGTCCAAACCAGCCCTCGCCGGAACCTCCCATCCTGGAGGACTTCACGTACACGCTGTCACGCGTGACTGCGATATCAGATACCCCGATCTCAGTTGGAGTCGTATTTGCGCTTTCTAACGTTGCGAGAGGGGCATAACGATACGCTGCCAGCGAAAAATAGTTTCCCTCGTCGCTCTGAATTTCCCCATGCCATAAATCACCATAGGCGGCGAAGAATAATTCACCGGTAGAAGCAAAAACCAAACAGGACGGGTAAGGGTGACGTCGCATACGCACAGGAATCCATTCGCTTTCTTCCTTGAACATGAACAGTGGATGCTCTTCATCATCAGTGGTCACAAAAGTCCTACGACTCTTCGCATCATAGGCGATACGCCAGAAATTAGCTCCCATTGGTGCGTCGCGTATTTTCATTAGTTTGCCGGATTGCGCATCGAGTGACCATAGGCTTCCCTTCGTCGTGCAAAACAATTTGTTTTCGCTCGAACAAGTGATTCCGCGAAGCCAGTCTGAAGACGACAGTTGTGTAAGCGGAATCGTGCGAATCGTGTTTTTGCTTAAATCGATCTCTTGCACCGCCGCTTGCTGACCAACGTTCGCCACTCCATATATTCGCTTACCATCCTTTGAGAACACTGCGTCACCAGCGCTGCAATCGCCCGCGAAACAATAACAAACGAATCCTACGACTGCTGTGACTGGCGTCGTCTGAGGTTTCATGCCTTTTGGTTAATTTGCCGGTTCTAAGCGGTAGCGAAAGTGGATTTACGAGAAGCGCGACGCGCTCTACAATTAATTTACTTGGTGGATCGACATCTTCTCATTGTTTCGACGATTTGTTTTCTCGCGGCTGTGGTGCGCACGATTGCCGCGTTGCGCGCGGGAGTTTTTCGGCCGGGGCGATTTAATTTTCTTGCGGTCGGGCTTGGATTTATTTTTCAAACAGCGTTCCTGTCGATTCGTGGTCATGCGGTTGGCCGGTGTCCGATCACGAACTTGTTTGAAGTTTTCATTTTTCTCGCCTGGTCGATCGCCCTGATCTACATGCTGATTGGTCCGGCCTATCGGCTTTCGCTCATGGGAGCGTTCACGGCGCCGCTGGTTTTCTTGATTCAAACCTTTGCCTTGCTCGCGCCGATCGATGTCCGGCACGCGGTGAAACTGCCGGCCAATCCGTGGCTGGAATTTCACGCTTCGATGTCGCTCGTGGCCTACGGCGCGTTCGCGCTCGCTTGCGTCGCGGGCGTGATGTATCTGGTGCAGGAACGCCAGCTCAAGACGCATCAGTTGCGTTCGATCTTTTATCACCTGCCGCCGCTGACCAATCTTTTCGCGGCGATCACGCGGCTGCTTTGGTGGGGTTTCGCACTTTACACACTTGGCCTCGCCAGCGGTTTCTTCATCGGCGAACCGTTGCCCTGGGTGCAAGCGGTTTGCGCTTTCGGTGTGTGGCTGCTTTACGCCGCGATTTTGCAGGGCAGACACTTTCGCCAGCTTGCGCCGAGACGCGTAGCCGCGCTTTGCATCGTGGGATTCAGCGCGGCGCTGACACTTCTCTGGGGCATCACCTTCGCTGCGCAAATGCATTCGCTGCCATGAATCTTTTTTGCGTCGGCCTGAGCCATCACACCGCGAACGTGGAGACACGCGAGCGTTTCTCCGGTCATGCTGAGACCGATTGCATTCTGCGCGGCGCCGGTTGCACCGAAGCGCTGCTCTTAACCACATGCAACCGCGTGGAAGTGTACGGCGCCGCGGCGGCGCGAGTGCCGACGGAAGAGATTATTCGCTGCCTCGCGCGCCAGATCGACCAGCAGCTTTGCCAAGACGCCTCGGCGTTTTATCGCTACGAGGACGCCGAATGCGTGCAGCATCTTTTCCGGGTCACGTGCGGCCTCGACTCCATGGTTGTTGGTGAAACCGAAATTTTCGGGCAAGCGAAAAAGGCCTACGAATCCGCGCGCGCGTCCGGCGCAGCGGGACCGTATCTGCATCGTTTGTTCCAACGCGCCTTTCGCGCGGCGAAACAGGTCCGAACGCACACGGACATCACGCGCGGCTCGGTCTCAGTCGGGTCGGTGGCGGTCGATCTTGCCGAGAAAATTTTTGGTCACCTGTCCGGACGCAAAGTTCTTGTGCTCGGTGCGGGCGAAACGAGCGAACGCACGGCGCGCGCGCTTGTTTCACGGGGCGTGAGCGATCTTCGCGTGAGCAATCGTTCGATGGATCGCGCCGCGGAACTGGCGCGACTCGTCGCCGGTCGCGCCATTTGCTTCGATGAATGGCCGGAGCAATGCCGCGAGATCGACATTTTGATTACATCGACATCGTCCGAGGCGCCGTTGCTCACACCGGAAAATCTCGCACCGATGTTGCGCGATCGAATCGATCGTCCAGTTTTTATCATCGACATCGCGGTGCCGCGCGATGTCGATCCGAGTGTAAACGAGATGGAGGGCGTTTATCTGTACGACATCGATTCGTTGCAATCGGTCGCGCAGCAATCGCTCGCCCTGCGTCGGCAACAAATTGCCGCGGCGGAAGCAATCATCGCCGAACACGTCGTGGATTTTTGGGAAAGCGGAACGGCCCGACGCCGCGCAGATTCGACCCATTCGGCGATGAGCGAAAGTCCGCTTCGCGTCACGGAGCTATAGCGGCGCTCTATGAGCGCCGAAGGCCCGTCGATGAAATCGAGCGACGGTCATAGACCGCAGCTACAGAAGACTGTACTCGGAACGCGTGGAAGCGAATTGGCGCGGACGCAGGCGCGTATGGTCGCGGACCGGTTGCATGCGCAGTGGGAGGACGTGACTATCGAAACGAACATCATTCGAACGATGGGGGACGAAAGTGATCGCAAAACTAAATCCCTGGATCGGCGCGCGGGGCGCAAAGGGTTGTTCACAGCGGCAATCGAGCGGGCATTGCTGGCGCACGAGGTTGATCTTGGAGTGCATAGCGCGAAAGATTTGCCGAGTGAGCTGAGTCGAGGGGTCGAGATCGCCGCAGTTCTTCCGCGCGGTTTGGTGAATGACGTACTGGTTGCAAAACGAGCGGGCGGTTTCGCAGCGCTTGGGGAGGGCGCAACAATTGCGACGGGCAGCGTGCGAAGAAAACATCAGATCAATTGGCAATATCCTCACCTGGAGATTGTTGATCTTCGAGGCAACGTCCCGACGCGTTTGCGCAAGCTCGCCGAGAACAATTGGGATGCGATCGTGCTCGCCCGGGCCGGGCTGGAGCGGCTCGGTCTTTCGCTGGCGCCAAGCGAAATCAACTTCGACGGCGGGAAATTTTTCGTGGAGGTTCTTTCGCACGAAATTTTTTTGCCCGCCGGCGGGCAGGGGATCATTGCGCTCCAGATTCGCAGCGATGATGAAAGCTCGAGAGAGATTATCGATCCAATCAACGATCGCGACACGCTGCTTTGCTTGCGAGCAGAGCGCGAATTTCTGCGGTTGTTGCAGTGTGATTGCCAGTCGCCGGTTGGAGTTTTGGCGGAAGTGGAGAACGGCAAAATGAAATTGCGCGCACAAATTTTCGAACACGGATCGGCGTCGCCCCGCGAAGGTGAAGTGGAAGGCGCACGTGACGACGGAGATCATCTCGCAGCGCAATTGCTGAAGGAGATCAATGGAGAGTAAGAGTAAGAGTACGAACGAGAACGTGGGGAGATGTTTTCTCGTTGGCGCCGGGCCCGGCGATCTCGGCCTAGTCACATTGCGCGCGAAGGAATGCATCGAGCAGGCGGACGTGATCGTGTACGATCATCTGGCGAATCCGGAAATGCTGAGTTGGGCGCGTGATGATGCAGAGATCATTTACGTCGGAAAGAGGGCCGGCGAACACGCGCTCGGTCAGGAAAAAATCAACGTGCTCCTGGTCGAACGAGCGCGCGCAGGAAAACAAGTTGTCCGGTTGAAGGGCGGCGATCCGTTTGTTTTTGGACGCGGCGCGGAAGAGGCAAGCGCGATTGTCGATGCTGGAATTGAATTTGAAATTGTGCCCGGAATTACCTCGGCGATCGCCGGGCCGGCCTACGCCGGAATTCCGGTGACGCATCGCGCGGAAAATTCGCACGTGACTTTTTTCACCGGCCACGAGGATCCAGAGAAAACTGGAAGCCCGATTGATTACGCGGCGCTGGCGAAACTGGGCGGCACGCAAGTGATGCTGATGGGCGTGCAACGTCTTGAATCGATCGCGCGAGAAATGCTTAAGCAAGGGGTGCGCGAGGATTTGCCGGTCGCGCTCGTGCGTTGGGCGACGACTGGCCGGCAGGAAACATTGACTGGAACACTTCAAAACATCGCGCAGCGCGTGGCCGGTGTTGGCTTCGAAGCTCCGGCGGTGGCGGTTTTTGGCGAAGTCGTCGCCTTGCGGGAAAGTTTGAATTGGTACGAGAAGAGGCCGCTTTCCGGGAAAAGGATCGTCGTTACGCGCACGCGAAAGCAAGCGGGCGAATTGAGCACGCAATTGCGGGCTCTCGGCGCCCACGTATTTGAATTGCCAACGATTCGGATCGAGCCACCGGGCGATTTGCGCGCCTTCGCGGAGCTGGTTCAGGACGCGCACAGTTACGACTGGATCGTTTTTACGAGTGCGAACGGCGTCGAGGCGTTTTTCGAAATCTTCTTCAAGCTTTATGACGACGGGCGCGAGATCGGCGGGGCGCGGATCGCCGCCATCGGCCCGGCAACAGCGCAACGGGTCAAAGATTTTCACCTGCATGTCGATCTTCAACCGGACGAATTCGTCGCGGAAGCGGTCGTCAGCGAATTTCAAAGACAGGGCGGCGTGGAAAATTTGCGAATTCTGCTCGTACGCGCAGAAAAGGCGCGGGACGTGCTGGCTAAACAACTCTCGGCTTTGGGAGCAATTGTGGACGAAGGTTTGGCTTATCGCACGGTTCCAGAGACGCGCGACACTACGGGTGCGCGCCGGCATCTATTGGAGGAAGGCGCGGATCTGATCACCTTCACGAGCTCATCGACAGTGGAGAATTTTCTCACGCTTGGTTTGCCCTGGCCGGAAGGGATGCAGGTCGCGAGCATCGGTCCGATCACGTCGAAGACGGCCCGCGATCACGGTTTGAAGATCGAGATCGAAGCGCGCCGGCACGATATCGGCGGCTTAGTCGAGGCGATTCGGGAGTTCTTCGAGAAGGGAAAAGGTCATGGCTAACGGAACAAAGGCGCCGGACGAATTTGCAGCGGCGATGCAGCAGCTCACCGCGGAAGCCAAACAACCAGTCCCGCCGAACCAAGCGGAGCAGCCGGAGCGTCTGCGAGATGCCGGGGAGCTAGCGCGGGAATTTCGGGCGTTGAACGCTCATGTCCAGAGCGTCGAGACCGCGCTTTCCAAACAGATCGAACAACTCGGAGCAATGATTCCATTGAGCGAGCCGGTCGATCTCGCGGAACATTTCCAAAAAATTGACGAACACCTGGCGGCCATTCGTACCAGCGAAGGGGTGAATCAGCGCTTGTACGATTCGCTGCACGAGGAGCTCCTGAAATATCGCGACAATTTTCTGCACGAATCGCTCCAGAAGCCGTTCATTCATGATCTCATTCTTCTTTTTGACGACCTCAGCGGGCTCTCCGAGCAGTTGGGAACCGCGGTGAAAGGCCAGCGTGATAGTGTCGCGCAATGGCGTGATAACCTGGAGAACGCCATTCATTCGCTCGTGGAAATTTTCCATCGGCTCGATGTCAAAGAAATCGAACCGCAGGAGAGCGTGGACCGCGCAATTCATCGCGTCGTTAGTTATGAGCCGGCGGATTTTGCAGAAGAGGATGGGCGCATCGTGATGCGGGTGAAGCGAGGATTCTGCTGGCGTGGCAAGGTGATTCGAGCCGAAGAAGTTATCGCAAAACGGTTCAACTGACCGGGGCATGGAAACTGCACTGCAAGCTCCGCACGCGGTAAATAATATCGACAATCTCATTTCCCACTTATGAGCGAGCGCAAAGCAATCGGGATCGATCTGGGCACTACCTTCTCCGCTGGGGCGCACATCGATGCCTACGGCAAACCGCAGATCATTCCCAACGCCGAGAGTGAACGGATCACTCCCTCGGTGATTCTGTTCGACGGCGAGAGCGCGATCGTGGGCACGCTCGCCAAGAACAACTCGGTCTCCGAGCCGGAGAAGATTGTCGATTTCGTCAAGCGCGAGATGGGCAAACCGAAGGAGCAATTTCACCGCGAATTCGGCGGCAAACTTTATTCTGCGGAAGAACTCTCCGCGCTCATTGTGAAAAAGTTGAAAGCGGATGCGGAAAAATATTTACAGGCGCCAGTAACCGATGCGGTCATCACTGTTCCGGCATACTTTAACGACGCCGAGCGCACGGCCACCATTACCGCCGGACAATTGGCGGGATTAAACGTTCTCCAGATTATCAACGAGCCGACGGCGGCGGCGCTCGCTTACGGGCTCGACAAGCTCGACGAGAACCAGACGGTGTTCGTCTTCGATCTTGGCGGGGGCACTTTCGACGTCACCATCATGCGGATCGAGGACCAAAAGATCGAGATGATCGCGACCAACGGCGATCACCGCCTGGGCGGCAAAGATTGGGACGACGTGATCGTTAATCTGGTGGCGGAAGAGTATAGCGCTGCGCATGGCGAAAACCCGCTGCTCGATCTGGCAAGTTATCAAGACCTCCAGACCCGCGCGTTGGCCGGCAAGATCCAGCTTTCAAGCCGGCCACATACCGCCATCGTCCACCATCACAACGGCAAAAGCGTGAAAGTGGAGTTGACCCGGGAAGATTTTGAAGAGCGCAGCCGTCATCTGATCGAGAAGTGCAAAACGATTTGCGAGATCGTGATGCAGGAGGCGAAAATGAAGTGGGACAACATCGACAAGATCCTACTGATCGGAGGTATGACCCGCATGCCGATGGTGCGCGAGATGATTTCGCAATTGTCTTCCGCGCCACTCGTCAGCGACATGAACCCGGATGAAGCGGTGGCAGTGGGCGCGGCGATTCAAGCCACCTTGTCGATGTTGCGCGAGGAAGAAAAGACCGGCAAAAAACTGCTCGGCGAAAATACGCGGCAGCAATTTTCGTCTCGCGATGGCCATTTGATTCAGATCACCGACATCACCTCACACACGCTCGGCGTAGTGTTATGGGATGAAACGCACCTCGAGGAATATGTCTTCCCGATGATCCGGAAGCGGACCGCGATCCCGGCCAGCGCGAAAAACTCCTTTGGCATCGCGAGCGCAAACATGCAGCGTGCCGTGGTCAAGGTTGTAGAAGGAGAAAGCACGCTCCCGGGCGAATGCACGCCATTGGGCCTTTGCGATGTGCAACTGCCGCCGTTCTTACCGAAAGGCTCTCCCGTTGAACTCACCTATCACTACAACGCCAATCAAGTGCTAGAGGTGAACGTGGAAGCATGCGGCAATCGCTCCAAGGTATCGATCGAGCGCAACACAGGCCTGGCGCCAGAAGAAATGGAAAAGGCCATCTCCGGTCTCGGAAAGGTGACCGTTGAGTAGGAATGCCTAAATGCGACATCAGTTTTCCCACTCCGCTGCCCGACGATCCAAACAAATGGGATGGGTGGAATAAGTACCGGTCGTCAAATTTCTACGAGCGGCTTTGCCTTGATCCTCGGGCCAATCCGAGCAACGAACTGATCGAGGAACATTGCCGGGAACTGTTGCGCTGGTGGCAGAAAAAATTGCCACTCAAAAATCAACCCAGCAATCCTCTGGCGCAGTTACTCCGCGCCGGCCTGGAGGAATCGTCCCGCTACCTCACCGAGGCGCGGGTGGAGCTTCTCGATCCCGAGCGTCGCCGCGCGGCGGACGACGAACTCGCGGCCCAGGAACATGAGGAGGCGGTGGCAGAGTTTCAGAAGTATCTCCTCTTCGCCATCGGCGACGGAACGCTCACCGTCGAGCAAGAAAAACATCTCATGCGTTTTGGCCGTGAACACGGGCTCACCAAAGAGCAAATCATTTTCTGGATCGAGGGCAAACTGAAGGAAAGCGGCGCTCAACGAGTCGCGCCGCCCGCGGCCGTTTCACCGCCGAAAAGAGACGGCCAAGCATCTTCCAATCCGCAGGAAGAGTTTCTGCGCATGCTTCGTTTGAGCGGGCTCGATGGCGAGGACATGACGGACGACCAACGCGACGCGTTCATCAACATGGCTGAAAATCTCGGCCTCGAGGCAAATGAAGCGGAGGACCTGGTCGATCTTTATCTGGAAGAAGCCAACGGCGCCTCCCCGGCAGAGGCCACCCTGGAAGCGCCGCGGATCGAAGTGAGCCGGCCGGCGCCGCGGGAAGCAGAACCCAGGCCGGTCGCCGATGGTGCGTCAGCCGTCGAAAGCGAGGTTGCGGCGGAGCACGGACGGCATGTCAATTTCCAGGATCCGCTGGTTGGCGAAATGCTCTTTGTCCCAGCGGGCGAATTCGTGATGGGAAGCGACGCGCCCGAGGCCGCGCCAAACGAGGGGCCGCTATTCAGAGTGACCCTCAATCATTTTTATTTGTCGCGTCATTTGATCACGAATGCCTCTTACGAGCAGTTCCAGCCCTCGCATGTGCGCAAGCGAATGCCCGGCGCCGGCGACCGTCATCCGGTCGTCCATGTCAGCAGCCTGGAGGCGATTAAGTTCTGCCAATGGTTGAGCGCGCGCACACGCAAGAAATATCGTTTGCCCACCGAAGCAGAATGGGAATATGCCGCACGCGGCACCGACGGAAGAAAATATCCGTGGGGCAATTACGAAGGTCGCGGCGATCTGGCAAACTTCGCGGATTGCAATACCAATTTTGCCTGGAGCGACCGCGATATCGACGACGGGTATCCCGAAACCTCGCCGGTGGGCGCATTCCCTTTCGGGGCCAGCGCCTTCGGCATGGAAGACATGGCTGGGAACGTCTGGGAATGGTGTCTTGATTACTACGAGCCATATCGCCCGGCGCCGAAGGTGAACCCACGCGGGCCCACTATGGGCAACCGGCGCGTTTATCGTGGCGGCAGTTGGAAATCGCGCTTCAACAGCTTGAGAACAACCGTGCGCGGCTCGAATGTGCCGACTTTTTCCTGCAACGACCTCGGCTTCCGGGTCGTGTGCGAATGCGAGTGATCTGACACGCGAAACGTAAATCGTTAAATCGTTGCCGTTTTAACG
>Ga0209055_1000800_pt1 | contig 21486 bp, 19 predicted proteins | sample GraSoiAngelo_110_FD_185875 | JGI IMG/M metagenome (GOLD analysis project Ga0209055, IMG submission 185875) | Grasslands soil microbial communities from the Angelo Coastal Reserve, California, USA - 14_0903_12_30cm (SPAdes) (version 2) | ecosystem: Environmental > Terrestrial > Soil > Grasslands ... | reverse complement strand
GGTGCCTGCACTCTCTACTGCACGAATCTTGAGGCAGAGCAAGCCCGAAACCGGAGGTGCCGCATGCGAGCCTCGCGTTTGTCGTGTCTCCTCATCGTCGTCATTGCGCTTCTCGTCGTTCCGTCCTTCGGGGCCGCGCAAGGCCTGCGCGGTCTGAGCATCGGGATCCATGGAGCGTACAACTTCAACGACCTCGACGAGCCCGGCGCAGGCGTCCATGCGATCATCGACCTCCCCGCAGGGCTCGCATTGTACCCGGCGGTTCAGTCCTACTTCGTCACATCCGGACGCCTTTGGAGATTCAGCACGACGCTTCGTTGGATGCCGCGATCGACCTCGTTCCACGCGTACGTCGCAGCGGGTCCTTATTGGAGCCGGAGCTCCGACCTGGGTGTCGTGGCCACGGACCTGGGCCTCCTGGGACAGATCGGGGCCGAACGTCGGGGGCGGCTCCTCCGACCCTTTGCGGAAGTCCAGTTGCTGAAAGATGGAGCGGTGTCCGCCGAGCTGGTCGCCGGCGTGCGAGTTGCGGTCGTCCATGGGCGATAGCCCGCGTTCGGCGGCACGACCATCCGAGTAGTTGCTGCTACGGGGTAGTCACCTCCTGTCCCCACAGATCCCGGTAGACGATCGGTCCCTCGTTCAGCGCCCGGATCCCCGCCTCGATCTGCGCCTTGTCGCCCACCACCACGATGTCGAAGTGGTCCGGATCGATGTACTGCCGGGCGACGCGCTGCACGTCGGCGGCCGTGACCGCGCCGATCCGTTCGATGTAGCGATCGTAGTAGTCGAGCGGCAGGCCGTAGCCGAGCACGTCGCGGAACCGCGCGGCGGCCCCGCCCGTGGTCTCGAAATCTCCCGGCAGCCCGAGCGTGACGTACGCCTTGGCCTTGGCGAGCTCGCCCTCCGGCACGGGCGCCTCGCGGATGCGACGCAGCTCCTTCAGGAACTCGATCAGCGAGCTGTCGGTCTTGGCGGTCACGACCGACGCGAGCGCGACGAACGCGCCCGCCAGCCGACGGGCCGCGAACTGCGAGAACGCGCCGTACGTGTACCCATGGGTCTCGCGCAGATTCTGATTCAGGCGCGAGGTGAACGCCCCGCCGAGGATGGTGTTGAGCACCTCCAGGGCGTACCAGTCGGGCGTGGAGCGCGCCGGCCCGAGGTGACCGATCCGGATCACCGACTGCGCCGCGCCCGGTTTGTCGATCAGATAGACCGCCCGCGCCGCGGGGGCCGCGGCACTGCCACCGGCGACCTCCGGCACGTCGCCCCGCTCCCACGCGCCGAACCGCGTGGCCACGAGCCCGCGCGCCTGGGCCAGTGTGATGTCGCCGACCATGAGCATGCGGGCGGCGTTGGGCCGGTAGTAGGCGCGATAAAACTCCGCGACGCGATCGCGCGTCAGCGCGGCGGTGGCGGCGTCGGTGCCGTTGAGCGGATGCCCGTACGGATGAGCCGGCCCGTACACGATCGCCGGGAACGCGACGCTGGCCACGGCGACGGGCTCGTCCCGCTGCTGCACCAGCTGCGCACCTCGGAGCTCGCGCTGCCGGGCGACCTCCGAGTCGGAAAACGTGGGTCGCAGCACCACGTCGGCGAGCAGGTCGAGCGCCGCCTCGAGCCGCCGCCGCGGCACGTGCAGCGACGCCACGGCGCCGTCCGCCGTCGCCGTCGTGTTGAGCTGCGCGCCGAGGAACGCCGCCTCATCCGCCACGTCGAGCGCGCCGCGTGTGCCCGCCCCCTGCTGCAGCATCGCCGCGGTGAAGGTCGCGAGCCCCGGGAGGTCCGCCGGATCACGCGCCGCCCCGGCGTCCAGGAGCACCTGGACGTCCACCACCGGCACCTTGTGCATCTCCACCACCGCGAGCGTCAGGCCATTGGGGAGCGTCGCCGTCTGGATCGCAGGCAGCTTGAGCGCGGGCGGGGGCGGGAGCGTGGGAGGGTTCGAGCGATCGACTTGGGCGGACAGGCGGTCGGGCGGACTGGCGGACAGCAAGGCCGCTGCCGTTCCGAGCGCGAGCCCCGTCCGAGCAAGTCCGATCGCCTGACCGCCCGTCCGCCTGACCGCCGCCGTCATGGCTTCACCCCCAGCTCCGCTTTCCCCTGCGGCACTACGCTCAGCACCACGCGGTGGGCGCCCGTGAGGTAGGTCTGTACGGCGCGCTGCACGTCCGCGGGCCGCACGCGACCGTAACGGTCGAGGTCCTTCTGAAAGTAGTCCGGCGTGCCCACGAAGTAGTTGTAGAAGTTCAGCTGATCCGCTTTGCCCCCGAAGCCGCCCACTCGCTCCATGCGGGACAGGAACTGCGCTTCGAACGTGTTCCGGGCGCGCTCGACTTCCCGCGCGGTCGGACCTCCCTCCGCCAGCTTGCGCAGCTCCTCGTCGATCACCCGCTGCAGCTCGCCCAGCTCGTGGCCCGGGCGCGCGGTGGCGAAGATCTCGAACTTGCCGTCGATGCGGGTGCCGTCCTGAAACGCCGCGACGTCGGTCGCGATCTGCAGCTCGTACACGAGGCGCCGGTACAGCCGCGACGAGCGGCCCCCGGCGAGCACGTCGGCGACCACGTCCAGCGTCGCGTCGTCGTCCGCGAACGCCTTGACCGTGTGCCAGGTGTCGTACACCCGCGGCAGCTGCACCCGATCCTCGAGCACCGCGGCGATGTCCGTCGTGAGGTGAACCGGGGGCACCGGCGTGCGAGTCACCGCGGGGCCGCGCGGAATATCGCCGAAGTAACGCTGCACGAGAGCGCGCGCGTCGCGCGGCGAGATGTCCCCGGCGATCGCGATGGTCGAGTTGTTGGGCGTGTAGTAGGTCTGGAAGAAGCGCCGCACGTCGTCGAGCGTGGCCGCCTCGAGGTCCTTCATCGACCCGATCACCGGCCAATGGTACGGGTGGTTCGGTGGAAACAGTCGCTCGAGAATGTTCTCCTGGGCGAGCCCGTAGGGGCGGTTCTCGTAGCTCTGGCGCCGCTCGTTCTGCACCACACCCCGCTGGAGGTCGACCTTGTCGGCGGTGATCTCGGGCAGCAGGAACCCCAGGCGGTCCGAGTCGAGGTACAACATGAGGGGCAGGGCGTTGGCCGGCCCGTCTTCGTAGTAGTTGGTGCGGTCCTCCGTGGTCGACCCATTGTTGTCGGCGCCCGCCGCCTCGAGCAGCCGGTCGAACGCGCCCGTCGGGACGTGCTCCGAGCCCATGAACATGATGTGCTCGAACAGATGGGCGAACCCGGTGCGACCGGTCCGCTCGTCCGACGAGCCGACGTGGTACCAGGTGTTCACCGCCACCACCGGCACGGAGTGGTCCTCGTGCAACAGCACCTGCAGGCCGTTGGGAAGCGTGAACGTCGTGTAGGGAACGCGGAGGGTCTGGGCGGACAGGCTCACGGCGGCGGACACGAGGCCGAGCAACACGGGGGTCGCAGACGACATACGGGGCATCATCACTCCTCTGATTGACGAATCACCAGGACGGTTGCACGTGCAGAGATTGCGGTGGAAACTCCCCGGTCGCAAGTTGCGTAGGGCGCGCGACCGGGAGAGACCAGATGATAGGCTTGCTGATCGGAGCGGCGGCGTTGGGCGGCGGGTTCGTGGGCGCGCGGAACTTCGTGCGCCGCCGGTTGCGCTTCGTCGGGGCGGTCCAGCGCCCCGCGGCGCCGCTCCTCGCGGGACTGGCGGCGACCGCGGTCGCCCTTCCCATCGCCGCGCTCCCGATCGTCACCATCGGGACCGCGGTCGCGTTCGGTGTGGGTGTGGCGAGCGGGGTGGTGAGCGGGCGCCGCGAGCCCCCCGCCGCTTAGACGACCTTCAATCCCGCCTCCGGCGCCGTCGCCTCGGGCCGGCCGGCCACGGCCCGTAACGCACGCACCGCGTTCTTCGCGAACGTCTTGCCCGCGCCCTTCTCGACTTCCTCGAGCGCGCTCCACTTCGGGAACGCCGGACGCACCGGCGTCGCCATCTGCAGCGTCTCGAACGCGTCCGCCACGGCGAGGACCTTCACGGTGGTCGGGAGCGGCAGCGCTTCGATGTCCCAGTCCTCGCCCACGATCTCGTAGTAGTGCCCGTATTCGCCGATGATCTGGGCGGCGCCTCGCATGGCGCGCGCCACCGTCACCGACGAATCCGTCACCGAGCGGGACAGGAGGCGGAGCAGCCGCTGATCGCGCGTGCCCACCTCGTGCAGCAACGCCGCCACGCGCAGGTTCTCCACGTCCTCCTCCGGGAGGTCCAATTCACGGCCGATCGCCGCCGCAACCTCCGCCACGCGGTTCGAGTGACCTTGCTGGTTGCGCTCGGAGGATTCGATGTGGTAGGTGAGGAGCTCGAGCGTCGCCAGGTACGCGTTCTTCACCTCGGCCAGGCGCGCCTGACGCTGCTCCGCGAGCCCGCCCACGACGTACCCCGTGAGGATGAGGAACCCCGCCCACGGCGCGAGCGCCAGCAGCGCGTCGCCGTACAACCCCGGCAGCATGTCGAGCCCCTGCACGTCCTGCCAGTAGAACACCAGACCGACCACGAACACCCCGGCCAGCACCGCGAAGCGCCGGCCGCCGTAGAAGCCGGCGAGGATCATGGGCAGGTAGTAGAAGCTGAGAAACGCGAACTTCTGCTCCACCAGGTTGTGAATCGCGACCATCGCGAGCACGAGCAGCAGCACGAAGGTCTGCTCGAAGTAGCGGAAGAAGAGCAGCTTCGCGCGCTCCAGCGGACGCGGTTGAGCCACGAGCGACCTCGCTGTTGTGCGGTGTGCGGGGGACGCAACTCAAAGTGAGGCAACAGCCTCGCCGACGCAATAGGGAGCCCCGGTTTCCCGACGCACCCCCCGTGCGCCCGTCACCGGCGGCTAACGAGGCTCTCCCCTGAGTCCTCTCCCCGTCTCCTCCGGCGACGTGCCGGGCTCGTACCCGCGGCACTCCAGCACCGGGAGCGGCGGGTACCGGGGGAAGCTCGGATCGGCGTCGGCGCGGCCGCACCGGAAGAACGTGGAGCCGCGCCGGTTGGTGACCGTATGCACCCAGCGGCAGGTGAGACAGAGGCCGACGTCGTCAGCCACCGTCTCTAGGGATGACGGATTACGTCACACATGCACCTGCACCTGCTCGTGCAGCCTGCGCCGCAGCAGCGGGTGAGTCGCCCAGACGTACCAGCTCATCGCAGCCACGGCGAGCACGTTTGCGACCAGCACCGATGACGCCCCGAGCGTGCCCACGACCCATTGGGCGCCGAGTGCGAGCGCCGCGCTGACGACCGCGTCGAGCACGATCAGCGCCATGGCGGCGAGCAGGATGAACGCCGGTGTGCGCTCGATCTGCTCGGCGATCGCCACGAACAGCACGCCCGCCGCGACGAAGGCCGCGACGTGCACGACGGTGTAGGCCGCCACCACGCCGAGGTTCACGTCAATCGTCCCCACGTTGGACGCGCCGAACAGCAGGGCCGCGCCGAGGGCGGCCGGCGTGCGCAGCGGGTGGCCGGCGGCGACGTCGAGCACGAAGAACCAGAGCGCCACCACCCCGGCCCCGACCAGCCCGGTGAAGAGACCCTGCGTGAGCAGCGGGTGGCCTTTGAGAGCACCAATGCCGAACGGATGCTGATCCCGCGCGGCCCGGTGGAGGTACCCCATGAGGACGAACCCCGAGAGCACGTTCGCTGCGACCACGTGCGGCCAGGGAACGATCGCGACACGGGACCCGTCGCTCAGCAGCAGGCCGGCGTAGAACGCCAATTCCTGGGCCACCAGGCCGAACAGCACGCCGAACAGCAGGCGCGGCGGGGTTCGCAACACGGCGATCGCCCCGGCCACGCCGATGCCGAGCAGCGCGAACACCGCGAAGTGGACGACGGAATAGGCCGCGACCAGTCGGAACGTCGGGGGACCGATCGGCTGGCGGGTGAGGGCGCCGGCGAGCGCCGCCGGCGTGTGGAAGGGCCGGCCTGCGACGGAGTCCACCACGAGGAACCAGAGCGCGACCACCAGCCCCGCGAGGAGCCCGCCGACGACGCCGTCGGCGATCAGGTGGTGGATGGACCGCTTCATAGGGTGTCCTCCTCCAGGGTGCCTTCAGCCAATATCGCCCGAGGTCGGGCCGGCGCAACCGGGGCTGGGGCGCGCGGTCGACGCGCTGGTCACGAGTCGAAGGATTGGTGTGTCACGAGCAGCACGTTGAACTGGTCATTGATGAAGGTGTTGTTGGACCGTCGGATCGAACTGGGATCGATATCGAAGAGCAGCAAACCTGCGGCGACAAACGGCGTGCAACCGGTCTTCGCGGCATCCTGGTGCGAGCACCCGGTGTAGAAGTTGTCCGTAATACTGTTGCCGCTCACCTGTCCGGTGGCCCCCGAGCCGAACTGAATCCCATTCTGAGCGATATAGTCCACTCGGCCAGCGCCTTGGACGCTGTTGTTCGTGATGGTAGCAGCGACATCGCCGTTGGCCGTGATGCCGTTCTTTTGGTAATCACGCACCACGTTGTTGTCGATCAAAACCGTTCGCACTCCCATTCCGGAAAAATTGCGAATCTCGATTGCATTGCCTTCCTGGCAGCCGTTGCTCAAACCTCGCTTGATGGTGATGACCCTATTGTTCGTGATACTTCCTGACGATGCATCGAACAGGATGCCGCGCAAGCGATCGTCTCCGCCAAAACAGCCATACGCGTCGGTCAATGAAGTACTGATGCCCACATTGTCTACGTTTGCGGTGGCTGCAGAGCTCTTGAGCACTGCGCCACGAAACCCTCCCGGTGGATCCATCGCGGTGATGGTATGCCCGTTGCCCTCCACACTGCCGCCAGGCGGGATTGAGATCGTGATATCCGTAGTACAGTCCCCTACCAACGTCCATGTGGGAGCAAAGACGGGTACGCAAGGGGGGTCTACCAGGCCCGCGTTCAGTGAGCCCACATCGACAGCACTGATGGTACGCCTAGGCCCCGGCTGCACGTCGCGATCGCAAGCTACTAGGAGCGCAAGCGCAGCGAAGATCAGCGACGTGCACCGCGTGGCTGTCCCCCGGTTCGTCGAGTACGGATGCATGGTTTCGTGCCCCTTTCTGACGATTACGGCTTCTGGAAGTCGTATGTCACCGTGCTGTTCGCCTGGTTGTTCGCGGTGTTCATGTTCTTGCCGATCGTGAAGGCATCCACCCAGCCGTTGAAAACGTCGGGCGTCGACGCGTCCCCGTGGGCTACCTGGACGCCGCCATGGTTCCCGTCGACGTTGATGATGGCCGCGTTCGGATGCTGCGCGATGTAGTCGGAGAGCGAGCAGACGAACTCCCCCTGCCCGCAGCCTATGGTCCCCGTGCCGCCGCCACCGAGCGGGCTGCTAAGTGCCCAATAGCAAGCCTTGAACATGCCGCCATCGATCCGTAGAGCATCCCAGAACTGCCACTTCCCTAGCACCTGTACGTCCTGAGCGCTGCCGGCGCCGCACGTGCCGCCTTCGCCCGCGTTCTGGTACGCGGGCTCGAAGAAGATCAGGTCGTCGATCGCGTTGTCACCATTCCAGTCGATGTCGAGGAGAATGAACGGTAACTGTTGGCCGTTGTTCGACTCGTCGCAGGTGTAGTAGTCCAGTCTGGTGAGATCGCGCAGGTAGGTGCGGTGATAGCGCGTCGATCGGAGGCGCGCGTGCTGATCTCCTTGCGCCACGACAAGGTGCAGGGCACCCGGCGGCAGCGGAACTTCAAGCCCGTCGCACATCAGATCATCATCAAACGTGACCGAGCCAGTCGGATCGACATAGATCTTCCAACTGTCCTTGTTGTCGCGGTCGACAACGTGGATAGTATTGCCGAACGGAAGCGGATCGTCCGCCGTTAGCGTTCCGTCAGATAGCGGCTCGAGCTTCTGCAGTAGCTGCTGCATGAGATCGGTCGCCGTCTGCGTGCTGAGGTCTGCTTGAACCGCTCGCAATGGAGGCGACGACGTAGGCACCCGCCCGCCCGGCCCCTCGCAGGCCACGCTCCAACACAAGATCGCGGGATACATGAGTACCGCGGCAGCTTTTCGCATCGGTTGCATCGGTCTCCTCCCGAGAATGGCACGTTGGTGGTGGAATTCCCGCGCGTCTCTCGTCTTCCAGCGGCTGGCGTGGCCCAACCGCAACGGCAGTCATCTTCGAGTCTGGAAATGGTGGGCGTATTGTTGCCGCGACGCAGCATGCAAACCGAGTGCCGCACGCGTGCTACGGACTGCGTTCGCCTCCTGCGGATTGAGCGCTCGTCCGAGTGAAGTCTGCGCCTGATGCAACCGCGCAACGAGAGCCGCGCGCGGGTGTTTCCACGTGCTGCGCAGGCGCAGCAGACTACTTGCCCGCCGCAACCTGCTCCGCCGCCCGCAACACCCACAGTAGGTGTAGCTCAGCACGGTCAGGGCCGGGCCGATATCCGGTACGGCCCTCTCTCTACTGCCCCATCCCTACCAGACCTCCTGAGGCAGGCCGGGCACAGAAATATGGCGAGGGACCCGAAGTGGGTCCCTCGCCATTCAGCCTGACGTTCGGGCTAGTTATTGTGGATCGTGACGTTCCCTCCACCCAGCCGGTGCTGGCCTGACAGGTAGCCGTTGTCCAGCAGGATCCCGTACGTGTCGTTGGATCCGCCGGAGCCCCCGTCGGTCACGTCGATTCGGAAGACATGCGGGCCGGCGCCGTCGATCGTCGCCTTACCGAAGATGCTGGCAGCGGTCCGAGCTTCGTTGCAGGTCGTCGCCGTGATCTCGGTCGAGTGCACGTTCATAGGTTGCACGGGGCCCTGATCCTGGTACTCCTGCTGCCCCTGCACGGTCTCGTCGGCGAGGACCTTGGCATTCCCACCGAAGTTGGCGCGGTCCATGTTGTTGGCGATGATCCAGCCGCCGTCCGTGATCTTCACCTCGCACAGCGCGGTGCTCGTGGGTGGCGTCCACGTCTTTTCGGCGTTGCCCGAAGGTTCCGTTGACTCCTCCATCCGGTCGCCGTTCACATCGGCGAAGGCATGGATTCTGTCTACGCCGGGCAGCGAGGCCGTGTAGCAGAACGTGGCCTGCCCATTCGCGTCGGTCCTGCCGCTGCCGCTCGAGGGGCTCGGGAATGTGGTTGGGACCGAAGGCCCGACGGAGAAGAACACCGTCACGCCCGACACGGGGTTACCAAAAATGTCCCGCACCGTCGCCGTGACACAGTGCCGCGCACCGACCGTGTTGGTGGCCGCGGCCGGAGTCAACACGAGCGTCGCTGGCGCGCCCGCGACCCATGCCTTCGTCGCCGCGCCGGCCGGTTCGCCGGGGTCTTCGCTGCCATTATTGTTCGCGTCGGCAAAAGCCGTGATGGCGTCTGCGCCGACATGCGTCGGCCCGAGGTAGCAGAACGTGGCTTGGCCGTTCGCGTCCGTCGTTTCGGACCCGCTCGTGTTGACCGAGCCGGTGACCGTGAAGCGCACCGTCACATCGGGCACGGGATTGCCCGCCAGATCCGTTACGGTCGCCGTCACACAGTGTTGCGTTCCGACTGGATTCTCTGCGGCGGGCGGGGTCAGCGTGAGCTTCGCCGGAGCCGGACGCGGGGCACCACCGAGACCGCAAGTGGCGGGCTCTATCTCAATGGCGGTGACGTGATCGGCGTCCTCGAACTGGCGCACCCACATGACCTCCTTGGGCGCGAAGGTGACGGGGTCACACTCCATATCCTCGGGCCGCTGACCCAAGGTGAGGACATCAACGAACGCCTTGGAAATCTTGTCGACGCGGACGATGCTGTTGCAGCCGTCGGTTCCCAAGTACAAGAGTTTGCCGCCAACCGCGATACCACTGTTCCCACAACTGGCGAGGTCGGGGCTAATGGGCCGGACGTCGAAGTGCTCGATTTCTGAGCCGTCGAGCCGCAGCTTGTACACTCCCCAATCGACGTCGTAGCTCCACCACAGGGCGTCGTCCGTCGGATTGAGGGGGTCCCCCGCGTCGAATGCCAGGCCGTCCTTGTAAGTTCCGATACACCTTAGGCACTTTCCAGTCGCCGAGAACTGGAACTTGGCCAGTCCAGTTGTCTTGTCGACCATGTAGACGTTCTCTGTCTCGTGCTCCACCGCCCAGATCACGTCACGGGTGACGTCATACGCCATGGCATCGAGGTCGATTGCCCTACCGCTCACGACCTCCCTTACCGTCACGCTGGTGACAAGCGTCGGCGGATTCCCGGGTTTGAAGGAAATCAACTGATTCGTCCCGGTCTGATCGTTGTAATAGATTTTCGTCCCGTCGAATGCGATGCTCACGTCCTGTCCCGATACAGGAAGCGGCTGCGTGGCCGCCACGTCTCCCACGGCGAAGTTTGGGCGTCGCAGACCGCCGGAGGTACTATCGGTTGGGCTTCGGTCGCAGCCGCCGAGCAGCAGCAGCGCCGCACCAGCTCCCGCACAGGTGGACAACAGCCGCCTTCGGGTTGCCATATCGACCTCCCTGTTTCAGTGAGCCGCTCACGTGCTGATCCGCAGGCTGCCAAGCATCGCAGACAAAACGCGTGCCCGAGCGGACGGCCCCTGTGCGTAGCTGCAAGGACGTCGATTTCGGTGGAGCAGTCTGGTGCGGCGGCAAGACCCCTGGCGCCGACACCATGGCGCCGCTGCCAGGGAGCCCCCTAGGGCGTGGTGGCCACGGTTACGCGGGGGAAGAAGTGGAAAGCGGCTCCCGGAACTCCGCGGCGCTGATGCCGTACTGCTTCATCTTCAGGTGCAGCGTCTTGTAGTCGGTGCGGAGCAGCCGCGAGGCCTCGCTCTTGTTCCCTCCCGTGGCCTGCAGGGCCAAGCGGATCGCCTGGTGCTGGGCGTCCGCCGCCGCCGCCTCGGCGAGCTGCTTCAGCGATGCGCCGGCCGGTGCCCGCTCTGACTGACGTGCCGTCGTCCTTCCAGCAGGATCAATGGGGAGAACGGAGAGGTGCTCCGGCTCGATTACACCCGCTGCGAGCAGACTAGCCCGCCGAATGACGTTCCGGAGCTCCCGCACGTTCCCCGGCCAGGGATACCGCAGCAGCACCTGCGCAGCCGCCTCGGAGATCTTGCGGCAGGGCCGGCCGAGCTCCCCGCTCGCTTCTGCCAGGAACGCGTTCGCCAAATGGAGGATGTTGTCGCGCTCCCTCAGCGGCGGCAGGGTGATCGCGAACTCGGAACCGGCCGGCCCGCACTTCGCCCTCGAGGGGCACATTCGAGGCGGCGATGAACCGCACCCCCACCGCGACCGGTTGCGTGCCTCCGAGCGGCTGCACCTGTCGCACCTGCAACGCGCGCAACAGCTTCGCTTGTGTAGGGAGAGGAAGATTGACGACTTCATCGAGGAACAGCGTTCCGCCCCCGGCAAGCTGGAACTGCCCCTCTTTTCGCTGATGCGCGCCGGTGAACGCACCTTTCTCGTAGCCGAACAGCTCCGACTCGATCAACGTGTCCGGGATCGCGCCGCAGTCGACGGCTACGAACGGCTCCTCGCGGCGGGCGCTCAGGTGATGGATGGCACGGGCCACGAGCTCCTTGCCGGTGCCGGTCTCGCCCTCGACGAGGACAGTGAGCGGAGAGTCGGCGACCTGCTTGATCTGCTGGACCACTTTCTCCATTTGCCCGCTGGACCCGATCAACCAGCTCAGCGGACTCTCGATGACCGCTTTTCTCCCCCTTAGTCGATGAGCGCGTTCCTCGACGACGACGTCCAGTGTGTTGAGATGGTGCTCCAGCGTCAGCTGCTGTTCCTTGACCCGGCGAGTGGCCTCGCGCGTTTCCATCGCCCGGCGCAACGCGGTGATCAAATAGTCCCGGTCGATCGGCTTGTGGATGAAGTCGCAGGCCCCGCCGCGCAGCGCGCCCACGATCAGGTCGTTCTCACCGTACGCGGTGATCATCAGGGTGGGCGTGTCCGGACGGCGCGTCCGGATCTCGGCCAACAGCGCGAGGCCGTCCATCCCTGGCATCTTGATGTCGGTGACGATCGCGTCGTAGTCCCGCACGGCGATCCGGTCCAGCGCCGCTCCCGCCGAGTCGGCCGTCTCCACGGTCACACCGCCCATCCGCAGCCGCAGGGCCTCGGGCAGCGCCTCGAGCAGGGCCGGGTCGTCGTCGACGATGAGGATGCCGCCCTGGGTCATGGTCCGCCGCTCCCGGGCAGCGCGCCGAGCTCGCGCTCGAGCCCGTGCAAGATCCGCTCCAGCTCGTCGGCGCAGCACTCCAGGGCCGCCTGCCGGTCTTTCAACTGGCGATTCAGGACGTGCGCTCGAATCGCGCGATACAATGCCGCCACGAAGTAATCGCGATCGATGGGCTTCTGGATGAAGTCGCAAGCGCCCCCACGGAGCGCGTGCACCACCAGTTCGTTCTCGCCGTGCCCCGTGATGATCAGCGTGGGCGTGTCGGGCCGACGTGTCCGAATCTCGGCCAACAGCGCAAGGCCGTCCATCCCCGGCATCTTGATGTCGGTGACGATCGCGTCGTAGTCCCGCGCGGCGATGCGGTCGAGCGCCGCGGCCGCCGAGTCGGCCGTCTCGACGGTCACCCCGCCCATGCGCAGCCGCAGGGCCTGGGGCAGCGCCTGGAGCAGGGCTGGGTCGTCGTCGACGATGAGGACGCTCAACGGCGCCATCACGACCGGAGCTCCTTTGGGCCGGCGGGAGCGAGCGGCAGGTGGATGAGGAACGTGGCGCCTGCGCCGGGAACGCTGACCACCGAGATCGTGCCGCCGTGCTCTTTGATGATCCCGTAGGTGATCGAGAGGCCCAGGCCGGTGCCCTTCCCGACCTCCTTCGTGGTAAAGAAGGGATCGAAGATCCGCTGCTCCAGCCCAGGCGGAATACCGGTCCCGGTATCGGCGAACGTGATCTCCGCCGCCCCGGCGCCGACTTCACCCGAAATGCGAATCGCTCTGCGCGGCGAGTCGGCCACCGCATCGCGGGCGTTGGTCAGCAGGTTGATGAACACCTGTTCGAGTTGGATCGCATTCCCTGTGACTACCGGTTCCTGCTGGCCCAGGTCGACCGTGACCTCGATCTGGCGCAGCCGCAGCTGCTCTCCCATGAGCGACAGCGCCCGCTCGATCACCTGCCGCAGGGAGAGGGCCTGGCGGCTCGCGGGAGCCGCTCGCCCGAAGGTGCGCAGGTGCGAGATGATCTCCGTCGCCTTGCCGACCTGCTGCATGGCGTGGCGCAGCTCACGCACGATCTGCCCCTTTTCCGCCACCGCGAGCTCGATCAAGTCGACGGCGTTGCCCACGAACAAGCCGATGTTGTTGAGGGGATTGTTGAGCTCGTGGGCGACGCCGGTGGTGAGCTCACCGAGCGTGGCGAGCTTTCCCGCCTGCACGAGCTGCTCCTGTTTGTCGCGCAGCTCCTGTTCGCGCCGCTCGACCTCGGCCGTGGTCTCCCGCAGGTCCCCCATGATGTGGATCATGGCCTTGCGGCTGGCCTCGAGCCGCAGCTTGTCCTGGTGCGAATCCTGCAGGATGTGCAGCAAGGCCCGCCGCGCATTGTCCAGGCGCTCCGTCTGGTGTGCCAGGCGACGGCGGTCCCACTCGTAGTCGGCGAGGATATGCAGCATGGCCTTGCGCTGGTCGGCGAGGCGCCGGTTGGACTCGTTCAGGTCGCCCATGATGTGGAGCATCGCACGGCGCTGCTCGTCGCGCTTCTGCAGGCGGCGCTCCAGCGTCTCCACGTGCGCGCGGAGGCGCTCGTCCGTCGTGGCCGCCCCGGGATCCGTGACCGCCAACTGACGATCTTCCGTCACGGCTGCTGTCATCACGCTCAGACCCTCCCCCCGCCGTCACCCCTTCGACTTGATGCGCAGACTCTCCAGCTCCTTCTCGAGGGCGATCATCTTCAGCTCACGGCCGACCACGACTTCCTCGAATTTCTCGAGATCCAGGATCTTCTCCTGCAGCTCGCTCTTGGACTTCTCCAGGTCGCGCACCACCTGCTCGTAGGCGCGCATGTCTCGCAGGATCCCGATGGCGCCGATCACCTTCCCGTCCGCGTCGCGCAGCGCCGAGGCGTTGAGCGTCGTCGGGATCACTTCCCCGCTCGCGCTCCGGGGGTTGAGCCGGGCGTTGCGCGTGACGCCGCGCTCCACGACCTCCCGCAGTGCCGCCGTGAACTCCCGCGTCTCCTGCGGGCTGATGAAGCGGGAGAGCGACTGCTCGAGCAGCTCGTCCGGTCGAAAGCCGAGCAGGGCGGACACAGCGTCGTTGGACTGGAGGATCTTGCCCTCGAGGTCGGAGACGAAGACGGGGTCGGGGGCGTTCTTGATGAGGCTCTCCGCGTACGCCCGCGCCTTGTCGAGCTCCCGCATGTCGCGGAGGATGCCGATCGCGCCGATCACCTTGCCGTCAGGGTCGCGCAGGGCGGAAGCGTTGAGACTCGTGGGGATGACCTCGCCACTGGCACTGCGAGGGTTCAGAACTACGTTCCGCATGACGCCGCGTTCGACAACCTCGCGCAGTGCAGCCGTGAACTCCCGCGTCTCTTCGGGGCTGATGAAGCGTGAGAGCGACTGCTCGAGCACTTCGTCCTGGCGGAACCCGAGCAGCTGCGAAACCGCGTCGTTGGCCTGCAGGATCTTGCCTTCGAGGTCGGACACGAATACCGGGTCCGGGGCGTTCGCGATGATGATGTCCGCGTCGAGCGAGCCGTGCCACTTGGCACCTCGATCGGCGCTCCTGACCGCCCCCGGTGGGGTGCCCACAACAGGTGATCTGGCCGTACCTAGCAAACGCGGAGAGTGAGGGAGGCGAGAATAGGCCACGTTTCAGAATGTGTCAAGGGCGCGTAGCCTTCGTGCCCGCGTCCGCATCACCGCACACCGGGCACTCCCCCCGCCACCCGCTCCGCCGCCCGGAGCACCCGCAGCGCGTTGAGGCCCGCCACCTTCCGCACTTCCGCCTCGCTCCATCCTCGCCGCAACAGCTCGGCGATCAGGTCGGGAAACTTGGAAACGTCCTCGAGTCCGACCGGCACCTCGGTGATGCCGTCGAAGTCGGAGCCGAGCCCCACGTGGTCGATGCCGGCGACGGCGCGGACGTGGTCGATGTGGTCCGCCACCTGGGCCTGCGTCGCTTTCGGGGCGCGTGCCGCCCACACTTTGGTCGATTCCGCGACGCTCGTCGCCTCCACGCCGGCGGCGCGCAATGCCCGGGCGCGAGCCTCCATGCTGTCCTCGTACAGCCGCACCGCCTCGGACACGAAGCCGGGGTTGAAATTCACCATGACGATCCCGCCGTTCGCCGGCATCAGCTTGAGGATCGAATCCGGCACGTCGCGCGCGTGGCCCGTGAGCGCGCGGGCCGAGGAGTGCGAGAACATGACGGGTGCGCGCGTGGCGTGGAGCGCGTCCGACATCGTGGCATCGTTGACGTGCGAGAGATCCACCACGATCCCCAAGCGGTTCATCTCGTGCACCACGTCCCGCCCGAACGCCGAAAGACCGCGCCGCGCCGTGTCGGTGGAGGCCGTGGCCCAGGAGAGACTGCGCCAGTGCGTGAGCGTGATGTAGCGCACGCCCAGCGCCGCGAACATCCGCAACGCGCCGAGGGAATTCTCGATGGCGTGTCCACCCTCGATGCCGATCAGGCACGAGATCTTCCCCGCCCTGAAGTTCCGCTCGACGTCGGCGGCTCGATAGGCCATCGCGAGGTCGCGCGGATACTTCGCGCACAGCCGCTTGATCAGGTCGATCTGCTCGAGCGCGTACACCGCCGGATGGGGCCCGGAGTCGAGCGTCGTGACGGGCACGTACGCCGCCCAGAATTGGCCTCCCACCCCGCCCGCTCGGAGTTTCGGGATGTCGGTCATGAGCTTCGGCTGCAACACGGCGAAGTCCACGGAGTCGAGCCCGCCGCGGGCGCGAATGGCGTCGGGGATGTCGTTGTGGCCGTCGATCAGGGGGACGGTCTTGAGGATGCGGAGGGCCTGGGCGCGGTAGTCCTGAGCGGACACGCCCCGACCGGTAGACACGAGCAGTGCGAGACCGAGCATCGTGCAGGCCACGCGCATGGACACCCGTCGAGCTTGGGAAGCGCGAAAGCTGGCGCGCCACCACGCCGTTATCAAGATTACGTTTCGAACATGCCCTCCCCCGACGCCAAGACGAAGATCGCGCTCGACGTGAACGGCGAGTCCGTCGAGGTGGCCTTCGCGCCGCACAAGACCCTGCTCGAGGTGCTGCGCGAGGATCTGAGCCTCACGGGCACCAAGCACGGCTGCGAGCTGGGTGAGTGCGGCACGTGCACCGTGGTCGTCGACGGCACGCCCGTGCTCTCCTGTCTGGTGCTCGGCCTCGCCTGCGCGGGACGGCGCGTGCGGACGGTCGAGGGGATGGCCGCGGGCGGCAAGCTGCACCCGCTGCAGGACGCCTTCGCCGAGCTGGGCGCGGCGCAGTGCGGCTATTGCACGCCGGCGTTTCTCCTCGCCGCGGAGACACTGCTCGCGCGCAACCCGCGACCGGCGCGCGATGAGATCAAGCAGGCGCTGGCCGGCAACCTGTGCCGCTGCACCGGCTACATCAAGATCTACGAGGCGGTCGAATTGGCGGCGGCTCGCATGCGCGGCGAGCGCGCCGAGCCGGTGCCGGAGACGCTGTATGGGCGGCGCTGAGCTGCGCGTCGTCGGCAAGGCACTCCGCAAGGTCGACGCCACGGCCAAAGTGACGGGCGCCACGAAGTTCGCGGACGACCTGTTCCTGCCCCGGATGCTGTACGCGAAGCTGCTGCGCAGCCCTCATCCCCACGCCCGCATCGTCTCGATCGACACGACGCGAGCCGCCGCGCTCCCGGGCGTGAAGGCCGTGCTGACCGGTAAGGACCTCCCGATCCCGTTTGGGATCCTCCCGGTCAGTCAGGATGAGCACGCGCTCGCCCTCGAGAAGGTGCGGTTCGTGGGCGATCCCGTGGCGGCCGTCGCCGCGACCAGCGAGGAGGCGGCCGCCGCCGCGCTCGGCCGCATCGCCGTGCAGTACCAGCCGCTGCGCCCGGTCACCGACGCGCGAGACGCGCTCGCCCACCCCGAGCCCCGCATCCACGACTACGGCGACCGGGGCAACCTGCACAAGCTGATTCACCTCGAGTTCGGCGACGTCGAGCAGGGATTCCGAGACGCCGACCTGGTGCGCGAGGACACGTTTTTCTTCGAGGGCAGCACGCACCTCCCGATGGAGCAGCACGCCGCGGTGGCCGATTGGTCGGCCGACGGGAAAGTCACGCTGTGGAGCTCCACGCAGACGCCCCACTATGTCCACCGCGCGCTCGCCCAGGTGCTCGAGCTCTCGCCGGCGCGGATCCGCGTGATCGCCTGCCCCAACGGAGGCGGGTTCGGCGGCAAGAGCGACCCGTTCAGTCACGAGATCGTCGCGGCCAAGCTGGCCATGGTCACGGGTCGGCCCGTGAAGATCACGCTCACGCGCGAGGAAGTGTTCTACTGCCACCGCGGGCGTCACCCCACGCTGATGTGGGTCAAGACCGGCGTGAAAAAAGACGGCGCCATCACGGGCATGCACTTCAGATCGCTGCTCGACGGCGGCGGGTACGGCTCCTACGGCGTCGCGAGCACGTACTACACGGGGGCGCTGCAAACCGTCACGTATCAGACGCCAAGATACAAGTTCCAAGGCGCCAGGGCGTTCACGAACAAACCACCGTGCGGACCCAAGCGTGGCCACGGCACGCCGCAGCCGCGCTTCGCGCTCGAGGTGCACCTCGACAAGATCGCCGAGCAGCTGGGGCTCGATCCCGCCGAGCTTCGGCTCAGGCATCTGGTCCCGCCCAACTCGCTCACCGCCAATTGGCTGCGTGTCGGCACGATGGGCCTCGGCCGCTGCATCGAGAAAGTAGTCGCGGGGTCGGGCTGGAAGGACAAGTTCCAGAAGCTGCCCGCCGGAAAGGGGATCGGCCTCGCGTGCTCCTCCTACATCACGGGCGCGGGGCTGCCGATCTATTGGAATGCCATGCCGCATTCCGGCGTGCAGCTCAAATGCGACCGCGGCGGAGGAGTGACGGTGTTCTGCGGCTCGACCGAGATCGGGCAGGGCTCGGACTCGATCCTCGCAGCGATCGTCGCCGAGGTGCTGGGGATCGATCCGCTGGACGTGGCCGTCGTCACCGGCGATACCGAGCTCACGCCCGTGGACCTGGGGAGCTATTCGAGTCGCGTCACGCTCATGACCGGGAATGCGGCGATCCAGGCAGCCGAACGGGCGCGCGCCCAGATTGCCCGACATGCGGCAGCGAAGCTCGAGGTCGCCGTCGAACGCGTCGGATTCGCGGACGGCCGCGTGTTCGATGTGGAGCGTCCCGAGCTGGGACTCTCGTTTGCGGAGGCCGTACGGCTCGCCGAGGCCGCCGAGGGAACGGTGGGGACCGTGGGCTCGTATACGCCGCCCCCCTCCCCCGGCAAGTACCGCGGCTCCGGGGTCGGCCCGTCGCCCGCGTACTCCTACAGCGCCTGCGTGGCGGAGGTGGATGTGGACCCGGCCACGGGCGTCGTCCGCGTCCCGCGGATCTGGATCGCGCACGACGTGGGGCGAGCCATCAATGCCGCGACCGTGATGGGGCAGATCGAAGGCTCCGTGTACATGGGGCTGGGCGAGGCGCTGATGGAGGAGATGACGTACCGGGGCAACCGCAACGTCGTGCACAAGATTCCCAGCCTGCTCGAGTACAAGAGCCCCACCACACTCGAGATGTGCGACGTGGTGACCTACGTGATCGAGGACCCGGATCCCAATGGCCCGTTCGGGGCCAAGGAGTGCGGCCAGGGTCCGCTCTTGCCCGTACCGCCCGCCGTGGCCAATGCCGTGTACGACGCCGTCGGCGTGCGGATCGACGAGGTGCCGATCACACCCGAGAAAGTGTTCAAGGCCCTGCGTGCAAAAGCAAAGGGAGAGGAAGGACGGGTCGGGCCCAAGAGCTTTCCAGAGATTCCCTGGCCCGAGCCGACGCGGGTCCCGCCGCCCTGGGAGGGGGGGGACGGCAGGGCGGTAGAGGGCGGCAAAGGCGGCAAGGGGCGGCAACGGGCGCCAAAGGCGGCAAGGCGCTGATGCTGCGCCTCCCCTCCTTCACCTACCTCCAGCCGCGGACGCTCGCAGAGGCCCTCGGCATGAAGGCGGACGCGGGCCCCGACGGGATGTACGTTGCCGGTGGGACGGATCTGTACCCGAACATGAAGCGTCGCCATCAGGAGCCGCGCACCGTGATCTCGTTGATGGGGATTCCGGAGCTCGCAGGATGCGAAATGCGGGATACGGGATGCGTCGTTGGGGCATGCGCGACGTTGAGCCATCTGATAGCGCACCCGACCATGCGTCAGCATTACGACACTGTCGCGCATGCGGCTGCGCTCGTGAGCACCCCGCTGCTCCGCAACATGGGAACCCTCGGGGGAAATCTCTGCCTCGACACGCGCTGCAACTACTACAATCAGACGTACGAGTGGCGCCAGGCGATCGACTTCTGCATGAAGAAGGACGGGCACATCTGCTGGGTGGCACCGTCGTCCCCGCGGTGCTGGGCCGTGAGCTCGTCCGACGTGGCCCCCGTGATGGTGGCGCTGGCCGCGGACTACGTGCTCGTCGGTCCAGGCGGCGAGCGCGTCGTGCCGGCGGCACGCTGCTATCACAACGACGGGATCAATTACCTGACCAAGCAGCCGGATGAGATCCTTCGCGCTGTACGCCTGCCGCAGCCGGACGGGTGGGACGCGGTGTATCACAAGCTGCGCCGCCGCGATGCGTTCGACTTTCCCGTGCTCGGCGTGGCGGCATGGGTGAGATGGGAGACGGCAAACGTGGCGGAAGCACGCATCGTGCTCGGCGGCGTCGCGAGCTGGCCGCAGGAGGTGCCGGAGGCCGGTGGGGCGCTCGTCGGGACGGAGCTCGCGGACGACGCAATCGCGGCCGCGGCCGCCGCCGCGTATCGGCCCGCCAAGCCCCTGGACAACACCGATTTCGATCTGTCGTGGCGCAAGCAGATGACGCGCGTGTACGTGACGCGGGCGCTGGTCGAGCTGCGCCAGCGCCGCTCGCGCGCGCTGACCTCTACGCCGGAGTCCCGATGGAAGAGCTGAGTCCCCTCGAGCCGTCCCTCGCCCCGACTCACAACCTCGTGGCGGAGCGCCTGTTCCGCGCGCGCATCGTGATTCTCACGGGCGAGATCACGCAGCGCGTAGCGGCCAACGTGACCGCGCAGCTGCTCGCGATGGCCGGCGAATCGAGCGACGACATCACGGTGTTCATCAACTCCCAGGGCGGGCACGTGGAAGCGGGCGACACGATCCACGACCTGGTGCGGTTCCTGAGCCCGCGCGTGCGGATGGTGGGCCCTGATCTTCGTCGCGGTGCCGCGCGAAGACCGCTACTGCCTCCCGAACACCCGCTTCCTGCTCCACCAGCCGGCGGGCGGGGCGGGTGGCTCGGCGAGCGACATCGAGATCGAGGCGCGCGAGATCCTCAAGATGCGCGATCGGCTGAACCGCGTCTTCGCACAGCAGACTGGGCAGCCGCTCGAGCGCATCGAGGAAGACACGCGCCGCAACTTCTGGCTCTCGGCCGAGGAGGCGCGTCGCTATGGGCTGGTCGGGCAGGTCATCGAGCACCAGGCAGAGCTCGGCACGGCACGGTGACCTATGAGACCACACTGGATGATGATCGTGGCACTACTGGCCGGCTGTGGCCGGTCCGACCGGGAGCCGGCGCAGGCGAAGGCGACCACGACGGCCCCGGCGAGCTTCCGCGTGCGGTTCCAGACCAGCGCCGGCCCCTTCGTCGTCGAGGTGACGCGCGCCTGGGCGCCGCACGGCGCGGATCGACTCTACGACCTCGTGCGGCAAGGGTTCTACGACGGAGGGCGCTTCTTCCGCGTGGTCCCGGGGTTCGTCGTCCAATTCGGGCTGAGCGGCGATCCGGCGGTGTCGGCCCGCTGGCGCCCGGCCACTATTCCGGACGATCCGGTGACCCAGCATAACACCCGCGGCACGCTCACCTTCGCCACCGCGGGGCCGAGCACGCGGACCACGCAGCTGTTCATCAACTTCCGCGACAACATTCGCCTCGACGGGATGGGCTTCGCACCCCTGGGTCGCGTGGTCGAGGGCATGGACGTGGTGGATCACATCTACGCGGGCTACGGCGAGCGGCCCGATCAGGCGCAAATCGAAGCGCGGGGAAACGCGTACCTCGCGGCCGCGTTCCCCCGCCTCGACTCGATTACGCGCGCGACGATCGTCGCGCCCTAGGCCGACGTCTTCACGTCCCCGAGGGCGAGGGCCTCGACCTCGCCCCGCATCCGGTCGAGCAGCTCCGCCAGCGTTCGTCGAGTGGCATCATCGCGCGCTTTCCAGCCGGCGCGGTACACGGCGCGCACCAGCCGCGCCGCGGCGCGGTTCACTTCGATCATGCCACCGCCCAACGTGCGATCCACGGCGTCGCGGACCCGCTCGAAGATGTCGTCCACGACGTCGCGATGCTCTTCGAGAAAGCGCGTTCCCGCAGCG